>Ga0209966_1000008_pt1 | contig 88938 bp, 85 predicted proteins | sample RhisoiCoNPM_FD_187575 | JGI IMG/M metagenome (GOLD analysis project Ga0209966, IMG submission 187575) | Arabidopsis thaliana rhizosphere microbial communities from the Joint Genome Institute, USA, that affect carbon cycling - Rhizosphere... | ecosystem: Host-associated > Plants > Roots >... | reverse complement strand
GTTGGTGCTGGGCGCGCCGGCGCTGCTGCTGCTGCTGCTCGTCGCGCTTGCGGCGATGGTCGCGCGGCGCGTGCTGCGGCCGCTGGCGCGGCTGCAGTCGGCGGTGACGGCGATGCAAGGCGGCGACCTGAGCGTGCGCTGCGGCAGCACCGCCGCCGACGAGCTCGGCGACGCCGCACGCGCGGTCGACGTGATGGCGCTGACGCTGCAGAAGCGCGACGCCGCGCTGCGCGAATCCGAGGGCCGCCTGCGCCTGGTCATGGACAACGTGCCGGCGCTGATCGGCTACGTCGATCGGCAGCGTCGCTACGCGCTCGTCAACCAGTCCTACCTGACCTGGCATGGCCGGCCCGAGCACGAGGTCGTCGGTGCCGCCATGACCGACTTCTACGATCCCGCAGTCTCGGCGCAGCTTGCGCCGCAGCTCGACCGTGCCTTCGCCGGCGAGCGGGTGCATTTCGGACTCGACATCGAGCGCCGCGGCCAGCGCTACGCACTGGCCGTCACCTTCGTGCCGCAGACCGACGAGTTCGGCGAGGTGCAGGGCGTCTACACGATGAAGGCCGACGTCAGCGAGCTGAAGCGCGCCGAGCGCCAGCTGCGTTCGGTGATGGAGGCCTCGCCGCTGGGCATGTTCGTCGCCGAGTCGAGCGGCCGCTGCCTGTACGTCAACCCGGCCTGGCTGCGCATCGCCGGCCTCACGCTCGAAACCAGCCTCGGCGACGGCTGGCGCCGGGCCGTCCACCCGGACGACCGCCGGGCCGTGGCCGCCGCCTGGCGCCGGCTCGTCGGCAGCGACACCGTACAGACCGTCGAACTCCGCTACCGGCGCCCCGACGGCAGCGTGGTCTGGGTGCGCGGCCACGCCGCGGCGCTGCGCGACGGCGGCCACGAGGCCGGCGTGGTCGGCACCGTCGAGGACGTCACCGAGCGCCACCGCCTCGACGCCGCGCTGGCCGAGCGCACCGAAGCGCTGGCGCGCTCCAACGCCGAGCTCGAGCAGTTCGCCTACGTCGCCTCGCACGACCTGCAGGAGCCGCTGCGCATGGTCACCAGCTACGGCCAGCTGTTGGTCCGGCGCCACGGCGAGCGGCTCGACGCCGAGGCGCACGAGTTCCTCGACTTCATCGTCGACGGCGGCCGGCGCGCGCAGGCGCTGGTCGGCGACCTCCTCGGGCTGGCGCGCGTGAGCAGCCAGGCGCAGCCCTTCGAGCCGGTGCCGCTGGGCGCGGTCCTCGCACAGGCGCTGCGGGGGCTGCGGCTGGCGGTCGACGAAAGCCAGGCCGTCGTCACGCACGACGAGCCGCTGCCCACGGTCCACGGCGACCGGCGACAGCTCGTGCAACTGCTGCACAACCTGCTGGCCAACGCGCTGAAGTTCCGCGGCGATACGCCGCCGCGCGTGCACGTGGGCGCCAGCCGCGTGGGCGGACGGTGGCGCATCCGCGTCACCGACAACGGCATCGGCATCGCGCCGCAGCACCACGGCCGCGTGTTCGTGATGTTCCAGCGCCTGCACCCGCGCGAGGCGCACGGCGGCACCGGCATCGGCCTGGCGATCTGCAAGAAGGTCGTCGAGCGCCACGGGGGGCGCATCGGCGTCGAGTCGGCGCCGGGGCAGGGGTCGGCCTTCTGGTTCACGCTGCCGGACGCGCCGGCGCCGGCGGCGGCGGCGAGCGAGGCGCGGTCATGAACGCCACTGCCGCCGTGCCGGCCACACGCGCCCAGGCCGCGGCCCTGGTCGCCGCGGTCGCGCTGGCCTACTACGCGGCCGCGCGGATCGGCCTCGCGCTCGCGTTCGAGGGCAGCAACGCTTCGCCGGTGTGGCCGCCCTCCGGCATCGCCTTCGCGGCGCTGCTGCTGTGGGGCCGGCGCGTGCTGCCGGGCGTCGCGCTCGGGGCGCTGGTCGCCAACGTCGTCGTCTTCGCCGCCAACCGCGCGGCCGAGCCGGGCGTCATCGCCGCGGTGTCGCTGGGCATCATGGCCGGCAACGTGGCTGAAGCGCTGGTCGGCGTGGCGGCGCTGCGGCGCTGGGTCGGCGCGGCCAGCCCCTTCGAGCGGCTCGTCGACGTGGCCAAGTTCGTGCTCGCCGTGCTCGGTGCCTGCACCATCAGCGCGGCGGTCGGCACGGCCTGCCTGGTGGCGAGCGGCATCGTGCCGGCCGGTGCCGCCGGCACCGTGGCGCTGACCTGGTGGACCGGCGACGCGACCGGCGCGCTCGTTGTCGCGCCGCTGCTGATCGTGGCGTTCGGCGCCGGCGCGACGCGCGGGCCGACCGCCGGCGCGCTCGATGGTGTCGCGCTCGCGGCGCTGCTGGTGCTGCTCGCCGCGGTCGGCACGCTGGTCTTCGGCGCGCCGGCCGGTTCGCCGGCGGCGGACCGGCGGCTGGTCTATCTCTTCATCCCCTGCATCGCCTGGGCCGCCTATCGGCACGGGCCGCGCGGCGTCGCGCTCGTCTCGCTGGTGAGCGCCGGCCTCGCGGTGTGGGGCACGACGCGGGGCCTCGGACCGTTCGCGCGCGGCAACCTCAATGATTCGCTGATCGTGCTGCAGACCTACGTCGGCCTGTGCACGATCACCGGCCTCGTGCTGGCCGCCGACCGCAGCGAGCGGCACCGCCTTGGCCGCGACTCGGCGGTGCGCCGGGACCTGGCGGCGCCGTGGACGGTGCTGCTCGGCTGCCTGGGCGTCACGGTGCTCGGCTGGCACCTGCTGGCCTCCGACACCGAGCGGCGAGCGAGCGAGCGCTTCGACTTCCTCGCCGCCGGCATCGAGGCGCGCGTGGCCGACCGCATGCGCCAGCACGAGCAGGTGCTGCGCGGCGCAGCGGGGCTGTTCGCGGCGTCGCAGCAGGTGACGCGCGAGGACTGGCGGCGCTACGTCGAGCAGCTCGACCTGGCGCGGGTCTACCCCGGCATCCAGGCGGTGGGCTGGGCGCAGCGGCTGCAGCCCGGCGAACTCGACGCCCATGTCGCCGCGGTGCGCGCCGAAGGGCATGCCGACTACGCGGTGCGGCCGGCCCTGCCGCGTGACGAGTACACCGCGATCGTCTACATCGAGCCCTTCGACGCGCGCAACCGCCGCGCCTTCGGCTACGACATGTCGACCGAACCGGTGCGCCGCGCCGCGATGGCGCGCGCGTGCGACAGCGGCGGCGCGGCGCTGTCCGGCCGCGTCACGCTGCTGCAGGAGACCGCGGCCGACGCGCAGCCCGGCGTCCTGCTCTACCTGCCGGTCTACCGCCGCGGCGCACCGGCCGCGACGCTCGAAGAACGCCGCGCCGCGCTGCTCGGGTATGTCTACAGCCCCTACCGGATGGACGACCTGATGCGCGGCATCCTGGGCCCGGAGCTCGGTGGGCTGAGGCTGCGCATCCTCGACGCGGCCGCGTCCGGCGACGCGGGCCTGCTGTACGACAGCCGGCCGGGGCGGACCGCGGGCGTGCCGCTGTCGACGACGAGCGAGATCGATCTGCCGGGCCGCCGCTGGCGCCTCGAGGTGCAGGCGCTGCCGGCCTTCGAGGCGACGATCGACCGCCAGAAGGCGCAGATCGTGCTGATCGCCGGCGTCGGCCTGAGCCTGCTGCTGTTCGCGCTGGTGCGCTCGCTGACGCTGACGCGCGAGCGCGCCGAGATGCTGGCCGAGGACATGACCACGGCGCTGCGCGAACGCGAGCAGGACGCGCGCCGCGCCGAGGAGCAGCTGCGCGCGGTGATGGACGCGACGCCGCTGGGCGTGTTCTTCACCGACGCGAGCGGCGCGCGGCTCTACACCAACCGGTCCTGGCAGCGCATCGCCGGGCTCGCGGCCGAGCGCGCGCTCGGCGAAGGCTGGCTCGACGCGGTACACCCGGACGACCGCGAGGCGGTGCGCGCCGCCTGGCGCCGGGCGGCAGCCGACCACGCCCCCTACGCCAACGAGTACCGCATGCTGCGGCCGGACGGCAGCGTCGCGTGGGTGCGCGTGATCGCGGCGCCGCTGGAGAGCGAAGGCGCGCCGGGCGGCCATGTCGGCCTCATCGAGGACGTCACCGAGCGCCGCGCGATGGACGCCGACCTGGCCGCCAAGAACGCGGCGCTGCTGCGTTCCAACGCCGAGCTCGCGCAGTTCGCCTATGTCGCGTCGCACGACCTGCAGGAGCCGCTGCGCACCGTCGCCAGCTACAGCCAGCTGCTGCTGCGCCGCCACCGCGACGCGTTCGGCGGCGAGGCGCAGGAGTTCCTCGGCTACATCGGCGACGGCGCGCGGCGCGCTCAGGCGCTGATCGTCGACCTGCTCAGCCTCGCGCGCGTGGACAGTGCGGCGCGGCCCTTCGAGCCGGTCGCGCTCGACGAGGTCGTGGCCGACGTGCGTCAGTCGCTCGAAGCCGCGCTGGCCGACAGCGGTGCGACGCTGACCCACGACCCGCTGCCGCTCGTGCTGGGCGACCGCGGGCAATTGATGCAGCTGATGCAGAACCTGATCGGCAACGCGCTCAAGTTCCGCGCCTCCGCGCTGCCCTGCGTGCACGTGGGCGCGGTGCGCCGGCCCGACGGCCGCTGGCGCATCACCGTGACCGACAACGGCATCGGCATCGATGCGCGCTTCCACGAACGCATCTTCACGCTGTTCCAGCGCCTGCACGGCCGCGACGACTATCCCGGCACCGGCATCGGGCTGGCGGTCTGCAAGAAGGTCGTCGAGCGGCACGGCGGGCAGATCGGCGTAGAGTCTGCGCCGGGTCGCGGTGCGACCTTCCACTTCACCTTGGCGCCGGCCGACGAGCCATGAACATCCTGTTGGTCGAAGACAACCCGGCGGACATGCGGCTGGTGCGCGAGGCCTGCAGCGAGGCCGGCGTCGCCGCCGACGTGCACTGGGTGGCCGATGGCGCCGCGGCGCTCGACCTGCTGCGCCGCGGCAGCCAGGCGGCGCTGCCCGACCTCGTCCTGCTGGACCTCAACCTGCCCGGCCTCGGCGGCAAGGAACTGCTTGCCGAGATCAAGGGCGATCCGGCGCTCGCGACCGTGCCGGTGGTCGTCCTCACTTCGTCGGCGGCGCGGCGCGATGTGCTCGACTGCTACGGCGGCCATGCCAACGCCTACATGGTCAAGCCGACCGACTTCGAAGCCTACCTCGCGCTGGTGCGGCTGATCGACGCGCACTGGCTGCGCGGCAGCGTGCTGCTGCCCACCCGCACCACCTGAGCATGACGGCGCCGACGCCCTACGTGCTGCTCGTCGAGGACCACCCCGGCGACGCCGGCCTCGTGCAGCTGATGTTCGAGGAGTCCGCCCCCGGCAGCCTGCCGGAGCTCGTGTGGGAGACCACCGCGCGCGCCGGCGCCGACCGGCTGCTGGCGCGTCCCGGTTGCAGCGGCGTGCTGCTTGACCTCAACCTCCCCGACAGCCAGGGCCTGGAAGCGCTCGGCACGCTGCTCGAGCATGGCCACGACGTCCCGATCGTCGTGCTGTCGGGCAACGACGACGAGGAGTTCGGGCTGGCCGCCGTCGTCGGCGGCGCCCAGGACTACATGATCAAGGGGCAGTTCGATGCCGGCCAGCTGCGCCGCGCGCTGCAGTATGCGGCGCACCGCAAGCGCGTCGAGGCCGAGCTGATCGCACGCGCGATGCACGACGCGCTGACCGGACTGCCGACGCGCACGCTGCTGCTCGACCGGCTGCGCATGGCGCTCGGCGCGGCCGCGCGCAGCGGCGGCCGCGGCGCGCTGCTGTTCGTCGACCTCGATCGCTTCAAGCAGATCAACGACACCCATGGGCACCCGGCCGGAGACGCCGTGCTGCGAGCCGCCGCGGCACGCATGAGCGGCGCGGTGCGGGCCATCGATACCGTCGCGCGCGTCGGCGGCGACGAGTTCATCGTGCTGCTGCCCATGCTGGCCGCCGGCGAGGATGCCGAACTGGTCGCGCACAAGCTGCTGCAGTCGCTCGAAGCGCCGATCCCGCTGGGGGCCGAACAGGTCCGGATCGGCGCCAGCATCGGCCTCGTGTGCTTCGGGCCGGAAACCGTCACGAGCGCGTCGACCGACCTGGCCGAAACCCTGATCGCGCGCGCCGACGTGGCGATGTACGAGGCCAAGCGCGCCGGCCGCGCGACGGTGCGCGCGGCCTGAACCCCAGGCTGCCGAGGCAGCCCGGGTTCAGTGCGTCTCGAACGGCAGCTTGATCTGCGACAGGTCCTTGCGCGTTTCGACCAGCACCAGCGGGCCTTCGTCGGTCAGTACGACCGGCTTGGGCTCGCGCGGCACGCGCACCGGCTTCGGCGCATCGGCCATCGCCTGCTGCACGGCGCGCACCTTGTCGGCGTCGGAGTTCACCCACTCCAGCCCGGCGCCGCCGGCCACCGCGGCGAGTTCGTCGACCGGCAGCGCATAGGCGGCCATGACGATCGGCGCGGCGGCCACTGGCGCTTGCACGGGCGCTTGCACGGGCGCTTGCACGGGCGCCGCCGGCGGCACGTCCGCGACGGGGAAGGCCGGCTCGGCCACGACCGGCGCCGCGGCCACCGCCACGACCGGCGTGTCGGCCGCGACGCGTGTCGGCGCCTGAGGCGCGGCAGCGGCGTCGTCCGCGGTGGTTTCCCACCAGGGTCGGGCGCCGCCGGCCACCGGCTCGGCCATGGCGACCGGCTCGGCCGCTGCGGCCGGCTCGGGGGCCACCGGGCTGGCGTCGGCGTTCGCCGGGGCGTCGCCCTCGGCGCGCTCACGACGACCGCGTCCGCCACGGCGACGACGGCGCGACTCGCCGTCCTCGGCCGCGGTCTCGTCGGCCAGCGGGGCAGCTTCGGCCGCCACGGCTTCGATGGTTTCGCCGGCCTCATTCTCGGCATCGGCCGGCGCATCGCTGCGCGCCTCGTCACGCTCACCGCGGCCGCGGCCGCCACGGCGGCGGCGACGGCGGCTGCCTTCGCGCTCGCCGTCGGCCGACTCGGGGGCTTCACCCGCCGGGGCGACCACGCCCTCGGCCGTCAGCGGCAGCAGTTCCTCGGCGGCCGGCGCGACCGGCTCGGGGCGCGGCGTGCGGCGCGGCTCGTTGCGCGGCTCGCTGGGGCGCTCGGTACTGCGTTCAGCGCCGCGTTCGGCGGACGGGCTGCCTTCCGGACGTTCGCCACGGCGGTTGCGGTCGCCGCCACGGCGGTTGCGGTCCTCGCCGCGGCTGTCGCCGCGGGCTTCGCCACGACCCTTGTTGCCGTCACGGCCGTCGCGGCGGCCGCCATCGCGGCCGCGGCCACCGCGGCCACCGTCGCCGCCGTCCTTGCCGTCCTTGGCTGGGGTGCGGGCCGCCGGCGCGGCGGGCGCGGCGGCCGGCGTCGCCGGCGCGGGCGCGTCACCGCCGAGCAGCTTCTTCAGCCAACCGAAGAAGCCTCCCGCGGCCGGGGCCACCGGCGCGGGCGCTGGCGCGACCGGCGCCGCCACCACCGGCGCGGGGGCCGGCTCGGGCTTGGCCACCGGCGGCGGCGCCGGCTGGTCGGGCAGCACGCCCTTGATCACCGGCTCCTGCTTGGCCTTGGCCTTCTCGCGGCGGGTGATGCTCACCTCGTCGTCCGGCTCCTCGATCATCGTGTAGCTGGCCTGCAGGTTCTCCAGACGCGGGTCGTCGTGGCGCAGGCGCTCGAGCTTGTAGTTCGGCGTCTCGAGGTGCTTGTTGGGCACCAGCAGCACGGTGGTGCGCTGGCGCAGCTCGATCTTGGTGATCTCGGCGCGCTTCTCGTTGAGCAGGAAGGAGGTCACTTCCACCGGCACCTGCACGTGCACGGCGGCGGTGTTCTCCTTCATCGACTCTTCCTGGATGATGCGCAGGATCTGCAGCGCGGAAGACTCGGTGTCGCGGATGTGGCCGGTGCCGTTGCAGCGCGGGCAGGTGATGTGCGAGCCCTCGCTGAGCGCCGGGCGCAGACGCTGACGGCTCATCTCGAGCAGGCCGAACTTGGAGATCGAGCTGAACTGCACGCGGGCGCGGTCGGTACGCAGCGCGTCGCGCAGGCGCGTCTCGACCTCGCGGCGGTTCTTGCTCTCCTCCATGTCGATGAAGTCGCAGACGATGAGTCCGCCGAGGTCGCGCAGCCGCATCTGGCGCGCGATCTCGTCGGCGGCTTCCAGGTTGGTGCGCGTCGCGGTCTCCTCGATGTCGGAGCCGCGCGTGCTGCGCGCCGAGTTGACGTCGATCGAGACCAGCGCCTCGGTGTGGTCGATCACGATCGCGCCGCCCGAGGGCAGGTTCACCGTGCGCGAGAACGCGGTCTCGATCTGGTGCTCGATCTGGAAGCGGCTGAACAGCGGCGCCGCGTCCTTGTAGCGCTTCACGCGATTGGCCGTCTCCGGCATCACGTGGTTCATGAACTGCTGCGCCTGATCGTAGATGTCGTCGGTGTCGATCAGGATCTCGCCGATGTCCGCGCTGAAGTAGTCGCGGATCGCCCGGATCACCAGCGAGCTCTCCTGGTAGATCAGGAAGGCGCCCTTGCCCGCCTTGGCCGCGCCGTCGATGGCGTCCCAGAGCTTGAGCATGTAGTTGAGGTCCCACTGCAGCTCGGGTGCGCTGCGGCCGATGCCGGCGGTGCGGGCGATCAGGCTCATGCCCTTGGGGTACTCGAGCTGGTCGAGGTTCTCCTTGAGCTCCTCGCGGTCCTCGCCCTCGATGCGCCGGCTGACGCCGCCGCCGCGCGGGTTGTTGGGCATCAGCACCAGGTAGCGGCCGGCGAGCGACACGAAGGTCGTCAGCGCCGCCCCCTTGTTGCCGCGCTCTTCCTTCTCGACCTGCACCAGCAGCTCGGTGCCGTTGGAGATCACGTCCTGGATCTTCGCGTCGCGCACGCTGACGCCCGGCTTGAAGAACTCCTTGGCGATCTCCTTGAAGGGCAGGAAGCCGTGGCGGTCCTCGCCGTAGTCGACGAAGCAGGCTTCCAGCGAGGGCTCGACGCGCGTGACGACGGCCTTGTAGATGTTGCCCTTGCGCTGCTCGCGCCCCTCGATCTCGGTTTCGAAGTCGAGCAGCTTCTGGCCGTCGACGATCGCCAGGCGCCGTTCTTCCGGCTGCGTGGCGTTGATCAGCATGCGTTTCATGTGCACTCCCAGCGCGCCCCGAGGGCGCGCGCGAACGAAGATCGGGCCCGTCGCCGGGCGCGACCCGATGTCGATGCACGAAACAGCGTGGAGGAACCGGAAGGAATCGCCCTGGACTCGTTCGCCGCCCCCGGTGGGGAGCTCAGCGTGCGAGCGTTGGCGCGTGCGCTTCCGTGGGCCCGGTGGCCGCGGCGTCGGCCGCGGCAGGGCGCGCACCGGCCGCGCGCGCGCCGGCCGGCAGCCACAAGGCTGCAAGCGGTCGGGGCGACATCGGGGCGGGGGTGCGGGCCAGGGACATCCGGGGGATCACGGGGCGCGGGCTGCAGCTACTCTGTCGCGCCCCGCGAGGAGCGCGCCGTCCGGACCTGCAGCCGGAAAACCTTGTCTGTGGGTTCGTTCTACGCTGGTTCTGCCGCCGCGCCTTGCGACCTGCCGCTCACTCTGGGAGCCGGCCCGATCGCGCGATGAGGCGTTGCATCACCGAAGACCTGCCACCTTAGGCGGCAGGGCCCACGAGGCTCGTGCAGTGACCGCTAAACTCACAAGCAAATCAATCACTTACGGCGCACGCGTGGTGCAACGCATTATAGGAGCCAAAGTCGGCGTGGCACGCAAGGCGCCGCGGCGGCCGGCGGCCGCCCCGAAACCGGCCGTGCCCCTGCCGCCGCGCCAGAAGGCCGCGGCGGTCGCCGCGGTCCCGGCCGTCCAGCATCTGCGGGTGGGCGAGGACGGCGCCGGCCAGCGCCTCGACAACTACCTGGTCAAGACGCTCAAGGGCGTGCCCAAGACCCATGTCTACCGGATCATCCGCAGCGGCGAGGTGAGGGTGAACCGCGGCCGGGCGGCGGCCGACACGCGGCTCGCGCTGGGCGACGAACTGCGCCTGCCGCCGGTGAGGGTGGCCGACAAGCGCGACGACACGCCGGCGCCGCCGCGCGAGTTCCCGGTGGTCCACGAGGACGAGCAGCTGCTGGTGATCGACAAGCCCGCCGGCGTCGCGGTGCATGGCGGCAGCGGCGTGAGCTTTGGCGTCATCGAGCAGCTGCGGCGCGCGCGGCCCGAGGCGAAGTTCCTGGAACTGGTGCACCGGCTCGACCGCGAGACCTCCGGCCTGCTGCTGATCGCCAAGAAGCGCAGTGCGCTGACCGCGCTGCAGCAGCAGTTCCGCGCCCGCGAAACCGGCAAGACCTACGCCGCGCTGGTGCCGGGGGTGTGGCCGGCCCGGCTGAAGGTGATCGACGTGCCGCTGCACAAGTACCTCGACGCCGCCGGCGAGCGCCGCGTGCGCGCCGCCGGCGAGGACGATGAAGGCCAGCGCTCGATCACGCTCGTGAAAGTGGCCGAGGCGCTGGCCGGCCACACGCTGCTCGACGTGACGATCAAGACCGGCCGCACCCACCAGATCCGCGTCCACCTCGCGCAGGCCGGCCACGCCATCGTCGGCGACGACAAGTACGGCGATTTCGCGCTGAACAAGCGCCTGGCGCGCGGCGAGGCCGTGCCGGGGCTGAAGTTCGACCGCATGTTCCTGCACGCCCGCACGCTGCGCTTCGAGCACCCGGCGAGCGGCGAGACCCTCGAGCTGCAGGCGCCGCTGCCGCCGGAATGCCGGGCGCTGGTCGATGCGCTGCGCCCCAAGGCCCCCGCATGAACTACCCGCTGATCGTCTTCGACTGGGACGGCACCCTGTTCGACTCCACCGCGCTGATCGTGCGCTGCATCCAGGCGGCGGCCGCCGACCTCGGCACCGCGATCCCGAGCGATGCGCAGGCCGCCTACGTGATCGGCATGGGGCTGCAGGAGGCACTGCAGCATGCGGTGCCGACCTTCCCGCGCGAGCGCTATGCCGAGCTGGCCAACCGCTACCGCCACCACTACTTCGCGCGCCAGCACGAGCTGACGCTGTTCCCCGGCACGCTCGACATGCTGCATGCGCTGAAGGCGCGCGGCCATGTGCTCGGCATCGCCACCGGCAAGTCGCGCCGCGGGCTCGACGAGGCGCTGCACAGCGTCGAGCTGCAAGGGTTGTTCGACGCCACCCGCACCGCCGACGAGACCGCCTCCAAGCCGCACCCGCTGATGCTCCACGAGCTGATGGCCGAGGCCGGCGCGGCGGCCGCGCACACGCTGATGATCGGCGACACCACCCACGACCTGCAGCTTGCCGCCAACGCCGGCGCGGCGGCGGTGGCGGTCAGCTTCGGCGCGCACGAGCGCGAGGCCTTCGACGTGCATGCGCCGCGCTTCGTCGCGCACTCGACCCGCGAGCTGCACGACTGGCTGCTCGCCCATGGCTGACGACGGCTCGCTGCCGCTGTGCCGCTCCGAGGCGCTGGCCGAGCGCGGCCGCGCCCATGTCTGGGACGTCCTGCTGCACGGCCAGCCGGTGCGCGCCTTCGCGCTGCGCATCGACGGCCGCCCGGTCGCCTACCTGAACCGTTGCGCCCATGTGGCCGCCGAGATGGACTGGACCCCCGGCGACTTCCTCGACGGCGAGCGCCGCTACATCGTCTGCGCGCTGCATGGCGCGCACTACGAGCCGGCCACCGGCCGCTGTGCCGGCGGGCCCTGCGGCCGCGGCCGGCTGCGCGCGCTGTCCGTGACAGAGCGTGACGGCGAGGTGCGTTGGTATCCTTGCCCGGAGATCCGGCCCGCCTTCGCCGACGAAGGCTGACGCGCCGTCTGGAAAGGCCCCGACATGACCACCCCCGACGATTCCCATCCCGTCGAACCCACCCTTGGCCCCGGCCGCCCTGCCGCCGAGCCGGCGGCTGCCACGCGGCCGCAGACCCCGATCGACACCCGGCTGATCGAGGACTTCGCGCGCAGCTGGCTCGCCGAGCGCCGCAGCGAGCGGCGCTGGCGGATCTTCCTCCGCCTGGCCTGGCTGCTGCTCGTCGGCGCGCTGGCCTGGAGCCTGGTGGCGCAGCAGCGCGGCGCGGCGGCGCCGAGCGGCCCGCATACGGCGCTGATCGACATCAACGGCGAGATCGCCGCCGACACCGAGGCCAACGCCGAGGGACTGAACGCCGCGCTGCGCAGCGCCTTCGAGGATGCCGGCGCGCAGGCGCTGGTGCTGCGCATCAACTCGCCCGGCGGCAGTCCGGTGCAGGCCGGGCTGATGGTCGACGAGATCCGCCGCCTGAAGGCCCAGCACGGCAAGAAGGTCTACGCGGTGTGCGAGGAGCTGTGCGCGTCGGCGGCCTATTACGTCGCCGCCGGCGCCGACGAGATCTTCGTCGACAAGGCCTCGATCGTCGGCTCGATCGGCGTGCTGATGGACGGCTTCGGCTTTACCGGCACGATGGAGAAGCTCGGGGTCGAGCGCCGCCTGCTGACCGCCGGCAGCAACAAGGGCATGCTCGACCCGTTCTCGCCGCAGACCGAGTCGCACAAGGCCCATGCGCAGGGGCTGATCGACGAGGTGCACCGGCAGTTCATCGCCGTCGTCAAGCAAAGCCGCGGCAAGCGGCTGAAGGAAAGCCCGGACACCTTCTCGGGCCTGTTCTGGAGCGGCGAGGGCGCGATCGCCCAGGGCCTGGCCGACCGCTACGGCAGCCTCGACTCGGTGGCGCGCGACGTCGTCAAGGCCGAGGAGGTGATCGACTACACGCCCAAGGAGAACATCGCCGAGCGGCTGGCCAAGCGCTTCGGCGCGGCGGTCGGCGCCGGCGCGGTGCGCGCGCTCGGCGGCGCGGTGTCACTGCACTGACCGCGTGACGGCTCAGCGCGGCGGCGCCTGCCGGCGCTCGACCGCGCTGCGCGCGAAGCCGACCACCTCGCGCAGCAGGCCGCGGTCGATCAGCCACAGCAGCGCGGCGTAGAGCAGCGCCCCGAGCGGCGCGAGCAGCAGCAGACGCAGCGGCGCGTCGAGCGACGGCTGCAGCGCGCGCGCCAGCAGCCACAGCAGCGCCGCCATCGCGAGCGCGGCCAGCGCCGGCGACCCGGCGCCGCGCCATTGGTCGAGCGGGCCGATGCCGGTGGCGCGCCGGCACAGCCACATGTCCAGCGGCAGCGAAACCACGAGCCGCCCGGCCCAGATGGCCGCCGCGACCGCCGGCGAATGGGCGCCGAAGGCCAGCATCGCCCCCGTCACGAAGCCGAGCTGCAGCAGCGCGCTGCCCAGCATCAGCGTCGGCCGGCCGACGGCGGTGAGCAGCGGCGAGACGAACATGCGCGCGAAGAAGTGCCCGCACAGCAGCGCCAGCAGCGCGACATAGGGCGCGGCCGGCAGCCAGGCGGCGCCGAAGGCCGTCTCGACCAGCTCCGGCGCGAGCGCCGCGAGGCCGGCGAACAGCGGGAACATCAGCGCCGTGGTCAGCCGCACCGCGGCGATCAGCGTACGCCGGCGGTCGCCGCCGTCGCGCTCGACCTTCGCGAAGGTCGGCAGCGCGAGCTGCGACGCCGCGCCGCCGACCAGGTCGCGCAGCATGTCCACCGTGCGCTGGGCCAGGCTGAAGTGGCCCGCCACCGGGGCGCCGAGCAGGCTGCCGACCAGCACGACGAAGACGCGCGGCGTCGCGACGTACACGAGCAGCAGGGCCGTCGTCGGCAGCCCGGTGCGCAGCAGCGTGCGCAGCGCGCGGCCGTCCCAGCCGAGGCGCGGCCGCGGCAGCGCGCTGAACAGCCACAGCGCGACGCTCGCCAGCCCGACGATCAACACCTGCTGCACGACCAGGCTCCAGACCCCGGCACCGGCCACGGCCAGGGTGATCGCCGCCAGTGCCGACAGGCTGCGCGCGGCCAGCGAGCGCAGCGCCAGCGGACGCAAGGCGAGCTCGCGGCGGTGCAGCGCGGTCAGCACGCTGCCGAGGCCCATTGCCACGACGCTCAGGCCCATCCACTGCAGCACCGGGCCCGCCTGCGGCGCGGCGAGCCGCTCGGCCAGCCAGGGGCCGAGCGCCGCGCACGCGAGGCTCAGCACCACGCCGAGCAGCAGCGTGGCGGTGAACGCGGTGTCACGCTCCGCGGCGCCGAGCGCCGGCTGCTGCACGATCGGGTCGTGGAACAGCCGCTCGACGATGGCGACCAGGATCTGCACGATGCCCAGCGCCACCGCCGCGATGCCGAATGCCGTCGCGTCCAGGTAGCGCGAGATCACCACCAGGCACAGCAACGACAGCCCCGACAGCCCGGCGCTTTCGAGCAGCGCCCAGCGCGCCGCGCGGGCGGTCGCGATGCGCGCCGAGGCGGGGGCGGCCGGGGGCACGGCGGCCATGGCCGCTCAGGCGTCGGCCAGCGGCGCGGGCGGCGCGCCGAACACCCGCCGTGCCGCGACGCGCAGCGCATGGCCTGGGCGCCACGCGGCCGCAAGCCCCGTGCTCAGCAGCGCGCGCAGCGGACGGCCGCCGGCGCGGTGGAACAACGCGGTCTTGAGCGCCACGTCGTGGCGCAGTCGCGCATGCGCTGCGAGGCGCTCGGGCCAGCGGCGCGCGGCCAGGTCGATGGCATGGCGGGCGCGCGTCAGTTCGTCGCCGCCGCGCGCCGCGTAGAAGCGCGCGCGCACGAACTCCTGCTCGCGCCTCTGGCGCGCGATGCGCGAACCCGAGATGCTGGCGGTGTGGACGCGGTAGCGCAGCAGGGGCTCGTCCATCACCAAGCCGGGCCGGCCGACGAGGATCAGCCGGCCGAACAGCTCCATGTCCTCGCAGGGCTCGAACTCGGGACGGTAGCCGTCGAGGCCGTGCAGCGCCGCGGCGCGCAGCATCACGCTCGGGTGCGTGAAGGTCAGCGGCGCGCGGCGCTCGAGCATCGCCTGCAGCTCGGCCTCGCTGCGCGGGCCGGGGTGGTGATGCTCGAACACCCGGCCGTGCGTGTCGATCAATTCGAGCGCGCTGGCGCAGAAGCCCAGCGCCGGGTGCGCGCGCAGGAAGGCGACCTGGCGCGCCAGGCGCTGCGGGTGCATCAGGTCGTCGGCATCCATCCGCGCCACGAACTCGCCGCGCGCGCGCGCCAGGCCCGCGTTGAGCGCGGCGGAGATGCCGGCATTCGGCTGGCGCACGACGACCAGCCGGGGTTCTCGCGCGGCGTGCGCCGCCAGGATCGCCGGGCTGTCGTCGGTCGATCCGTCGTCGACGACGATCAGCTCGAAGTCGTCGAGCGACTGCGCGCTGATGCTGTCGAGCGCCTCCTGGAGGAACGCCGCGGCGTTGTAGACCGGCATCAGCACGGTGACCAGCGGCGCCCTCATGGCCGCGCCTCCTGGTGCTGCAGGGTCGGCGGTGCCGGCTGTGCCGCGCCGTGCACGCCGCCGTCGTCGGCCAGGACCCAGGGGCTGTCGCCGAGCCAGGCGCGCGCGTAGCGCGACAGCTTGCCGTAGCGGTTGTCGGCGTAGCGCACCGGCCGTTCGAGCAGCGCGGCGAGGATCAGGCCGTGCAGGCGGTCGGTGGCGATCGCCTCGTGGGCGACGAAGCGCTGGCGCGCGCGCGCGACGACGCGCTGGCTCAGCGCCTGCCAGCCGCGCGCGGCGAACCGGTGGCGGCGGTCGAGGTCGCGGTGCATCGTGAAGCGCAGTGCGCGGAACGCGAGCAGGTCGCCGGGGCCGATCAGGTCCGGCCAGTCGAAGCTGTCGGGCACCGCGTCGCGCAGCGCCTCGTCGTCGCGGCGCCGCAGCCGCAGCGTGCCGGCACCGGCCGGCGCCGGCGGCGCGATCCAGCCGGGCGTGCGCCACAGCGCGTGGGCCATGTCCGGCAGCAACTGGCCGCGGTCCGGCGCGTGCGCGCGCACCGCCTCGAGCGACTCGGCGTCGCGCAGGAACAGGTGCAGGTCGCGGTGCGCGAGCAGCCGTTCGAGGCTGCGCCGCTGGGCGATAGCGTCGCGGAAGTGCAGGCTCTGCGGCAGCATGACGATGCGCCGCTCGGGGCAGTGCGCGACGACCGACTCGCGCAGCGCCTGGTACTCGGGGTACCAGTCGCCGAAGTTGCCGCCGCCGTGCAGCACCAGCACGACGTCGGCCGGCAGGGCGTCGAGCGTGCGGCGCGCCGACGGCTTGAGGCGCGCGCCGGCCGGGGCGGCCCAGTCCACGTCGCAGAGATCGAAGAACGACAGCCGCAGGCGCACGTCGTAGCCCATGCGCTCGAACAACGCCTCGCAGCCGAGGTTGATCAGCAGGTCGCCGACGTTGAAGTGGAAGGCGTAGTCGAGGTAGGCGATCGGCGTGCCGCGCGGCAGCACGCCGCCGATCGCGTCGAGCGCGCGGCTCAGCTCGTGCATGGCCTCGCCGTGGCGGGCGGCAGATCGGTCGTTCATCGCGGCGGTGCTCCGATCTCGTGTCTCTCGGGCGGCGCGGCGGCGCGGGGTCGCGTCGCCGTGTCGAGTTGCTCGGTGAGGCGCGCCACGGCGGCGGCGAAGCCGGCGCGGCCGGCCTGGCGCTCGACCTGCTCGCGGTTGCGCCGCGCGACGCGCGCGCGCTCGTCCGGCTGCGCGAGCCGGCGCGCGATGCGCAGCGCCGCGCCGATGTCGCCGACCGGAAACAGGCAGTCGGCCCCCAGGTAGCTGCGCGTGCCCGGAAGGTCGGAGGCCGCGACCGGCAGGCCGAGCGCCATCGCCTCCAGCATCACCAGCGGCACGCCTTCGTAGCGCGACGGCAGGAGCAGCACGTCGTGCGCGGCCATCGCCTCGCGCGGCGCCTGCCAGCCGGCCAGCGCCACGCAGGCGGCCAGCGCCGTGTGGCGTTCGACGCGCGCGCGCAGCACGGCCGCACTCGGTCCTTCGCCGACCAGGCGCACGCGCAGGCCGGCGCGTTCCGCGGCCGGGCAGCGCGCGAGGTGGTCGAGCAGCAGGTCGAGGCCCTTGTGGTGGCTGTCGAGCCGGCCGAGCACCAGCAGCCGCAGCGGGCCCGGCGCGCGCGCCGCTTCACCGGCCAGGGGAGCGTCCTCGAAGGATGCGTCGATCGTGTTGGGCAGCGTCAGCACCGGTCCACGCGGCCGGGCCCAGGCGCTGAACTGGGCCGCCTGCGCCGCGCTCAGCGTGATCCAGCCGTCGGGCACCTGGCCGTAGCCCCAGCGCACCAGGCGGTCCTGCCAGCGGCCGGCGCGAAAGCCCATCGACGCGAAGGGCTCGACCAGCGGCACATAGACCCAGGTCGGCACGCCCGTCAGCCGCGCCTGCGTGACCAGCGCCGCCTGCGCCGACACGCAGCCGCTCGCGAACACGCACAGCCGCGGCCGCTCGGCGGCCAGCGCGCGGGCGAGCGTCGCGGCGTCGGCGAACGGGGAGCGCCGGGCGCCGGGCGGCAGCGCCGCGAACGCCGCGTCGGTGCGCAGCGCCGGCAGCGCGGCCTCGTGCAGGCGGCTGCCGGCGCGCGCCAGCAGGCGCGGCGCGACGCGGCCCTGCGCCTGCAGCATGCGCAGCCACTGCAGCAGCATCACCTCGTGGCCCCCGAAGTCCGCCGCGGCGTCGACGAACAGCCAGCGCGGCGGCGAGGTCGGCTTCGAAACGCTTCGCTCCACCTTGTCACCGTTGTCGGTTGGCGTGGGGCGGCTGCGGTGCGAAGGTCGTGGCATGTCTTCCCCACCCCGTTCCCCCCGCCTCGATTTCATCGACCACCTGAAGGCGATCGGCATCGTGCTGGTCGTCGTCGGCCATGCCGCGGCCACGCCGCAAGCCTGGGCCACGGCGATCTACGCCTTCCACGTGCCGCTGTTCTTCTGGATCTCGGGCTTCCTGCTCGGGCTGGACCACCGCCCGCCCGCCACCGCGCAGGCCATCGGCCGGCGCGTGCGGGCCCTGTGGTGGCCCTACGTCGCGTTCTTCGTGCTGTCGTGGGGGTACGCGCTGGCGACGGCGCCGCTGGCCGGCGGCGGCGGCGAGCTGCTGCACGCGCCGTGGTACCGGCCGCTGCTCGCGCTGCTGCGCGGGCGCAGCGAGGACCTGTCGGTGAACGTCGCGCTGTGGTTCTTCCCCTGCCTGATCGTGGTGCAGGTCGCCTACGGGCTGCTGCGCCGCGTCGCGTCGGCCGGCGTTGCCGCCATCCCGTGCGTTGCGCTCGCGACCGTCGTCAGCGCCGCCGCGTGGCAGCCCGATCCGCGCTGGCCCTGGGAGATCGACACGGCGATCGTCGCGATCGGCTTCTTCGCGCTCGGCGTCGTGTCGCCGGCACCGGTGGCATGGCTGGCCGGCCGCGGCCGCGCCACGCTCGCGGCGCTGGCGCTCGGCGCGGCCGGGCTCGGGTGGCTGGCCGTGCAGCACAACGGCCGCGTCGACCTGCAGATGATGAACTTCGGCCGCGTCGGGCCGCTGTTCCTGCCGACGGCACTGCTCGGCATCCTGCTGTGCCTGGCGGCGACGCTGCGGCTGCCGGCCCTGGGCGTGTCGCGCTGGGTGGCCGACCGCGCGCTGCTGATCTTCCCGAGCCACCTGCTGGTCTTCAACGCGCTGAGCGGCGCCGTCATGCTGCTGGGGCTGCCGCGCGAGCTCAAGCTCGACGCGTGGTTCGGTGCGCTGTCGGTGCTGCTCGGTCTCGCGGCCGGCGGGCCGCTCGGCGCGGCGTGGGCGCGCCTGCAGCGGCGCTGATTGCGGTCGTCCGGCGCTCATGGGTGCGGTGCCGCGGCCCACAGCGAGCGGACCGACGGTTCGGTGACGCGCGCCGGGTCGAGGCCGTCGAACACCGCCGACAGCAGCGCCTCGCCGCGGTCCGGCCAGCGGAACAGCGCGCGCGCGACCAGCGCCGCCTGGCGCTGCATCTCATCGAGCCGCGGCCCGTCGTCGATCGTCTCGACGATCGCCTGCACCAGCGCCGGCAGGTCGGCGCGGCGCAGCATCGCCGCGCGCAGCGCCGGCGGCAGGCCGGCGGCCGCGCCGTCCAGCGTGGCCACCGGCACGCGGCCGAACACGTAGTCCAGAAACTTCAGCTTGAAGCCGCCACCGAGCTCCTCCGGCACGACGGCGAGTCGCGCGCCGGCCAGCCAGGGCGCGATGTCGTCGACGAAGCCGTGCAGCCGGGTGGCGCGCAACTGCTCGCGCAGCGAAGCGGCCAGCGCCGGCGGCATCGAGCCGATCACGTCGAGCACGATGCCGTGGCGCTCGAACACCGGGTCGGCGGCGGCGACGAAGCGTTGCAGGTTGTGCTGCTTGACGAGCCACTGGAACGAGCCGACCAGCAGCACGCGCCGCTGCAGGCTGGCACGCGGCGCCGCCGCCGCGACCGGGGCGCCATCGTGGCCCGGCGTCAGCGTCAGGACGGTCGTGTCCGGGGCGTCGCGGCCGAAGCGCTCGGCGTCCTCGGCGGTGATCGCGCTCAGCAGGTCGACGCGCCGCGCCAGCCGGCGCTCGGCGACGCGGATCTTCAGGTGGTTCTGCCACAGCAGCGCGCGCTTCAGCGGCGCGCCGCGGTAGCCGCGGAACAGCGCCTCGCTCAGCGAAGCCTCGTGGTCGTGGGCGATGTGCACCAGCAGCGGGCCGCGGGCCGCGCCGCGGGCGCGCAGGCAGGCGTCGAGCGCCCAGCCCATGCCGTACTGGTCGAGCACGATGAAGTCCCAGCGTTCGGTCAGCAGGCGGTCCAGCAGCGCTCGGTAGGTCGGTGTCGCGTGCACCGCGGCGACCAGCGGCTGGGTGCTGGCCAGGGCGCGCCACTTGCTGTGCGGCGTGCCCTCGACGCGCACGAAGCGCACCGGCCAATCGCTCGGCGGCGGCGCGTCGTCGGCGGCGTAGCCGGTGAACGTGAGGTCGGCGCCGGCCTCCGCCAGGGCGCGCGCCAGCCGCGCGGTGTAGATGCGGTCGCCGCTGTCGAGCGGGAAGGGCCGCTCGCGGGCCAGCCACAGGCCGCGCAGGCCGCGGCCGCGGAGGGCGCTGGGGAGGGGTCGCTCATTCATCGAGGCTCACCTTCAGGTGGTGGGCGAGGCGGATCGCCATCGCGGTGATCGTCAGCGTCGGATTGGCATGCCCCGAGGTGGGGAACACCGCCGCGCCGGCGACGTACAGGTTGGGCAGGCCGAACACCGCGCCGTCGGTGTCGACGACGCCGCGCGCCGGTGTGTCGGCCATCCGCGTGCCGCCGAGGTGGTGGCCGCCCACGGGCACCGAGCCGCGCACCTGCTCGGGCAGGGCATCGAAGTCGAGCGCGAGCGCCACGCCGGCCTGCGACGCGAGGCCGTCGCGCAGTACGCGGTAGGCGCGGCAGATGCTCTCGATGTCGTGCTCGCAGCAGCGCCAGTGCACGTGCACGCGCGGCATGCCGTAGGCGTCGCGCTCGGTGCCCAGCGTGATGCGGCTGTCGGGCAGCGGCGTCTGCTCGGCGTTGAACTCGATCGGATAGCTGCCGTCGGCGTTGCCGACCAGCACGTAGGGCAGCTTGCGCCGCGCCAGCACGCGCCGCCCCATCCAGCGCAGGCCGAAGCGCGCCAGCGACGGCGCGCCGGCGATGACGTTGCGCAGGTGCGCGGGCCAGTCGCCGGCGTCGGCGCCGTGCACGAGGATGCGGCGGTACTCGGGCACCAGCGCGCGCTTGGCCAGGTAGACGGCCGACAGCACCGCGCTGCCATGCGCGGCGTCGGCGACGTTCGGGTAGTGCAGCCGGAACGCGATGTTCAGCAGCCGCTCGCGGCGCTGCACGGCCGCGCCGAGCTGCAGCTTGCGGCGGGCATAGACGCCGTCGCGGGTGCGTTCGAAGTCAGGCGCCGGCGCAGCCGCGGCCGGGCGCACCGTGCCGATCACGTTCTCCAGGTGGCAGGTGTAGTAGCGGCCCAGGCAGTCAGAGTGGTTGCCGTAGCCGGTGCCGCTGGGGTCGGATGCCCACAGCAGCCGCACCGTCTCGATGCCGCCGAGCGCGAGCACGAAGCGCTGCGCGCGCACGCGCTGGTGGCGGCCGTCGCGGGCGACGAACTCGAGCGCGGCGATGCGGCCGCCATCGTCGGACCGCAGCACGCGCACGACCTGCGCGTGCGAGACGACGCGCACGCGCGACGAGCGCCCGAGCCGCCGGCCGTAGCGACGCCCGAAGTCGGTCGGCAGGCTGTAGCGCTCGATGCGCTCGCACAGCAGCGCCTCGCCGCCGGGCGCCGCGCCGCGCAGCAGCGGCGCCGCGCCGGGCAGCGCTGCGGCCGGGTCGAACTCGGCGACGCCGGCATCGCAGTAGGCCAGCGCGGCCGGGTAGTGGCGCGCGACCTCGTCGTAGGCGATCGGCCAGCCGCTGCCCGGCACGTAGGACCGCGTCTCGAAGTCGATCGGGTCGTAGGGCACGCAGCGGCCGCCCCACAGCGTCGTGCTGCCGCCGAAGGCGCGGCGCCGGAAGTGCCCGGGCGGCGGGTGCGCGCCGGCGCTGCTGCCGCGGTAGGGGTCCTGCGACACGCCGCCGCGCCAGCCGGGGCCGCCGGCGTCGAGCAGCAGGACGTCGACGCCGAGCGTCTCGAGCTCGCATGCGAGCGTGATGCCGGCCGCGCCGGCACCGGCGATGCACACCGCCGCGCGCAGGTCGGTGCTGCCGGTCACGGCGTTGGACGGCGCGATCACGCGAAGCTCCTCGGCACCACGGCCGGCCGCGGCGCGCCGGCGGCGCGGCGGAAGGCGGCGACGTTCTGTTCCAGGTGGTCGAGCTGCGTGGTGCCCATCAGCACGCCGGCCACCGCCGGCAGCCGCAGCTGGGCGCGCAGCGTCTCGACGAGCCGGCTCGACGAGCCGTCGCCGACGCGGCTGGCGCCGCGCACGTAGACCGCGAGGCCGCGGCGCTCGGCCTCGCCGAGGACGGCCGCGCAGCGCGAGCTCGCGTCGGGCTCGAGCTGCAGCGCCTGCACGGTGGGCTGGCGCAGCGCGGCCTCGGCGGTCTCGATCGCGTCGCACGAGACGCCAAGGCAGCCGAACTTGCCGTCGGCGCGGGCGCGCTCGAGCGCCGACCACAGCGCCGGGTCCTCGAGCGCCTGCGGCGGCGGGCTGTGCAGGTAGAACAGGTCGAGGTGGTCGGTGCCGAGCCGCCGCAGGCTGGCCTCGAGCGAGCGCAGCAGCGCGGGCGCGTCGAAGCGCTGCGGCCGGCCCTGCGCGCGCCGCTGCTGCAGCGCGTCGTGAACGCCGCCGCGCGCGGCGGCGCGGGCGCGCAGCCAGGGCTTCAGCGGCAGCAGCAGCCGCTCCAGCGGCCGCAGGCGCTGGCCCGCCTTGCTGGCGATCCAGGCCTGGCGGCGCAGCGGCCCGAGGGCGGCGCCGAGCAGGCGCTCGCTGTCGCCCTGGCCGTAGACCGCCGCGGTGTCGAAGTGGCGCACGCCGAGGTCCCAGGCGCGCTTCAGCAGCGCGATGCTCTGCGCGTCGTCCAGCGGCACGAGCGTCGAGCCGAGCCGCGCGCAGCCGAGCACCAGGGCGCGCCGGGCGGTGGTGGCGCTCATCGCGCGCCTCCGCGGAAGCGTTCGAGGAAGGCGGCGCCGGCGCGCGGCTGGTGGCCGTCGGACAGGCGCGCGTTGAAGTCGGGTGCCGGGTAGTCCCAGTAGCTGTGATAGGCCACGTCGCCGGTGGCGATCCACTGCGCCATGCGCTCGATGAAGAGCGGGTCGTCGCCGCCGCCGTGGCCGTTCGGGCGGCGCCCGGTGCCCCATTCGGGGAAGGTGGTCGGCTTGCCGCGCGCCGCGGCGAATTCGCGATGCCAGCGCAGGCCGTAGGGCTGCTCGAGCAGCGCGCGCCAGCGCTGCTCGGGCGTGCGCACGGCCGCATCCCAGCTCTCGTTGTAGGTGTCCAGGCCGATCAGGTCGACGACGTCGTCGCCGGGGTAGACGCGGTCGGCACGGATCGCCTGCACGCCGAGGATCGGGCTCCACTCGAAGCGGAAGCGCTGGCCGGGTGTCGCGCGCAGCAGCTCGACGATGCGGCGCCAGTAGGCGACCCAGGCCACTGGATCCGCGGCGGCGCGCCAGGGGTACCAGTCGGCGTTGAACTCCCAGCCGATGCGCAGCACCGCGTCGGCGTGGCCGTTGTTGACGAGGTAGCGGCCGAGGGTGCGGAAGTGCGCGTCGTACTCGCCGGCCGCGCCGCGCGCCAGCGTGTGCCCGCCCTGCGGCAGCATCGGCACCGAGAAGGTCATCGGCAGCCCGGTGGCGCGCCAGCACTTCAGCGACCAAGCCGCCGAGCTCAGCAGCGTGTCCCAGCTCTCGAAGGCGAAGAAATCGAGCGCGCGGTCGGGGCGGCGGCCGAACCAGTCGGTGAAGGACTGCATCCGCTTGACGCCATCGCAGCCGGCGCCCTGGTAGACCGACAGCTCGGCCGCCTGCGGCGCGGCGGCGGCCAAGGCCAGGGCGAGCGCGGCCAGTCGGTGGCGCAGCGGGAGGTGTCTCATGGCTTGCGGATCGACGCCGCCGGCGACCAGGTCTGGAAGCGCTCGCCGCGCAGCGAGCGCCACACGCCCAGCCCGGTGCCGGCGAAGGCGAGCAGGATGTCGGCGACCTGCGCGAACGGCCGCACGGCGTGGCGGTGGCCGAGCCACAGCGCGGCGCCGGCGGTGGCCGGCAGCGCCAGCGCGACGCCGGTCCAGCCGGCGGTGAGCAGCGCCGCCTCGAAGGCCAGCGCCGACAGCGCCAGCAGGTAGATCGTGAACCAGCGCAGCAGCTTGTGCGACAGGTACTGGTAGCGCACCAGCAGGGGCAGGCGCCGCAGGCGCGGCCACAGCAGCCGGTGCACGTTGAACGCCTGGCAGGCGATGCGCACCTTGCGGCGGAACTCCTCGCCGCCGGCGCTGACCGAGGCCTCGTAGGCGTGCACGTCGTCGGCCTGGATGACGCGCCAGCCGTCGCACAGGATCGACAGCGACACGTACATGTCGTCGATGATGTGATCGGGCGGCGGGCGGTGCAGGCAGCGGCGCACCGCGAACAGCGAGCCGTCGGCGCCCATCATCGAGCCGCAGCGCTGCTCGAGGCGCTTGATGCGCTGCTCGAGGCGCCAGTACAGCGCGCCCGAACCGGCGGTCACCGAATCGGCCGCGTTGGTGTAGGTCAGGTGGGCGCAGACGCAGCCGACCGCGGGGTCGCGGAAGTGCCGCTCCAGCGCGTCGAGCGCGTCCGGCGCGAGCATCACGTTGGCGTCGGTGAACACCAGGATCGGCGCCCGCGCGTGGCGGGCCAGCAGGTTCATGCCGTGCGTCTTGCCGTGGCGCTCGGTGGCCACGAACAGCGCGATCGCCGGCTCGTGGCGGCGCGCGATCTCGGCGCTGGCGTCGCTGGCCGCGTCGATGTAGACGAGGAGCTCGACCGCCCCCGGCGGCTGCGCGGCCTGCAGCTCGCGCAGGTGGCGCAGCTTGGCGTCGAGCACCGCGGCCTCGTTGTAGGCGCACATCAGGATCGACAGGCGCGGGCGGCCCGGCGGGTCCGGGGGCAGGGCCGCGGGCGGGCGCGGCGGCGGCCGGCGCCGCCGAGCGAGCAGCCGCAGCGACAGCGGGTAGGTCGTGAACGGGTGCAGCGCCAGCGCCAGCAACAGCGCGGCGGCGATCAGCAGCGCGGCCGTCATCGCACCGCCTCCAGCGGGGCGGCGGGCCGGGATGCGGGACCCCGCCGCGGCGGCGCGGCCGTCGCCACCGCCGGCCACAGCAGCAGCGACAGCGCCAGGCCGTGCGCGAAGCTGCCGTACAGCCCGTTGAGCAGGTAGGTGCAGAACACCGCGACGCGCAGCGCCATCGGCGCCGGCGCCGCGGCCAGGCAGCAGGCGATGAAGCCGAAGTAGGCCAGCGCGCCGACCACGCCGAACTCGAACACCATCTTCGTCAGCGACATCTGCGCCACCGGGTAGGCGGCCACCGCCTCGTAGCGGTCGAAGGAGCCGGCGCCGTAGCCGAACAGCGCCCGCAGCGGCTCGTGCCAGAGGAACTGGTCCCACAGGTAGAAGCCGCCGACGAAGCGCGCGAAGCCGCTCGAGCCCGGGTCGGCGAACTCGGTCGCGCGCTTGGCGAACAGGTCGAAGTTCATCGCCTCGGCCCCGGCCACCACGACCAGCACCGCCAAGGCCGCGGCCAGCAGCAGCCCGAGGCGCGCGCGCTCGATCACGAGCACCGGCAGCGCCAGCAGCAGCACCAGCAGCCCGGTGCCGGAGTAGGACAGCAGCAGCGCCAGCGCCAGCAGCGCGAGCACCGTGCGCCGGTTGCGGCCGCACAGCTCGGCGACGATCGCCACGGCGACGAGCTGGCTGAAGAACGAGGGCTCGAGCATCACGACGCCGTTGGCGCGGTACAGCGAGGCGCCGTAGTCGATCGGCGTCTGCTGGTTGAAGGCTTCGATCACGAAACCCTTGGGCGCCAGGTTCTCGATCGGGAACGCGACGGCCGGGTTGGTGAACACCAGCTGCAGCGCGATCTGCGCGATGCCCGCCAGCCCGACGGCGACCGCGATGCCGACGAACAGCGCCTGCACGCGGCCGCGCAGGGCCGGGTCGTCGCGCAGCCCGAAGGCGTAGGGCAGGTGCAGCACGCTGAACAGCAGCAGCGACATCAGCGAGAACGGCTCGGCGCGCAGCAGCGCGCCGCCGAACAGCAGCGCGCACACCGCCAGCAGGCCGGCGGCACGGCCGGGGGCGAGCTGGACGCGGTCGAGCAGCAGCCCGAGGCCGACCACCGCCAGCGGCAGCACGACGCCGACGGCGATCCCGCGCGCGCCGAACGGCGGTACCGACAGCTTGGCCAGCAGCGTGATGCCGATCAGCGGCAGGGCCAGCAGCCACAGGTCGAGCCGGCGCGCGGACAGGGTGGGCGCGTCGACGACGTCGACGCGGGGTTGCGTGCGCACCGGCCGCCGCACGGCGGCCAGTCGCAGCGTGCGCACCTCGTTCATCGTCGGTTCAGGACGGCGCCGATCGGCCGGGCGCCGGCCTGGTGCAGCGCGTCGGTCATCCGCTGGGTCTCGCGCAGCGCGCTGTGGTCGGGGCGGACGACGACCAGCGTCGAATCGGCCTGCGCGGCGACGAGCTGGGCATCGGCGCTGCCCTCCCAGGCCGTGGTGTCGAGGACGATCACGTCGAAGCGGCGGCGCAGCACGTCGAGCACCGGCCGCAGCGTCGCCGGCGCGAGCAGCTCCTGCGGGTTCGGCGGGCGCGGGCCGCAGGCCATGACGCTCAGCGTCGTGGCCTGCACCGCCTGCACCTCGTTGGCGAGCGCGCGGCCGACCAGCATGCTGCTGATGCCCATGCGGTCGGACGCGCCGAACAGTTCGTGCAGCCGCGGATGGCGCAGGTCCAGGTCGATCAGCAGCGTGCGCAGGTTCATCTGCGCCATCGCGATCGCCAGGTTGGCGGCGACGAAGCTGCGGCCGTCGCCGCGCTCGCTGCTGACCACCGCGAGGCTCTGCCCGGGCTGCCCGTCGGCACGCCAGCGCAGCACGATCTGCGTGCGCAGCGTGCGCAGCTGCTCGGCCAGCGGATGGTCCGGCTGCAGCGCCATCACCAGCTCCGGCGAGAGCTTGTCGAAGGGGTCGAGCAGCTGCGGGTAGTGGTACTGCTGGGCCAGCGCATCCTGCACCGCGGCCTGCGACACCAGCCCGAGCTGCACCGCCGCCTCGCCGAAGCGCAGCCCGCTCTTGGCCTGCCACTGGCGCACGCCGTCGACGTCGGTGGGGCGCAGCGCGCCGAGCTCGACCAGGTGCTCGCCGAGCGGCCGCGTGTCGGGATCGCTCAGCCGCTGGTCGTCCCAGCGGTCGCCGTGTCCGCTGCGCAGGGCCGGGGCGACGTCGCCGCTCATGACGTGCTCCAGCCCGGCAGCGCCGGGGCGGGCGCGGGCAGCGACCGGCGGCGTGGGCCGCCGAGGCCGAACAGGCCGCGCCGCGGACGGCGCAGCCGGGCGTGGTCGAGGACGGCGAGCGGCTCGAGGGCGAGCCGCTCGAGGTCCTCGGCGCCGCGCACCCGCGGGGCGGCCATCTCGCGCAGCAGCACCGTCAGCACGCCGAGCGCGCCGCCGACGATCACGGCGAGCGCCGCCAGCAGCACCGGCCCCGGGCTCGACGGCTGCACCGGCGCCACCGCGGGCGTGACCAGCGTCGCCTCGCTGAACTGCAGCCGGCCGTCGAGGGCGCTCTCGCTGCCGCGCTGCAGCGCCTGGTCGTAGATCTTCTGTGCGTTCTCGACGTCGCGCGCCAGCACCTGCATGCGGTCGCGCTGCTCGGTCAGCTCCAGCACCTTGCGGCGCTGCGCATCGAGGGCGGTCTTCAGCGACGCCTCGCGTTCGGCACCGACGCTGCCGCCGCCGCCGACCGTCGACGCCGCGCGGCCGACCGCGCCGCCGAGCTCGCGGCGCAGCTGGCCGAGCTCCTCCGTCGCGGTCTGGTAGTCCGGGTGCTCGCGGCCGAGCCGCCCGCTCAGCTCCTTGAGCTTCGATTCGGCCACCGCGACCTGCACCCGCAGCTGCTGCACCACCGGGTCGAGCGCGACGTCGGGCGAGTTCGTCGCATTGCGGCTGGCCTGGTTGGCGCGCGACTGGCTGTCGATGCGCTGCGTGCGCACGCCGGTCAGCTGCGTGGCGAGCTCGTTGAGCTGGGCCGTCTCGATGTCGAGCTGGCCGGTGGCACCGTTGACGATGCCGTTGTCGCGCTGGAAGGCCGCCAGCACGGCCTGCGCGCTCTCCAGCCGTTCGCGCAGGGGCCGCGCCTGTTCCTCGAAGAAGCTGCTGGTCTGGCGTGCCGGCTGCGCGCGCAGCTCGGTCAGGCTGTCGAGGTAGGCGGCGGCGAAGCCGTTGGCGAGCTGCTCGGCGCGCCGCGCATCGCGGTCGGTCGCCTTGATCTCGATGACGTTGCTGTCGGCCTCGGCGGGGCGCGCCTCGAGGTGGGCGAGCAGCCGCTCGGCGACCCAGTCGACCAGGTCGCCCTGGCCGCCGGTCGCGCCTTGCCAGGCGGCGCGCAGCGCGGGGTCGTCCTGCAGCTTCAGGTCGGTGACGACGCGCCGCGCGACGCGGCCGCTGCGCAGCAGGCTCGCATGCGTGGCCAGCACCGATTTCTGCAGCGGCGAATTCGGCGCGACCGCGCCGCGCAGTGGATCGACGCCGCGCACGTCGACGAGCACCGACGCGAGCGCGGTGTACTTCGGCGGCACGAGCAAGGCCGCCGCGGCGGCGAGGCACAGCATCAGCGCGATGCATCCCATGATCTGGCGGCGCCCCGTTTGCACGAGACGCAGTAGGCGCGATAGGTCCACGATCTCGACTCCTTCATCGTTCGCGCCCGAGGTCCCGGCGAGCCGGCGAGCGCAGCGACTTTCATTCAACCCGACGCGTGTCCGCAGGCGCTGTGTCGAGTTGTTGGTGAATCGTGTCGGCACATACGCTTGCATCTTCGGACGCATGTTTTTGCCGTGCTGGGATCGAATGGCGATGTGTCGCGAAGCCCCGCGATGCAGGCCCGAGCGCCCGGCGATCGATGAACGGTCGCGGTGCGCACCGAAGGAGCGCATCGAGCCCCGGCGCGGGGCGTTGCGCAGCCTGCCACCCGAATGGAGTCGATACACCGATGGACATGGTCTCTCGCTTGCATGCCCTTCCCGCGACGCGCTCGAGCCCCCGCCCGGTGCGGTCCGCACAAGGAGTCACGACCATGACGGCGAGTCGCTGGGTCTCCGACGCGATGCACATGCATCGATGGGTGCGCGGCAGTGCGCGCGATTTCGGCGTGCGGCTGTGGGTCGCACTCAATCAGCTCGCCGCCGCGGCGCTGCTGGTGCTGCTCGCGGTGCCGATGGGCATCGCGGCGTGGCTGATCTGGAAGCGCGACGGCGCACCGATCCTGTTCGGCCATTACCGCGTCGGCCAGGACGGGCGACTGTTCCGGTGCCTGAAGTTCCGCACGATGGTGCGCGACTCCGAGGCGGTGCTCGCGCGGCTGCTGCGCGAGGACCCGCAGGCGCGCACCGAGTGGGAGCGCGACCAGAAGCTGGTCGACGACCCGCGCATCACGCCGGTGGGTCGCTTCCTGCGGCGCACCAGCCTGGACGAGCTGCCCCAGCTCTTCAACGTGCTGCGCGGGCAGATGCTGCTGGTCGGCCCGCGGCCGATCACCGCCGGCGAACTCGAGCGCTACCGCCAGGCGCGCTGGCACTACCTGTGCGTGCGCCCCGGCATGACCGGCCTGTGGCAGGTCAGCGGCCGCAACGACACGAGCTACGACGAGCGCGTCGAACTCGACCGCCGCTACGTCGAGCGGCGCAGCGCGTGGATGGACTGCGGCATCCTGCTGCGGACCGTCAAGGTCGTGCTGCGCTCCGAAGGCGCCCGTTGAGCGGGCGCGCGTCGCGGGCATGAAAGAGCCGCCACCCTGGCAGATCGGGCCGCAAGGCGGCACGCTGGTGCACGTCGTCGGCCGGCTGGATGCCGGCGTGGCCGGCTTCCTCGGGCCGGCCACCACCACGCTGGCCGAAGCCGGCATCGCGCAGTGCGTCGTGTGGATCGACGCTCCGGACCAGGCCGGCCTGCTGGAGCGCCTGGACCCGCGCGTCGAGCGGCGGCCGGTGGCCGACGCGGGCGGCGTGCTGCGGCGCTGGCGCGTGTTCGCCGCCCACGTGCGACGGATCGTCGCCGAACGCCGCGTGCGCGGCGTGCACCTGCATGGTCTCGCGCCGCTGCTGTGGACGCGCCGCGCCGCGCCGGGCGTGCCGGTCTACTTCTCGCCGCATGCGGCGCCGGGCCTCGGCCCGCGCAGCGCCTGGGGCCTGCGGCCCGGCTGGCTGCTCAAGGGCTGGCTGGCGGCGACGGGCCAGCGCGCCATCGTCACGATGCTCGAGGAGGCCGCCGCGCTGCACCGGGCCACGCAGGCGCCGATGCAGGTCGTCGAGAACGCGGTGCCGGTGGTGTACTTCGACACGCCGCGGCGCGAGGCGCGCCATCCGCTGATCGTCACCGGCGGCCGCGGTGACGACCGCCGTGCGGTGGAGCTGTTCGTCCAGCTCGCCGTGCTGCTCAGCGGCAGCCAGCTGAACCTGTCGTTCAACTGGATCGGGCGCCTTGGTCCGGCGTCGCTCGCGCAGCTCAAGGCGGCCAATGTCGGCTACGTCGAGACGGACGACGACGGGGTGATCGCGACGCGGCTGGCGGCCGGCTGGATCTACCTCGCGCCGACCGACAGCGCGACCGGCTTCCCGACCTTCGTGGCCGCCGCGATGGCGCTCGGTCTGCCCTGCCTGGTGCTCGGCTCGCCGGAGCACAGCGACCTGCTGCGCGACGGCGAGACGGGCTACCTGTGCAGCACCGAGCTCGAGGTGATGGAGCGCATCGGCCGGCTGATCGACGAGCTGCCGCTGCGCCGGCAGATCGGCCAGGCGGGGCGGCGCGAGGCCCAGCGGCGCTTCTCGCCCGCGCGCTTCCGCGACGCGCTGCTGGCGGCCTACGATCTGCCGCCGGCGCCGCCGGCCGTGCTCCTCGGCCACGACGAACAGACCGACGAGCACCTGGGCGGGGCGCTGGACGCCAGCGCGCTGCTGCGCGGCCTGGACAGCCGCCCCGCGCGCTACGCCACCGACGGCAGCGAGGTCTGAGCGCGCGGCTGGCGCCCTTCTTGCATCCGGGCCGGGCGATGACGAATGCCCTCCTCGCCTGGGTGAGCCTGCTGCCGGCCGGGCTGACGCTGGCCCTGATGCCGGGGCCGAACAACCTGCTGTCGATCCAGGTGGCGGTCGCGCGCGGCGTGCGGGCGGCCTGCCTCGCGGCGCTCGGTCGGCTGGCGGCCTTCGCCCTGTTGTTGACGGCCAGCGCGGTCGGGCTGGTGGCGGCGCTGGATCGGCTGCCCTGGTTGCTCCTGGTGGTGCAGACGGCCGCGGCGCTCTACCTGCTGGGGCTCGCGGTGCAGGGCTGGGCACGGGCCGGGGCGCCTCGTGCGGCCGCGGTGCGCGCGGCGGTGGCGGACCCGAAGGCCGAGGCCGTGCGGCGGGAGTTCTGGGTGGCGCTCGGCAACCCGAAGTGCCTGCTGATCGCCACTGCTTTCCTGCCGCAGTTCGTGCAGGCCGGAGCCCCGGCGATGCCGCAGGTGCTGGCCGGCAGCGTGCTGGTGCTGGCGCTGGAGGCGCTGGCGGTCCTGGCCTATGCGCTGGGCGGGGCGCTGCTGCAGCGCTGGCTCGACGAGCCCGCCACCGCGCGCCGCTTCACCCGTGGCTGCCACGCGCTGATGGCGGGCGCCGCGCTATGGCTGCTGTGGCGCACCTGGGCGTGAGTCGGGCCCGGCGCGCCGGGCCGCTCAGCCCCGGGTGGCCTTGACCACCGCGTAGCGCTGCAGCGTGCGCGCCCGGGCCTCGTCGTGCTGCACGACGGGCCGGGGGTAGTCGCGGCCGAGCTCGACCCCGGCGGCCACCAGGTCCAGCGGCTTGGCGGCCCAGGGGGCATGCAGCGCCGCGTCAGGCAGGCCGGCGAGCTGCGGCAGGTAGCGGCGGATGAACTTGCCCTGCAGGTCGAACTTCTCGCTCTGGCTGACCGGGTTGAAGATGCGGAAATAGGGCTGGGCGTCGCAGCCCGAACTGCTGGCCCATTGCCAACCGCCGTTGTTGGCGGCGAGGTCGAAGTCGTTCAGGTGGGTCGCGAACCAGCGCTCGCCCCAGCGCCAGTCGATGCCGAGGTCCTTGGTCAGGAAGCTGGCCACCACCATGCGCAGCCGGTTGTGCATGTAGCCGGTCTGGGCGATCTGCCGCATCGCCGCGTCGACCAGCGGGTAGCCGGTGCGGCCCTCGCACCAGGCGGCGAACAGCGCCTCGGCATGCTTGCCGTGCTCCCACTTGATGCGGTCGTACTCGGGCTTGAAGGCGTGGTCGACGACGCGCGGGTGGTGGTGCAGCACCTGGTGGTAGAAGTCGCGCCAGATCAGCTCGGAGAGCCAGACCTCGGCGCCGCGGGAGCCGGCGCGCATGCGGTCCCAGGCCAGCGACGCCAGCTCGCGCACCGACAGCGTGCCGAAGCGCAGGTGGGTCGACAGGTAGCTCGGGCCCTTGACGGCCGGGAAGTCGCGCGTCGCGTCGTAGCGGTCGATGCGGTCGAGGAAGTCGTCGAGCAGCGCGCGGCCGCCCGTGGTGCCGGGGGCGATCTTCAGTGCCGACAGGTTGGTCGCCTCGAAGCCGATCGCCGCCAGCGCCGGCACGCCGCCGGCCTCGGCTGCCGGCCGCGGCGCCAGCGCCGCCGCATGGCGCTCGACCGGGTAGGGGCGCAGGTCGAAGGGCTCGAGCTTCTTCAGCCAGGCGTTCTTGTAGGGCGTGAACACGCCGTAGGGCTTGCCGGTGCCGGTGAGCAGCTCGTCGGTGTCGAACACCACCTGGTCCTTGGACGGGTGGAAGGCGATGCCCGCGTCGGCCAGCGCGCCGCGCACGCGGGTGTCGCGCGCGACGGCGGCGGGCTCGTAGTCGGTGTTCGCATAGACGGCCTGCACGTGCAGCGCGGCGGCCAGGCGCGGGATCTCGTCGCGCGCGTCGCCGTGGCGCACGATCAGCCCGACGCCGGCCGTGCCATGCGCCTCGCCGAGCGCACGCAGCTGGCGGTCCAGGTCGACCAGGCTCTCGCGGATGAACTCGACCCGCCGGTCGGCGCGCGGCAGCGCGTCGAGGATCGCGCGGTCGAACACGAAGGCCACCCACACCCGTCGCGCCGCGCGCAGCGCGTGGTACAGCGCCGCGTGATCGTGCGCGCGCAGGTCGCGGCGGCACCACACCAGCGCGGCGTCCAGCGGCTTGCGGGGGATATCCGGCATGCGCCGCAGTGTGCCCGCTGACTAGAATCGGTGCATGGGCTCCGCCTCCGCGACCAACCTGACGAATCAGTTCCTGATCGCCATGCCGGGCATGGCCGATGACAACTTCGCCGGTTCGGTCGTCTACCTGTGCGAGCACAGCGAGCGCGGCGCGCTCGGGCTGGTGATCAACAAGCCCAGCGACATCAAGCTCGGCCGGCTGTTCGAGAAGGTCGATCTGGCGCTCGACCGCAGCGAGCTCGCCGAGCAGCCGGTCTTCATCGGCGGCCCGGTGCAGACCGAGCGCGGCTTCGTCCTGCACGAGGCGAGCGACGACGACGCGGCCGACATCGAGGCCGACGGCGCGACCTACAACTCCTCGCTGCGCATCCCCGGCGGCATGGCGATGACGACGAGCAAGGATGTCCTCGAGGCCCTGGCCAGCGGCGCCGGCCCGAAGCGCGTGCTGGTCACGCTGGGCTATGCCGGCTGGAGCGCCGGCCAGCTCGAGGACGAGATCGCGCGCAACGGCTGGATCACGGTCGACGCGCAGCCCGAGGTGATCTTCGAGACGCCGGTCGAGCTGCGCTACGAGCGCGCGCTGGCGCTGCTGGGGATCGACCCGCGCATGCTCAGCAGCGAAGCGGGCCATGCCTGAGGCCGAACGCCCGGCTCCCGCACCGCAGACGCTGCTCGCTTTCGATTTCGGCCTGAAGCGCACCGGCGTGGCCGCCGGCAACACCCTGACGCGCGGCGCCCAGCCGCTGAAGACGATCGCCGCCGAGGGCGACGCGCGCTTTGCGCCGATCGGCGCACTGATCGCCGAATGGCAGCCGGCCGCGCTGGTCGTCGGCATCCCGTTCCACCCCGACGGCGCACCGCATGACAATACGCGCCGCGCGCAGCGCTTCGCCCGCCAGCTGCACGGCCGCTTCGGGCTGCCGGTGCACGAGGTGGACGAGCGCTGGTCGACCACCGCGGCGCTCGAGGCCGGCGCGAAGGACGCCGACGCCGCGGCGGCGGCGATCCTGCTTGAACAGTATTTCAGGGAACACCCGTGACCACTCTGCACCTCGATGCCGAAGCGCTCTACGCCGACCTGCTGGCGCGCGTGCGGCCGCTGCTGCGGCCCGACGCAGCCCTGGTCGGCATCTGGTCCGGCGGCGCCTGGCTGGCCGAGCGGCTGCAGCGCGACCTGGGCTTGGCCGGCAAGCCCGGCGTGATCTCGAGCGCGCTGCACCGCGACGACTTCGGCTCGCGCGGGCTGGCCGGCACGACCGACGCGACCGCGTTGCCGTTCGCCATCGACGGCCGCCACATCCTGCTGATCGACGACGTGCTCTACACCGGCCGCACGACGCGCGCGGTGCTCAACGAGCTGTTCGACTTCGGCCGCCCGGCCAGCGTGACGCTGGCGGTGCTGGTGGACCGCGGGGGGCGCGAGCTGCCGATCGAGCCGGCGGTCTCCGCCGCGCGCGTGGTGCTGCCGCCGTCGCAGAAGCTGGACCTGACGCGCGACGCGGCCGGCCGCTTCGACTTCGCCATCGAGGGCACCTGAGATGCTCAGCAAGCGCAACCCGCAGCTCAACGCCCACGGCGAGCTGATCCACCTGCTGTCGATCGAGGGCCTGCCGAAGGCGGTGCTGACGCAGATCCTCGACACCGCCGGCACCTTCCTCAGCGTCAACGACCGCGAGGTCAAGAAGGTGCCGCTGCTGCGCGGCAAGAGCGTGTTCAACCTGTTCTTCGAGAACAGCACGCGCACCCGCACGACCTTCGAGATCGCCGCCAAGCGGCTCTCCGCCGACGTCATCAACCTCGACATCGCGCGCAGCTCCACCGCCAAGGGCGAGAGCCTGCTCGACACCATCGCGAATCTCTCCGCGATGCACGCCGACATGTTCGTCGTGCGCCATGCCGAGAGCGGCGCGCCCTACCTGATCGCCCAGCATGTCGCGCCGCATGTGCATGTGGTCAACGCCGGCGACGGGCGCCATGCGCACCCGACGCAAGGGCTGCTCGACATGTACACGATCCGCCACTACAAGCAGGACTTCGCGAACCTGACGGTGGCGATCGTCGGCGACATCGTGCATTCGCGCGTCGCGCGCTCCGATATCCACGCGCTGACGACGCTGGGCGCCGCCGAGGTGCGCGCGGTCGGCCCGCGCACGCTGGTGCCGGGCGACCTGAAGGCGATGGGCGTGCGCGTCTGCCACTCGCTCGAAGAGGGCATCAAGGACGCCGACGTCATCATCACGCTGCGGCTGCAGAACGAGCGCATGAGCGGCGCGCTGCTGCCGAGCGCCGGCGAGTACTTCAAGAACTTCGGCCTGACCGAGGACAAGCTCGCGCTCGCCAAGTCCGATGCGATCGTGATGCACCCGGGGCCGATCAACCGCGGCGTCGAGATCGACTCGGCGGTCGCCGACGGCCGGCAGAGCGTGATCCTGCCGCAGGTGACCTACGGCATCGCGGTGCGCATGGCCGTCATGTCCATCATCGCGGGCAACGACGCATGAAAGTCCTCATCACCAACGGTCGCGTCGTCGACCCCGCCTCGGGACGCGACGAGCGTGCCGATGTCGCCATCGCCGCGGGGCGCATCGTCGGCATCGGCGCGGCCTCGCCCGACTTCGACGCCGACCGCGTGATCGACGCCCGCGGCCTGGTCGTCGCCCCCGGCCTGGTCGACCTGGCGGCGCGCCTGCGCGAACCGGGCCAGGAGCACGAGGGCATGCTCGAGAGCGAGCTCGCCGCGGCGGCCGCCGGCGGCGTCACCAGCCTGATCTGCCTGCCCGACACCGACCCGACGCTCGACGAGCCCGGGCTGGTCGAGATGCTGAAGTTCCGCGCCCGCAAGCTCTCGCGCTGCCGCCTGTTCCCGCTCGGCGCGTTGACGCGCGGCCTGGGCGGCGAGGTGCTGACCGAGATGGCCGAGCTGACCGAGGCCGGCTGCGTCGGCTTCTCGCAGGCCGACGCGCCGGTGCGCGACACCCAGGTGCTGGCGCGTGCGCTGCAGTACGCGGCGACCTTCGGCTACACGGTCTGGCTGCGGCCCAACGACCCCTGGCTGGGCGGCGGGGTGGCGGCAAGCGGAGCGGTCGCGACGCGCCTGGGCCTGTCCGGCGTGCCGGTCAGCGCCGAGACGATCGCGCTGCACACCATCTTCGACCTGGTGCGCGCCAGCGGCGCGCGCGTGCACCTGTGCCGGCTGTCGAGCGCCGCCGGCGTCGAACTGTTGCGCGCCGCCAAGGCCGAGGGCCTGCCGGTGACGGCCGACGTCAGCATCAATTCGCTGCACCTGACCGACGTCGACATCGGCTACTTCAACCCGGCGATGCGGCTGGTGCCGCCGCTGCGCCAGCAGCGCGACCGCGACGCGCTGCGCGCCGGCCTGGCCGACGGCACGATCGACGCGCTGGTCTCGGACCACACGCCGGTCGACGCCGACGCCAAGATCCTGCCCTTCGCCGAGGCCGAGCCCGGCGCCACCGGGCTCGAGCTGCTGCTGGGCCTGGCGCTGAAGTGGGGCGACGGCGCCGGCATCGGCCTGACGCGCGCGCTCGCCAGCGTCACCAGCGCGCCGGTGCGGGTGCTCGGCGGTGCGCTCGGATCGCTGGCGGCCAGCGCCGGCCGGCTGGTCGAGGGCGGCGTCGCCGACGTCTGCATCTTCGATCCGTCCGCGCACTGGGCCGTCACGGCCGCGGCCTTGCGCAGCCAGGGCAAGAGCACGCCGTTCGCGTTCGACGCCAGCGGCGTCGAGCTGCCGGCGCGGGTGCGTTACACGCTGGTGGCCGGTCACATCGCGCACGAGGCGGCGTGAGGCGCCGCCTGCGCGCCGCGTGGCGCCTGCTGCGCATCGCGGCGCATGTGCTGCACGGCGTGGCGGTGGCCTTGCTGCGATTTCCTTCGCTCGATGTCGCGGCGCGCCACGAGCGCATCCGCCGCTGGGCAGGCAAGCTGCTGCGCGTGACCGGCGTGACGCTGGAGGGCGAGGGCACGCCGCGGGCCGGCGGCACGCTGCTGGTGGCCAACCATGTCTCGTGGCTGGACATCGTCGCGATCCACGCGCTGTGCCCGCGCGCGCGCTTCGTGTCCAAGGCCGACGTGAAGTCCTGGCCGGTGCTGAACCGCCTGGTCGGTGCCGCCGATTCGCTCTACCTCGAGCGGGAGCGCCGCCGCGACGCGATGCGCGTGATGCACCACATCGGCGAGGCGCTGGTGGCCGGCGACGCGGTGGCGGTGTTTCCCGAGGGCACGACCGGCGCCGGCCACGAGCTGCTGCCCTTCCACGCCAACCTGCTGCAGGCGGCGATCGCCACCGGCACGCCGCTGCAGCCGGTCGCGCTGCGTTTCTCGGATGCCGCGCATGCGGTCAGCCCGGCGGTCGCCTACGTCGGCGACACGACGCTGCTGCAGAGCCTGTGGTGGGTGGTCTGCGCCGAGGGGCTGCGCGTACGGGTGCGCTTCCTGCCGCCGATCGGCAGCGAGCACGCCGATCGCCGCGCGCTCGCCGAGCGCGTGCGCGGCGAGATCGCCAGGGCGCTCGGCGCCGGCTGACTCAGACCATCGGCGAGCGTTCGTCGCGCAGGAAGTAGCGGTCGACCGGCTGCAGGTCGGCGTCGAGCTCGTAGACCAGCGGCACCGCGTTCGGGATGCTGACCTCGAGGATCTGCGCCGGTGTCATGCGGTCCAGGTGCATCACCAGCGCCCGCAGGCTGTTGCCGTGCGCCGAGATCAGCAGGCGTTCGCCGCGCCGGATCGCCGGGGCGAGCTCGCTGTTCCACAGCGGCAGCACGCGCGCGACGGTGTCACGCAGGCATTCGCCGAGCGGCACCTCGCCCGGCGCCAGCCCGGCGTAGCGCGGGTCGTCGCGCTGCCAGCGCGGGTCGGTCGGCTCCATCGGCGGCGGCGCGATGTCGTAGCTGCGGCGCCAGAGCTTGACCTGCTCGGGGCCGTACTGGCGCGCCATCTCGCCCTTGTCCAGGCCCTGCAGCGTGCCGTAGTGGCGCTCGTTCAGGCGCCACTGCTTGGTGACCGGCAGCCAGAAGCGCTCGAGCGCGTCCAGGCACTGCCAGGTGGTCCAGACGGCGCGCTTGAGCACCGAGGTCTCGACGCGGTCGAAGTCGAAGCCGGCCGCCTTCAGCCAGCGGCCGGCCTGGCGGGCCTGCTCGACGCCCTTGGGCGTCAGGTCGACATCGGCCCAGCCGGTGAAGCGGTTCTCGAGGTTCCAGGTCGATTCGCCGTGGCGCAGCAGCACCAGGCGGTGGGTGGTTCGGGACATGGTGGGGTGGGGTAGTGCAGGAACCGGTGGCGTCTGCCGACAGCGCCGCAGGGGCGCGCGCCGGTGCGCGAAGCAACGGATTTTAGAATCCCGGGCTGTCCTCCCCCTGCGCGACCCGCCGCGACCCGTCTGTGACCTTCCTCCTCGACAACTGGTACCTCGTGCTGACCGCGCTCGTTTCGGGCGTGCTGCTGCTGTGGCCGTCGTTCTCGCGCTCCAGCGGCGGCGGGCGCGTTTCGGCCGCCGAAGCGGTGATGCTGATCAATCGCGAGAAGGCGGTGTTGATCGACGTCGGCGAGCCGGCCGAGTACGCCGCCGGCCACGCCGGCCCGGCGCGCAACATTCCCTTCGGCCAGATCGAGACCAGCAAGGACCTGCCGTCGAACAAGACGCTGCCGCTGCTGCTGATCTGCCCGAACGGCGCACGCGCCCAGCGTGCCGCGGCGCTGCTGCGCAAGCGTGGCCACGAGAAGGTGCATGCGGTGACTGGCGGACTCGCGGCCTGGCGCGAGGCGCAGCTGCCGGTCGAGAAGTCCGCCTGACGCGCGGCTTGCATGCGCCGCCGTCGCGGCGCCGGTGGTGAGAAAGTGCCGCGCCGCGCACCGCCCGGGCGACCCCGCGGCCCACTCGGTCGTGACATCCGGGTGACACTTGCGGCACCGCATCACCCCGCCGTGTCCATGCCTCCCGTCAAGATGTACACCACCCAGGTCTGCCCGTTCTGCCAGCGGGCCAAGATGCTGCTCAAGCAGCGCGGCGTGCAGGCGATCGACGAGATCCGCATCGACCTCGACCCCGAGCAGCGCCAGACGATGATGCAGATCACCGGACGGCGCACGGTGCCGCAGATCTTCATCGGCGACACCCATGTCGGCGGCTGCGACGACCTGATCGCCCTGGATCGCCAGGGGGGCCTGGCGCCGCTGCTGCAAGCACAGGCCGCATAATCCTGCTGCCCTGCAAACGGGCCCGCGTCGCGGGCCCTTTGCATTTCTGAGCCCCCGGACTTTCGAGCCCCTAGACGGACGCCCACCATGGCCGATCAAGACCTTGCCCCCGTGTTCCAGATCCAGCGCGTGTACCTGAAGGACGTGTCGCTGGAGCAGCCCAATTCGCCGAAGATCCTGCTCGAGCAGGCGCAGCCGCAGGTCGACATCAACCTCGCCGTCGCCGCCGACCCGGTGGCCGACGGCATCTACGAGGTCGCTGTCTCCGCCACCGTGACCACCAAGGTCGGCGACAAGACGCTGTTCCTGGTCGAGGCCAAGCAGGCCGGCATCTTCGAGATCCGCAACCTGCCGCAGGACCAGATGGGCCCGGTGATCGGCATCGCCTGCCCCGGCATCGTCTACCCGTACCTGCGCGCCACCGTGGCCGACCTGATCACGCGCGCCGGCTTCCCGCCGGTGCACTTGTCGGAGGTCAACTTCCAGGCCATGTACGAGGCGCAGCTGCAGTCTCAGCAGGGCGGCGCCGTCAACGGCAACGGCGCGACCGCCGCGGCCTGAACACGATGAAGATCGCGGTCCTCGGCGCCGGCGCCTGGGGCACCGCGCTGGCCGCCAGCGTCGCGGCCCGCCACGACACGCTGCTGTGGGCGCGCGACGCCGCCCAGGCCGCCGCCGTCGCCGCCGGCCGCGTCAACGAGCGCTACCTGCCCGGCGTGGCGCTGCCGGCCGCACTCGGTGTGACGGCCGACCTCGATGCCGCGCTGGCCCATGCGGGGCAGGGCGGAGCCGACGGCCTGGTCGTGATCGCCACGCCGACCTCGGGGCTGCGCGACATGCTCGCGCGCGCAGCACCCTGCGGCGCCGGGCTGCTGTGGGTCTGCAAGGGCTTCGAGGCGGGCACGGGCGCGCTCGGCCACGAGATCGCGCGCGAGGTCGCTCCGGCAGCGCGCTCCGGCGTGCTGTCGGGTCCGAGCTTCGCGCTCGAGGTCGCGCGCGGCCAGCCGACCGCGCTGGTCGCCGCGAGCGCCGACGAGGCGCTCGCGCGCCAGGCCGTCGACGCCTTCCATGGCGACGCGCTGCGCGTCTACACCTCGGCCGACCCGGTCGGCGTCGAGGTCGGCGGCGCGGTCAAGAACGTCATCGCGATCGCCACCGGGATCGCCGACGGCATGCCGTCGGCCGCCGGCACCGGCCTGGGACTGAACGCCCGCGCCGCGCTGGTCACGCGCGGGCTGGCCGAGACCACGCGGCTGGGCGTCGCGCTCGGCGCGCGCGCCGAGACCTTCATGGGCCTGTCGGGCCTCGGCGACCTGGTGCTCACCGCCACCGGGGCGCTGTCGCGCAACCGCCAGGTCGGCCTCGAACTGGCGAAGGGCCGTGCGCTCGCCGACGTGCTGCACGACCTCGGCCATGTGGCCGAGGGCGTCTACAGCGCGCCGACGGTGCTGGCGCGCGCCGAGGCGCTGGGCGTCGAGATGCCGATCACCGCGGCCGTCGTCGCCGTGCTCGCCGGCCGTCTGCGGCCGGCCGAGGCGCTGGTGCGGCTGATGCGCCGCGACGCGCGCGCCGAGAGCTGATCGGCGCGGCCGCGGCGCAGCGAGTCAGAACGACTCCCACTCGTCGCTGGTGCCCGTCTTGGCCGCGGCGGCCGTGACGGCCACGGACGCGGGCTTGGCGGCGAAGGATGGACGCACGACGTTCTTGGCGCGGTTCGGGCTGCGCCGCTCGACGAAGCCGGCGCTCGCCGAGGCGGGAGCCGTCGCCTTGGGCGTGGCCGGCGCTGCGGCCGGCGCGGCGGCGTGGCCGCCCGCCAGCTTGAACACCGCCACCGCGGCGACGAGCTGCTGGGCCTGCAGCTTCAGGCTCTCGGCCGCCGCCGCGCTTTCCTCGACCAGCGCGGCGTTCTGCTGTGTGGCCTGGTCCATCTGCTGCACCGCCTCGCCAACCTGGGCGACGCCGGCGCTCTGCTCGGTGCTGGCGCTGCTGATCTCGCCCATGATGTCGGTGACGCGCCGGATGGCCTGCACGACCTCGCTCATCGTCTCGCCGGCGCGGTCGACCAGCGCGGTGCCCTCTTCGACGCGCTCGACGCTGGTGGAAATCAGCGACCTGATCTCCTTGGCGGCCTCGGCGCTGCGCTGCGCGAGGTTGCGCACCTCGGAGGCCACGACGGCGAAGCCGCGGCCCTGCTCGCCGGCACGCGCGGCCTCGACCGCGGCGTTGAGCGCCAGGATGTTGGTCTGGAAGGCGATGCTGTCGATGACGCCAATGATGTCGGCGATCTTCTTCGAGCTGTCGTTGATGCCCTTCATCGTGCCGACGACCTCGCCGACGACCTCGCCGCCCTTGACGGCGACCGCCGACGCGCTGAGCGCGAGCTGGTTGCCCTGCCGGGCGTTGTCGGCGTTCTGCTGCACGGTCGAGCTGAGCTCCTCCATCGACGCGGCGGTCTCCTCCAGCGCCGAGGCCTGTTCCTCGGTGCGGCCCGACAGGTCGTTGTTGCCCTGGGCGATCTGCGCGCTGGCGGTGGCCACGCCCTCGGCGTTGGCGCGCACGTCGGCGACGATGGTCGTCAGGCTGTCCTGCGTGGCCTTGAGCGACTGCAGCAGCTCGGCCACCTCGTCGCGTCCGGCGGACTCGATCGGCTGGCTGAGGTCGCCGGCGGCCATGCGCCTGGCCGCCGCCACGCCGCGCGACAGCGGCCCGGTGATCGAGCGGCTGATCCACAGTCCCAGCAGCGTGCCGCCGACGAGGCCGAACGCGATCAGCCCGAGCATCTGCGCGCGCGCGCCGTGGTAATGCTCGGTGGTCAGCTCGATCATCTGCTTGGCATGCTCGGCCTTGTGGGTGGTGAGCACGGTCATCGCCCGGTCGATCTCGCCGACGTAGCGGCGCATGTCGCCGAACGCGAAGCCGACCGCGGTGCGCGCGTCCATCAGCTTCTCGCTGCCCATCACGGTCTTGAAGCGCGCGACCATGTCGCCGTACTCGGCGAGCGTCTTCTCGACCTTCGCCATGTCCTCCCGCGCCTGCGGGTCGTCGAACAGCGGTTTGGCGAGCGCCAGCTGCTCGCGCGTCCGGGCGAGGTACTTGTCGGCGTCCTTGATCGCCTCGGCGCGGCGCTCGGCGGTGTCGGCGAGGATCGACGAGCGCAGCGCGCTGTCGGCATGCATCAGGTCGATCGTCGCCTCGTTGACGTGCGACAGGCCGAGCAGCTCGTGCTGGTAGAGGTACTCGGCCTCGGTGTCGATCATGTGCATGCCGCGGATGCCGATGGCGCCGATCACTGCGGAGATCGCCGCGGTCAGCAGGAAGGCGCCGATGAGGCGCTGTCCGACCTTGATGTTCGCGAGCTTCATGAGAAGACCCTTTCGATGACGTCGAGTGGCGGCGCCGAGGGGGCGACCGTTGTTACAACTCATCGTCAGTCTGTAGGGAGTTATAGATACGGGTTTTTACGAATAGGGCCGCATGACACGGCCAGTTCCGGGGACTCGTCGAAACCTCGTCCGTGAAAAGCTGGGCAAACGAGCGGCACGGCGACCGGCCTGTCGAACGCCTGTTCGTCGGCGACACTGCGCCGTTCTCTGTCCGACCTGCTTCCGGCCATGCCCCGCTTTGCCGCCAACCTGTCGATGCTGTTCACCGAGCAGCCCTTCCTGGCGCGTTTCGGCGCGGCGGCGCGGGCCGGCTTCGACGCGGTCGAATGCCAGTTCCCCTACGAAGCACCGGCGGCCGAGATCCGCGCACGGCTTGACGCCTGCGGCCTGCCGCTGGTGCTGCACAACCTGCCGGCCGGCGACTGGGCGGCCGGCGAGCGCGGCATCGCCTGCCTGCCGGGCCGCGAGGCCGAGTTCCGCGCCGGCGTCGTGCAGGCCGTCGCCTACGCGCGCGCGCTCGCCACGCCGAGGCTCAACTGCCTCGCGGGCATCGCTCCGCCCGGTGTCGACGACGCGCTGCTGCGCGCCACCTTCGTCGCCAACCTGCGCCATGCCGCCGCCGTGCTGGCCGATGCCGGACTCACGCTGCTCGTCGAGCCGATCAACACGCACGACATGCCGGGCTTCTGGCTGAGCCGCGGCGACGCCGCGGTCGAGCTGATCGCCGAAGTGGGGGCGCCGAACCTGAAGCTGCAGTACGACGCCTACCACGCCGCCCGCATGGGCGAGGACCCGCTGGCGACGCTCGAGCGGCTGTGGCCGTGGATCGGCCACATCCAGGTCGCCGACACGCCGGGCCGTCACGAGCCGGGCAGCGGCGTGCTGGGCTGCGCGGCGCTGTTCGCGCTGATCGACCGTCTCGGCTACACCGGCCACATCGGCGCCGAGTACCGCCCGGCGGCCGGCACCGAGGCCGGGCTGGGCTGGTTGGCTGTGCACGGCCGTGCGATTGGCCGCCCGGCGGCGTTTTCATAATCCGCACCATGAGCACCCCCGATCCCCGCCAGGACCCGCGCGGCTTCCTGCGCCACCTCTACGACACCGCGGTCAGGCGCGCGCTGCCGGCGCACAACATCGCCGACTTCCTGCCGCCGCCCCCGAAGGGCCGCACGCTGGTGATCGGCGCCGGCAAGGCCAGCGGCGCGATGGCCGAGGCGGTCGCCGCGCTGTGGCCGGCCGACGCCCCGCTGTCGGGCCTGGTCGTGACGCGCTACGACCATGTGCCGCCGGCCTACAAGGCCAAGCCGGGGCGCATCGAGGTCGTCGAGGCCGCGCACCCGGTGCCCGACGCGGCCGGGTTGGCCGCCGCGCAGCGCATCGTCGAGCTGACCCGCGGGCTGAGCGCCGACGACCTGGTGCTGTGCCTGATCTCGGGCGGCGGCTCGGCGCTGCTGACGCTGCCCGCCGAAGGCATCTCCCTGGAAGAGAAGCAGGCGATCAACCGCGCGCTGCTCAAGAGCGGCGCCAACATCGGCGAGATGAACTGCGTGCGCAAGCACCTGTCGGCCGTCAAGGGCGGCCGGCTGGCGGCGCGTTGCGCGCCGGCGCAGGTCGTCACGCTGCTGATCTCCGACGTGCCCGGCGACGACCCCGACGTGATCGCCTCCGGCCCGACCGTGCCGGACCGCAGCAGCTGCACCGACGCGCTGGCGATCCTGAGGCGCTATGCGATCGAGGTGTCGCCGGCGGTCCGTGCCGCCCTCGAGGCCGGCGCGCTCGAGACGCCCAAGCCCGGCGACGCCTGCTTCGCCGGCCACGAGGTGCGCATGACCGCGACGCCGCAGCAGGCCCTCGAGGCCGCCGCCGCCGCCGCGCGCGCCGCCGGCATCGAGGCGCACATCCTCAGCGACGAGATGGAAGGCGAGTCGCGCGTCGTCGGCGGCGTGCACGCCGCACTGGCGCGCCAGGTGCGTCGCCGCGGCCAGCCGTTCAAGACGCCTTGCGTGATCCTGTCGGGCGGCGAGACCACCGTGACCGTCAAGGCCAAGGGCGGCCGCGGCGGGCGCGCGACCGAGTTCCTGGTCGGCACGGCGATCGCGCTGCAGGGCGAGCCCGGCGTCTACGTGCTGGCGGCCGACACCGACGGCATCGACGGCGTCGAGGACAACGCCGGCGGCATCGTCACCCCCGACTCGCTGGCGCGCGGCGCGGCGGCGGGGATCAAGGCCCAGGAGCGGCTCGACGCGAACGACTGCTACGCCTTCTTCGCCGGACTCGGCGACCTGGTCACGACCGGGCCGACCTACACCAACGTCAACGACTTCCGGGCGGTGCTGGTGTTCGGCAAGGACGCTCCCTAATTTGAGGCGACCTACGGTCACACAACGCAAAGGTCTGCGCCGATATTAGTGAAGCCCCGCAGACGCGGGGCTCACCACTTCATAGTCGGAGGAGACTCAAATGCGTTCCCAATCTCGTACGGGCCGCCGCGTAGCACTGAGTGTTGCCGCGACGGCCCTCTCGTTGCCGGCCTTCGCCGCCGACGACGTCGCGGCGTGCAGCCGACTGCCGACCTATGACCAGCTGAAGACCGCGCTGACCGCGGCGCGCCAAGCCAGCAACGGGGGCTTCAACCTCAACATGTGGGGCACCGTCGTCAACCGCGACGGTGTGGTCTGCGCCGTCGCGTTCACCGGCGGCGGCCGCGGCGCCCAGTGGCCCGGCAGCCGTGTGATCTCGGCGCAGAAGGCGTACACCGCCAACGCCTTCAGCCTGCCCGGGCTGGCGCTGTCGACCGCCAACCTGTACGCGGCCGTCCAGCCCGGTGGCAGCCTCTACGGCCTGCAGCACAGCAATCCGGTCGACACGGCCGATGCTTACCGTGGCCCGGCCACCGCTTTTGGCTCGGCCAGCGACCCGATGGTCGGGCGGCGCGTCGGTGGCGTGAACGTCTTCGGCGGCGGGCTGGCGCTGTACAACGCGAACAAGCAGTTGATCGGTGCGATCGGCGTGTCGGGCGACAGTTCTTGTGCTGACCATGCGATCGCGTGGCGCGCCCGCAGCACCCTGCAACTCGACTATGTGCCGGCCGGCGTGACGGCCTTCAAGGGCAAGAACGTGGACCAGATTGCCTATGGCACGGGGGGCTTCACCCAGCCGCACTGCATCGACGCCGGGGCTGAGGACGGCGTCGTCGCTGGGCTGCCGGCGACCCGCTGAGCGGTCAGCCGCGCACGGCGCCGGCCAGCACGCCGGCACCTTCGCCAAAGGCATAGGCATCCATCGCCAGCGAGCCGTAAGTGACGCCCTCGTGCAGCCGCACGGGGGCGTTTTCCATTCCACCGGCGCCGGCGGCGATGTAGAAGGGCAGCCAGTGCTCGTCGGTCGGGTGCATCGCCGCGCCGTGGGGCGCAGCGCTGCGGTAGTCGAGCAGCGCGTCGCGGTCGCGCGCCGCGCTGCGCTCGGCGACCCAGGCGCGGAAGGCCGCGGTCTCGGCGATCTCCGGGGCGTTGGTCGCCGGCATGGGTCGCACCGCAAACAGCCGTCGCAGGTCGTGCGTCAGGCTGCCCGAGGCGAGCAGCAGCACGCCTTCGGCCCTCAGCGGCGCCAGCGCCTCGCCGAGCGCCCATTGCGCGGCCGGCGGCTGCTGCGGCGACAGCGCGACCGGCACCACCGGCACGTCGGCGTCGGGCCAGGCGAAGCGCAGCGGCGCCCAGATGCCATGGTCCAGCCCGGCCTCGCTGCTGCGCTGCGGCTGCAGGCCGGCGGCGGTGAGCAGGTCCATCACCCGCTGCGCGACGGAAGGCTCGCCGGGCGGCGCGTAGCGCAGCGCGTACAGCGCATCGGGGAAGCCGCCGAAGTCGTGCACCGCGTGGTGGGCGGCGCTGTCGAGCACCACCGGCCGCGGCGCGGCGGTGTGCGGCGACACGACGACGATCGCGCGCGGCCGGCCGAAGGTCGCGTCGATCGCCGGCCCGAGGCGGCTGAGGAAGGCGCCGGTCGCGCCGGGCTCGATCGCGAGCATCGGCGAGCCGTGCGAGACGAACAGTGCCGGCAGCGGCGCAGGGCGGGGTGCAGTGTCCATGGACTGATTTCAGCACCGCCCGGCCGACCGCCCGTTCGCCGCGTTCGAACGCTGCGTTGAGTACGGCCAAACCCCCGCGGGCGCCGGCGGCGCCCGACTGCGCTACCGTCGGTCGCTATGCCCACGCCTCCCAGCTCCTGGACCCTGGCGCGCCGCCAGTTGCTGCGCGACTTCCGCGCCGGCGAACTGCGCCTGCTGCTGGTCGCGGTGATGCTCGCGGTGGCGGCGCTGACCGCGGTCGGCTTCTTCGCCGACCGGCTGAACAACGGCCTGGCACGCGACGCTCGGCAGCTGCTCGGCGGCGACGCGATCGTCGCGACCGACCAGCCGGCGCCCGCCGCGCTGGCCGAGCGCGCGCGCGCCGACGGGCTGCGGGTGGCCCGCACGGCGGGTTTCCCCAGCATGGGCCGCGCGCCCGACGAGCGCGGCGGCGCGTCGCGGCTGGTAGCCGTCAAGGCGGTCGGCGAGGGCTATCCGCTGCGCGGCCGCATCACGCTGCGCGACGCGCCGGGGGGCGCCGAGCGGCCGGCCGGCGGCGCGCCGGCGCGCGGCAGCGTCTGGGTCGACGCGGCCATCCTCGATTCGCTGAACCTGCGCATCGGCGACCCGTTGCTGCTCGGCGACGCGGCGCTGAGGATCGCCGCGCTGATCGCCGTCGAGCCCGACCGTGGCGCCGGCTTCATGAGCTTCGCGCCGCGCGTCATGCTGCACGAGGACGACCTCGCCGCCACCGGCCTGGTCCAGCCGGCCAGCCGCGTGAGCTACCGCCTCGCGGTGGCCGGGCAGGGCGACGACGGCGACGCACGCGTGCGCGCCTGGGTCGCCTGGGCCGAGCGCGAGATCGCCGCCCAGGGCTGGCGCGGCATGCGGCTCGAGTCGCTCGACAGCGGCCGGCCCGAGATGCGCCAGACGCTGGATCGCGCGGCGCGCTTCCTGAATCTCGTCGCGCTGCTCGCCGCGCTGCTGGCGGCGGTGGCCGTCGGCATCGCCGCGCGCGACTACGCGAGCCGGCGGCTGGACGACTGCGCGATGCTGCGCGTGCTCGGTCAGTCGCAGCGGCGCATCGCCGGCGCCTACGCGATCGAGTTTGCGCTGGTCGGGCTGCTCGCCAGCGTGCTCGGCGTGCTGCTCGGGCTGGCGGTGCACTACGCATTCGTCTCGCTGCTGGCCGGTCTGGTCGACGCGGCGCTGCCGCCGCCGGGCGTCTGGCCGGCGGTCTTCGGGCTCGGCGTCGGGTTGACGCTGCTGCTCGGCTTCGGCCTGCCGCCGGTGCTGCAGCTCGCGCGCGTGCCGCCGCTGCGGGTGATCCGGCGCGAGCTCGGCGAGTTGAAGCCGGCCTCGATCGGCGTGCTGCTCGCCGGCTTCGGCGGCTTCGCGGCGCTGCTGCTCGCGGTGGCCTCGGACCTGACGCTGGGGCTGATCACGGTCGGCGGGTTCGCGGTGGCGGTGGCGCTGTTCGCGCTGCTGTCCTGGATGGCGGTGGCGCTGCTGCGGCGCGCCGTGCCCGGCGCCAGCGCGCCGAAGTGGCTGGTGCTCGCGACGCGCCAAGTCGCTGCGCGCCCCGGTTTCGCGGTGCTGCAGACCAGCGCGCTCGCCGTCGGCCTGCTGGCGCTGGTGCTGCTGGTGCTGCTGCGCACCGACCTGATCGCGAGCTGGCGCCAGGCCACGCCGCCTGACGCGCCCAACCGCTTCGTCATCAACGTGCAGCCCGACCAGAGCGAGGCCTTCCGGAGCCAGCTGCGCGACGCCGGTGTCGCCGCGTACGACTGGTATCCGATGATCCGTGGCCGCCTGGTCGCGGTGAACGGCCGGCCGGTCAAGCCCGAGGACTACGCCGACGGCCGCGCCCAGCGCCTCGTCGACCGCGAGTTCAACCTCAGCCACAGCGCCGTGCTACCGGGCCACAACCGCGTCGTCGCCGGGCGCTGGCAGCCCGAGGAAGCCGGCGCGATCAGCGTCGAGGCCGGCCTCGCGCAGACGCTCGGCCTGAAGCTCGGCGACACGCTGCGCTTCGACATCGCCGGCCTCGAGCAGGAGGGGCGCGTCACGAACCTGCGCGAGGTCGACTGGGGTTCGATGCGGGTCAACTTCTTCGTGCTGTTTCCGCAGGCTGCGCTGCCCGAACTGCCGGCCACCTATATCGCCGCGTTCCGCGCGCCGGACCAGCCCGGGTTCGACAACGCCCTCGCGCGGGCCTTCCCGAACATCACCAGCGTCGATGTGTCGGCGTCGATCGCGCAGGTGCAGCGCGTGCTCGACCAGGTGATCCGCGCGGTCGAATTCCTGTTCGGCTTCACCCTTGCCACCGGGCTGGTGGTGCTGTTCGCCGCGGTGACCGCGACGCGCGAGCAGCGCGCGCGCGAGTTCGCGGTGATGCGCGCGCTCGGTGCCGGCTCGCGCCTGCTGGCGCGGGTGCAGCGCGCCGAGCTGCTCGGCATCGGCGCGCTCGCCGGCGTGCTGGCGTCGGCGGCGGCGCTCGCCGTCGGCTGGGCGCTGGCGCGTTGGGTGTTCGAGTTCAGCTGGCAGGCGCCGCTGTGGGTGCCGCTGGCCGGCGGTGTGGCCGGCGCGCTGCTGGCACTCGCGGCCGGCTGGTGGGGGCTGCGCGAGGTGCTGGCGCGGCCGGTGGTCGAGACGCTGCGACGAGCTGCCGAGTGACGGCTTGCCGACAAGCTCGGCGGTGGGGCGGCTCTGTTAAAAATTCCGCGATCAAGCGGCGCTTGCTTGACGGCACGACCGAGGCAGAAGGTAAGCTTGTATCAAAGCGCATCCAATGTGATTGGATGAATCCCACTGTCAAGGAGGAGTCATGAAGCGATTCATTGCGGGGCTGATGCTGGTCGTCGGCGGCGCGGTCCCGGCGTACGCCCAGGTGCCGGATGTCCAGGACTTCAGTTCCGTCGTTCGCCGCGTTCGCGATCCGGTGGACGTGAACCAGGTGAACCTGCGCATCATCACCCCGTTCTGGGTGACCACCCGCAACGGTGCAGGCGTGCCGACCAGCGTGGCGGTCCGTTTCCGGCTCTACGACCCCACGAGTGCCACGCCGACGTCGGTGCTGTTCCAGTCGGGCGCCAGGAGCTTTGCGTTGCCCGCGCTGCCGTGTACGAACGCGGCATCCTTCGACGACGACTTCTCGCTGCGCTTCTTCGGGCGCTGGAATGGCATGCGCCAGACCGTAGCGGTCAACTACAGGATCTCGTGCATCGAGAGCGGCTCCGGCGTGAAGAAGGAGACCTACCGCGCGATCGTCTATTCGGCGGACGTGACGCAGGCCGGTGGCTCGACCTGGGGGCGTCTGTACACGTTGCCGCTGATTGCCGCCAATTCGCTCGACCTGCTCAACGGAAGCAACACGCTCGGCCAGCAGGACGGCATCGGTGAGACCTTGATGCTGACGCTCGAGGCCGCCACCGGGCCGCGGATCGTCTTCCTCAACTTCGACACCGGCGCGGCCTTCAGCAACCCGGCGTGGACGATGCCGGCGGATCGCACCTACAACGTCGGGGACTTCTAGCACCCCGTCGTTTCCGAGGCGCCGTGCGGCCTGGAGCCGCACGGTCGACCTCGGGAACGTCACTCTTCCAGCTCGGCCTTGGCCATCTCGACGTCCAGCCGCTCCATCGCATCCATCGGCGTGCAAGCGGCGGCTTCGGCGTAGAGCTTCTCGGCCTCGGCCATCTTCTTCTCGCCCTCGAGCATCACGAGGCCGTTGGCGTACTCGATCCTCGCGATCGCGCTGGTCGGGTTGAGCTTCAGCGCGGTCTGGAACATCCTCAGCCCGGTGGCGGTGTCGGCGCCCTGGGTCTTGCCGAGCAGCTTGCCGACCTTGTCGATCACCTCGGCATGGAAGGCGCCGAGCGCGATGTGCGCGTCGGCGTGCTTGGGTTCGAGCTTGATCGCCGTTTCCAGCGCGCCCTTGACCTTGCCGCCCAGTCCCTGCGCGAGCGCCTTGGCGATGCTGATGCCCTGGCTGTAGCGGCCCAGCGCATAGGCCATGAGGTAGTGTGCGTTGGGGTTCTTCGGCTCGGCGGCGGCCTGGGCCTCGGCGCGGTTGGCCACCTCCAGGAAGAGGTCGAGCTTGGTCTTCTCGCTCTTCTCCAGGTAGTTGGCGTAGATCGCCTGGGCCTTGTTCGCGACCACCAGGCCGGCGCCGCCGGCCTTCAGCCCGGCGTCGGCGGCCTTCTTGAACTCGCCGGCATGGAACAGCGACCAGGCCTCGAGCACCGCGGCATCCTTGGGCAGCGGTTCGGCATCGCCGGCGTGCAGCCGCGCCCAGTGCTTCTTCAGCGCCGCCGCGCCGTGGGCGTAGTCGGCAGTGTCGTAGGGGAAGGCGGACCACTTGGCCATGCGATGTCTCCGGTCGTTGTCGTTCAGGGGCTCTGGTAGCGGCCGACCAGTCCGTGCAGGTGTTCGCGCTGATCGGCGTCAAGGTAGGGCATCAGCAGGCTGAGCACGTGGAAGGCGCCGCGCAGCAGCGCGGCGCCGGCGCTCTCGGGCTCGAGCGCGCGGCGCGGGTCGCGCACGTACTCGTAGCTCAGCCAGTAGGTCAGCACGACGACCATGGCCGTGGCCACCGGCTCCGCCTCGCGCGCGTCGAGGCCGCGGTCGGCGAAGGCGCCACCGCGGTTCAACCCGTCGAGTACCGCGCGCACCGCCATCTGCTTGTTCTTCAGCACGAACTGGAAGTGGGTCTCGAGCCGGCGGTTCTTGCTGAGCAGGTCGTTCAGGTCGCGGTACAGGAAGCGGTATTGCCAGATCAGCTCGAACAGCATGTGGAAGAACAGCCACGCGTCCTCGACGTTGCGCACGTTGTCGGCGGCGCGCAGCAGCTCGGTCAGCGCCTGCTCGTAGCGGTCGAACAGGCTGTTGATCAGCTCGTCCTTGGCCGGGTAGTGGTAGTAGAGGTTGCCGGGGCTGATGTTCAGCTCGGCCGAGATCAGCGTCGTGCTGACATTGGGCTCGCCGAAGCGGTTGAACAGGTCGAGCGTGACTTCCAGGATGCGCTCCGCCGTGCGGCGGGGGGCCTTCTTCGTGCCTTTGGAAGTCATGTGGGGCGGGGCGGTCTCGGGCTGCGAGGCAATCTAGCACCATCGCCGTGCGCCACCAATCGGCAAGCGCCCTTTGGAGGGGCCTGCCTACAATCTTGCTTCCGTCCCGAGGCCCGCATGCCCGCCGTCCGTTTCGAGTCCGTTTCCAAGACCTATCGCACGCCGCGCGGCGACTTCCAGGCCCTCCAGGACGTGAGCTTCGACATCGAGGCCGGCGAGTTCTTCGGCCTGCTCGGCCCCAACGGCGCCGGCAAGACCACGCTGATCAGCATCCTGGCCGGCCTGGGACGGGCCAGCGGCGGCCGCGTGACGGTGCTCGGCCACGACGTGGTGACGGACTACGCCGCGGCGCGCAAGTCGCTCGGCATCGTGCCGCAGGAACTGGTGTTCGACCCCTTCTTCAGCGTGCGCGAGACGCTGCGCATCCAGAGCGGCTATTTCGGGGTGCGCGGCGACGACGCCTGGATCGACGAACTGCTGGCGAACCTGGGCCTGGCCGACAAGGCCGACGTCAACATGCGCCAGCTCTCCGGTGGCATGAAGCGCCGCGTGCTGGTGGCGCAGGCGCTGGTGCACCGCCCGCCGGTGATCGTGCTCGACGAACCGACCGCCGGCGTCGACGTGGAGCTGCGCCAGACGCTGTGGGCCTTCATCGCGCGGCTGAACCGCGAAGGCCACACGGTGCTGCTGACGACGCATTACCTCGAAGAGGCCGAGGCGCTGTGCGGCCGCATCGCGATGCTCAAGCAGGGCCGCGTCGTCGCGCTCGACCGCACGGCCAACTTGCTGGCCGGCACGGCGCACCAGATGCTGCGCTTCAAGACCGACCAGACCCTGCCTGCGGCCCTCGCCGCGCTGGCACGCGTGACCGGCCGCAGCGTGCAGCTGACCGCCCATGACGCCGCCGAGGTCGAGGCGCTGCTGGCGGCGCTGCGCAGCGCCGGCGTGCGCGTCGAGGAGCTGGAGATCGGCCGCGCCGACCTGGAGGACGTGTTCATCGAGATCATGCAGTCGAGCTCGACGCGGCCCGGCGAACTGGTGGGAGCCGGCGCATGAATGGCTGGCAGACGCTCTTCTACAAGGAGATGCTGCGGTTCTGGAAGGTGAGCTTCCAGACCATCGCGGCGCCGGTGCTGACCGCGGTGCTCTACCTGCTGATCTTCGGCCACGTGCTCGAAGACCATGTCAAGGTGTTCGACCAGGTCGGCTACACCAGCTTCCTGATCCCCGGGCTGGTGATGATGAGCGTGCTGCAGAACGCCTTCGCCAACAGTTCCAGCTCGCTGATCCAGAGCAAGATCACCGGCAACCTGGTGTTCCTGCTGGTCACGCCGCTGTCGCACTGGGCCTGGTTCACAGCCTATGTCGGCGCCTCGGTGGTGCGCGGGCTGGTGGTGGGGCTGGGCGTGCTGGCAGTCACCGTGTGGTTCGCGCCGCCGGCCTTCGTGGCGCCGTGGTGGACGCTCGCCTTTGCCGTGCTCGGCGCCGCGATGATGGGGGCGCTGGGCCTGTTGGCGGGGCTGTGGGCCGAGAAGTTCGACCAGATCGCCGCGTTCCAGAACTTCATCGTGATGCCGATGACCTTTTTGTCCGGCGTGTTCTATTCGGTCGGCTCGTTGCCGCCGTTCTGGCAGGCGGTGAGTCACCTGAACCCCTTCTTCTACATGATCGACGGCTTCCGGCGCGGCTTCTTCGGGGTGTCGGACACGTCGCCGTGGATCAGCCTGGCGATCGTCGCGGCGAGCTTGGTCGCCGTCTCGGCCTTGGCGCTCCAATTGCTGAAAAGCGGCTACAAGCTGCGCTCTTAGAATGCCGTCATGGCCGACCCGACCGCCGACGACGTCAAGTACTACATCGCCCAGGGGCTCGCGTGCGAGCTGCTGGAGGTGGAGGGCGACGGCCGGCACTTTTTCGCCACCATCGTTTCGGCCGCCTTCGAGGGCGAGAGCCGCGTGCGGCGCCACCAGCGGGTCTACCAGGCGCTGGGCGATAGAATGCGTGAGCAAATCCACGCGCTGTCGATGAAGACGCTGACGCCGGCCGAACACGCGATGCAGGGCATCCCGCCCGGCGCCGCCGCCGCTCACCACCACTGAACACCAGCCGCTGCTTCGGCGCGGCTTGTGGGCCCCGTCGCACGCGACGGGCAGGCCGGGCAAGCGCGTGACGAAGGGGCGGCACCCACCGCACCCATGGACAAACTCCTGATCCGCGGCGGCCGGCCCCTGAAGGGCGAGGTCACCATCTCCGGCGCCAAGAACGCAGCGCTGCCGGAGCTCTGCGCCGCGCTGCTGACGGCCGAGCCGGTGACGCTCTCCAACGTGCCGCGGCTGCAGGACGTGGCGACGACCCTGAAGCTGCTTCGCAACATGGGCGCGACCGCCGAGCGCAGCGAGAGCCGGCCCGACGTGGTGACCCTCGACGCCGGCCCGGTCACCAGCCCCGAGGCGCCCTACGACCTGGTGAAGACCATGCGCGCGTCGATCCTGGTGCTCGGGCCACTGCTGGCGCGCTTTCGCGAGGCCACGGTGTCGCTGCCTGGCGGCTGCGCGATCGGCTCGCGGCCGGTCGACCAGCACATCAAGGGCCTGCAGGCGATGGGCGCCCAGATCACCGTCGAGCATGGCTACATCCTGGCCAAGGCGCCAGACGGCCTGAAGGGCGCGCGCATCACGACCGACATGGTCACCGTGACCGGCACCGAGAACTTCCTGATGGCCGCGGCGCTGGCCGACGGCGAGACGGTGCTCGAGAACGCCGCCCAGGAGCCCGAGATCCCCGATCTGGCGGAGCTGCTGATCGCGATGGGCGCCAGGATCGAGGGCCATGGCACGAGCCGCATCCGCATCCAGGGCGTCGGGCGTCTGCACGCGCCGAAGAACGGACACCGCATCGTGCCCGACCGCATCGAGGCCGGCACCTTCCTGTGCGCGGTGGCGGCGGCTGGCGGCGACGTGCTCCTGAAGGGCGCCCGCGCCGACCACCTGGACGCCGTGATCGACAAGCTGCGCGAGGCCGGTGCCGCGATCGAGGTGGTCGACGGCGGCCTGCGCGTGCGCGGCAGCGGGCGGCTGAAGGCGGTGGGTTTCCGCACCAGCGAGTACCCGGCCTTCCCGACCGACATGCAGGCCCAGTTCATGGCGCTCGACTGCATCGCCGACGGGACCGCGAAGGTCACCGAGACGATCTTCGAGAACCGCTTCATGCACGTCAACGAGCTGGTGCGGCTCGGCGCGAGGATCGAGGTCGACGGCCACACGGCCATCGTCACCGGCGTGCCGCAGCTCTCCGGCGCCACGGTGATGGCGACCGACCTGCGCGCCTCGGCCAGCCTGGTGATCGCCGGGCTGGTGGCCGAGGGCGAGACGATCGTGGACCGCATCTACCACCTGGACCGCGGCTACGACCGCATGGAAGAAAAGCTGCGCGCCCTCGGCGCCGACATCGAGAGAGTCCGATGAGCATCACACTGGCTCTTTCGAAGGGCCGCATCTTCGACGAGACCCTGCCGCTGCTGAAGGCGGCCGGCATCGAGGTCACCGAGGACCCGGAGCGCTCGCGCAAGCTGATCCTCGCGACCACACGGCCCGATGTGCGCGTGGTGCTGGTGCGCGCGACCGACGTGCCGACCTATGTGCAGCATGGCGGCGCCGACCTCGGCGTGGCCGGGCTCGACATCCTGCTCGAGCATGGCGGGGAGGGGCTGTACCAGCCGCTCGACCTGCGCATCGCCAAGTGCCGCATGAGCGTGGCCACGCGCGACGACTTCGACTACGCCAGCGCCGTGACCCAGGGCTCGCGCATCCGCGTCGCGAGCAAGTACGTCAATGTCGCGCGCGAGCACTTCGCCGACAAGGGCGTGCACGTCGACCTGATCAAGCTCTACGGCTCGATGGAGCTGGCGCCGCTGACCGGCCTGGCCGACGCGATCGTCGACCTGGTGTCCACCGGCAGCACGCTGCGCGCCAACCACCTGGTCGAGGTCGAGAAGATCATGGACATCTCATCAAGGCTGGTCGTCAACCAGGCTGCTCTGAAGTTGAAGCGCGAGCCGATCCGCGGGCTGATCGAGGCCTTCGCGTCGGCCATTCCGAAGGACTGATCATGGTCGCCGTGCGCCGCCTCGCCACCACCCAGCCCGATTTCGAGGCCGAGTTCGAGCGGGTGCTGCATTGGTCGGCCGAGACCGACGATGCGATCGAGCAGCGCGTCGCGGCGATCCTGGCCGACGTCAGGGCGCGCGGCGACGCCGCGGTGCTCGAGTACACAGCGCGCTTCGACGCGCTGCAGGTCGGCGGCATGACCGAGCTGGAACTCACGGCATCCGACTTCGCCGCCGCCTTCGAGGCCATCACGCCGGCCCAGCGCGACGCGCTGCAGCAGGCCACCCGCCGCATCCGCAGCTACCACGAGCGCCAGCTCGCGGCCACCGGACAGAGCTGGACCTATCGCGACGAGGACGGCACGCTGCTCGGCCAGAAGGTCACGTCGCTCGACCGCGTGGGCATCTACGTGCCCGGCGGCAAGGCGGCCTACCCGTCCAGCCTGCTGATGAACGCGGTGCCGGCCCATGTGGCGGGTGTGCCCGAGATCATCATGGTGGTGCCGACGCCGCGCGGCGAGCGCAACCTGCTGGTGCTGGCCGCCGCGCATGTGGCCGGCGTCAGCCGCGCGTTCACGATCGGCGGCGCCCAGGCTGTCGCGGCGCTGGCCTACGGGACCGCCACCGTGCCGAAGGTCGACAAAATCACCGGTCCCGGCAACGCGTATGTGGCGAGCGCCAAGAAGCGCGTTTTCGGAACGGTCGGCATCGACATGATCGCCGGGCCCAGCGAGATCCTGGTGCTGGCCGACGGCAGCACGCCGCCGGACTGGGTCGCGATGGACCTGTTCAGCCAGGCCGAGCACGACGAGCTCGCGCAGAGCATCCTGCTGAGCCCCGACGCCGCCTACCTCGACGCCGTGCAGCGCGAGATCGAGCGCCTGCTGCCCGAGATGCCGCGCGCCGCGATCATCCGCGCTTCGCTCGAGGGCCGCGGCGCCTTGATCCACACGCGCTCGATGGAAGAGGCCTGCGAGATCAGCAACCGCATCGCGCCCGAGCACCTGGAGGTATCCAGCCGCGAGCCGGGCCGCTGGGAGCCGCTGCTGCGGCACGCCGGCGCGATCTTCCTCGGCGCCTACACCAGTGAATCGCTCGGTGACTACTGCGCCGGGCCCAACCACGTGCTGCCGACCTCGGGCACCGCGCGCTTTTCCTCGCCGCTGGGCACCTACGACTTCCAGAAGCGCAGCAGCCTGATCGAGGTGAGCGAGCAGGGGGCGCAGACGCTGGGGCTGATCGCTTCCGAGCTGGCGCACGGCGAGGGCCTGCAGGCGCATGCGCGGGCGGCCGAGATGAGGTTGAAGCGATGAGCGCGCCGCTGGCGCCACGTCTGGCGCGCTTCATTCGCCAGGACGTGCAATCGATGCACGGCTATGCGATCCAGCCCTCGGCGGGCTACGTGAAGCTCGACGCGATGGAGAACCCGCACCGCCTGCCCGCGGCGCTGCAGGCTGAGCTCGGACAGCGGCTCGGCGCGCTGGCCCTCAACCGCTATCCCGGCACCCGCACCGACGAGCTGCGTGTCGCGCTGGCCCGCCACACCCGGATGCCGGAAGGCTGCGCGCTGATGCTCGGCAACGGCTCGGACGAGCTGATCTCGCTGCTGGCGATGGCTTGCGACGTGCCCGGCGCCGTGGTGCTCGCCCCGGTGCCGGGCTTCGTGATGTACGAGATGTCGGCCAAGCTGCAGGGCCTGCGCTTCGTCGGCGTGCCGCTGACGGCAGACTTCGAGCTCGACGAGGCGGCGATGCTGGCCGCCGTGCGCGAACACCGGCCGGCGATCACCTACCTCGCCTACCCGAACAACCCGACCGCGAACCTGTGGGACGACGATGCCATCGAGCGCATCGTCGAGGCCGTCCGCGAGCACGGCGGCCTGGTGGTGATGGACGAGGCCTACCAGCCCTTCGCGAGCCGCAGCTACATCGATCGGCTGCCGCGCCACGACCATGTGCTGCTGATGCGCACACTGAGCAAGTTCGGCCTGGCCGGCGTGCGCCTGGGCTACTTGATCGGGCCAGCCGCGCTGGTGGCCGAGATCGACAAGGTCCGCCCGCCCTACAACGTCAGCGTGCTGAATTGCGAGGCGGCGCTGTTCGCGCTCGAGCACGAGGACGAGTTCGCGCGCCAGGCGGCCGTGCTGCGCGCCGAGCGCACCAGGCTGGTCGCCGCGCTGCGCGCGATGCCCGGCGCGACGCCCTACCCGAGCGAGGCCAACATGGTGCTCGTGCGCGTGCCCGACGCGAAGGCCGCCTTCGAGGGCCTGAAGGCGCGCGGCGTGCTCGTGAAGAACGTCTCCGGCCTGCACCCGCTGCTGGCCAACTGCCTGCGGCTGACCGTCGGCCTGCCGCAGGAGAACGACCAGATGATCGCCGCCTTGAAGGACTGCCTGTCATGACCGATGCGAACCGCGTTGCCGAAGTCCGCCGCGACACGGCCGAAACGAAGATCCGCGTGCGCGTCGATCTCGACGGCACGGGCACGGCCAAGCTCGCCACCGGCATCGGCTTCTTCGACCACATGCTCGACCAGCTGGCGCGCCATGGGCTGATCGACCTGGAGATCGACTGCCAGGGCGACCTGCACATCGACGGCCACCACACCGTGGAGGACGTCGGCATCACGCTCGGCCAGGCCTTCGCGAAGGCGGTCGGCGACAAGAAGGGCCTGCGCCGCTACGGCCATGCCTACGTGCCGCTGGACGAAGCGCTGAGCCGGGTGGTGGTCGACTTCTCCGGCCGCCCGGGGCTGCACATGCGCGTGCCCTTCAAGGCCGGGATGATCGGCGCGCTCGACACCCAGCTGGTCTACGAGTTCTTCCAGGGCTTCGTCAACCATGCCGGCGTCACGCTGCACATCGACAACCTGTTCGGCGACAACGCCCACCACCAGTGCGAGACGGTGTTCAAGGCCTTTGCGCGGGCGCTGCGGATGGCGCTGGAGCGCGATCCGCGGATGGCGGGTGTGATCCCCTCCACCAAAGGCTCGCTCTAAAACCATGCGGACCGTCGCCGTCGTCGATTACGGCATGGGCAACCTGCGCTCGGTGTCGCAGGCGGTGATCCATGCGGCGACGTCCACCGACGTCGCGGTCATCGTGACGGCCGATCCCGCCGTGGTGCGCGCCGCTGAGCGCGTCGTCCTACCCGGCCAGGGCGCGATGCGCGATTGCATGCGTGAGCTGCGCGAGGCGCATGGCGGCGAACTGCTGGCGAGCGTGCTCGACGCAGCCGCGACCAAGCCGCTGATGGGCGTGTGCGTCGGCATGCAGATGCTGCTCGACCACAGCGAGGAGCAGGACACGCCCGGCCTGGGCCTGATCCCCGGGCGCGTGCGGCGCTTCCAGCTCGAAGGCCAGCTGCAGCCCGATGGCAGCCGCTACAAGGTGCCGCAGATGGGCTGGAACCGCGTGCGCCAGTCGCTGCCCCATCCGGTCTGGGCCGGGGTGCCCGACGACAGCTGGTTCTACTTCGTCCACAGCTACTACGCGGCACCCGCCGACGCCACGCACAGCGCCGGCGAGACCGACTACGGCGCCCGCTTTACCAGCGCGGTGGCCCGGGATAATATTTTTGCCACCCAGTTCCACCCCGAGAAGAGTGCAGCCCAGGGCCTTGCCCTGTACCGCAACTTCCTCGACTGGCGTCCCTGATCCCCTCTTACCTCCCCCCGCGCGAGCCATGCTGTTGATCCCTGCGATCGACCTGAAAGACGGTCGTTGCGTGCGCCTGCAACAAGGCGACATGCAAGCCTCCACCACCTTCGGCGAGGACCCGGCCGCGATGGCGCGGCGCTGGCTCGACGCCGGCGCGCGCCGCCTGCACCTGGTCGACCTGAATGGCGCCTTCGCCGGCAAGCCGGTCAACGAGCCGGCGATCAAGGCCATCCTCAAGGAAGTGGGCGACGAGATCCCGGTGCAGCTCGGCGGCGGCATCCGCGACCTCGACACCATCGAGCGCTACCTCGACGACGGCCTCTCGTTCGTGATCATCGGCACTGCCGCGGTCAAGAACCCGGGCTTCCTGCGCGACGCCTGCACCGCCTTCGGCGGCCACATCATCGTCGGCCTGGACGCCAAGGACGGCAAGGTCGCCACCGACGGCTGGAGCAAGCTCACCGGCCACGAGGTCGTGGACCTGGCGAAGAAGTTCGAGGACTACGGCGTCGAGGGTGTGATCTACACCGACATCGGCCGTGACGGCATGCTGACCGGCATCAACATCGACGCGACCGTGAAGCTCGCGCAGGCGCTGACCATTCCGGTGATCGCCTCCGGCGGCCTGAAGGGGCTGGCCGACATCGAGCAGCTCTGCGCGGTGGAGCGCGAGGGCGTCGAAGGCGTGATCTGCGGCCGCGCGATCTACACCGGTGACCTGGACTTCGCTGCGGCCCAGGCGCGCGCCGACGCGCTGAACGGCGGCGGCTGATGCTCGCCAAGAGAATCATCCCCTGCCTCGACGTCACCGGCGGCCGTGTCGTCAAGGGCGTCAACTTCGTCGAGTTGCGCGACGCTGGTGACCCGGTCGAGATCGCCGCGCGCTACAACGAGCAGGGCGCCGACGAGCTGACCTTCCTCGACATCACCGCCACGTCCGATGGCCGCGACCTGATCCTGCCGATCATCGAGGCGGTGGCCTCGCAGGTCTTCATCCCGCTGACCGTCGGCGGCGGCGTGCGCTCGGTGGACGACGTGCGGCGCCTGCTCAATGCCGGCGCCGACAAGGTGAGCTTCAACTCCGCCGCGGTCGCCCGGCCCGAGCTGATCCGCGAAGCCTCGGACAAGTACGGCGCGCAGTGCATCGTGGTGGCGATCGACGCCAAGTCCAAGGCCGACGGCAGCGGTTGGGAGGTCTACACCCATGGCGGGCGCAAGAACACCGGGATCGATGCCGTGGCCTGGGCTCGGCAGATGGCCGCGTACGGCGCCGGCGAGATCCTGCTGACCAGCATGGACCGCGACGGCACCCAGATCGGCTTCAACCTGCCGCTGACGCGCGCCGTCAGCGACGCGGTGCCGGTGCCGGTGATCGCCTCGGGCGGCGTCGGCGCGCTCGAGCACCTGGCCGAGGGCATCCAGATCGGCGGCGCCGACGCGGTGCTGGCGGCCAGCATCTTCCATTACGGGACCTTCACCGTCGGCCAGGCCAAGGCCCTGATGGCCGAGCATGGCATCCCCGTTCGCCTGTGACCGCTAAACTGCCGGCATGAGCTGGCTGGACGACGTGCGTTGGGATCGGGATGGTCTGCTGCCGGTGATCGCGCAGGAGGCCGTCAGCGGCGACGTGCTGATGTTCGCCTGGATGAACCGCGAGGCGCTGGCGCAGACGGCCGAGCGTGGCGAGGCGGTCTACTGGAGCCGCTCGCGCGGGCGGCTCTGGCACAAGGGCGAGGAGAGCGGGCACATCCAGAAGGTGCGCGAGATGCGCCTGGACTGCGACAACGACGTGCTGCTGCTCAAGGTCGACCAGCTCGGCCACCTTCCTCCGATCGCCTGCCACACCGGCCGCCACAGCTGCTTCTTCCAGCGCTACGACAATGGCGTCTGGCAGGCCGTCGAGCCGGTGCTCGAGGATCCGGAGCGCATCTACAAATGAGCGGCAACGACACCCTGGCCCGGCTGGCTGACGTGATCGATACGCGCCGCGCTGGCGACCCCGACAAGAGCTATGTCGCGCGCCTGTTCCACAAGGGCACCGACGCGATCCTCAAGAAGGTCGGCGAGGAGGCCACCGAGCTGGTGATGGCGGCCAAGGACGGCGATCGCCAGAAGATCGTCTACGAGACCGCCGACCTGTGGTTCCACTCGATGATCGCGCTGGCCCAGTTCGGGCTCACGCCGGCCGAGGTGCTGGCCGAACTGGAGCGGCGCGAGGGGTTGTCGGGGCTGGAGGAATTCGCGGCGCGCAAGGCGAAGGAGCGGGAGGTCAAGCCATGAACACAGTGATCGACAACGGCGAGCGCGAACGCTCGCTCAGGACCGTCGGCACCATCAGCTACGTGCTGCACCTGATCGTCGCGGTCGGCGCGGTGATCCCGAGCTTCCAGCCGGGCATCGCGCTGCTGGTGATCGCCTTCATCATCGACCTCGTCAAGAAGGACGAGGCCGCCGGCACCTGGCAGGCCTCGCACTTCGCCTGGCGCATCCGCAGCGTGCTGATCGCCGGCGTGCTCTACGTCGTGACGATCCCGCTGTGGCTGCTGTTCGTGTTCCCGGGCTGGATCGCCTGGGTGCTGATCTCGATCTGGTTCCTCTACCGCGTCATCCGCGGCTGGCTCGCCCTGAACGGCAACCAGCCGATGCCGACCTGAGCTCCCTGCCACCATGAGTGCACACGACCCGAACTGCATCTTCTGCAAGATCGTCGCCGGCCAGATCCCGGCCAGGAAGGCCTATGAAGACGAGCAAGTGCTCGCCTTCCACGACATCCACCCCTGGGCGCCGGTGCACGTGCTGGTGATCCCCAAGCAGCACATCGCGACGCTGGCCGACGTCGGCCCCGAGCACGACGCGCTGCTCGGCCACATGCTCGGCCTGGCGCCGCGGCTGATGCGCGAGCTGGGCGTGACGAACGGCTTCCGCACCCTGATCAACACCGGCCAGGACGGGCTGCAGGAGGTCTACCACCTGCACATGCACGTGATCGGCGGGCCGCGCCCCTGGGCCAAGGGTTGAACCTGCAGCCCTGCTCACGGGTCTGACACACGCGCTCACCTAAACTCGCAGGTTGCGCTCGCGCATCTTCAGGAGAAGTCCATGGGATCCTTCAGCATCTGGCACTGGCTGGTCGTGCTGCTCATCGTCGTGCTGGTGTTCGGCACCAAGAAGCTCAAGAACATCGGCAGCGATCTCGGTGGCGCCGTCAAGGGCTTCAAGGACGGCATCAAGGACGGTTCGGCCGGCAATGCCGACGCGGCGTCCCCTGCCCAGCAGGTGAGCAGCAGCAAGGCGGCCGATCCGAACACGGTGGACGTCGACGCCAAGCACAAGGCCTGAGGCCTGCGCAACGGCACGCCATGGTCGATTTCGGCTTCGACAAGCTTGCGCTGATCGGCGCGGTGGCGCTGATCGTCATCGGCCCGGAGAAGCTGCCGCGCGTCGCGCGCACCGTCGGCCACCTGATGGGCAAGGCGCAGCGCTACGTCGCGGACGTCAAGGCCGAGGTCAACCGCTCGATCGAGCTCGAGGAGCTCAAGAAGGTCAAGACGCAGTTCGAGGACGCGGCGCGCAACGTCGAGCAGGGCGTGGCCAGCGAGGTGCGCCTGGCCAGCAGCGAGATGAACGAGGCCTGGGGCGAGATCTCCGCCGGCGCCGGCGGCACCGCCCCGGTGACCGAGAGCTGGCATGCCGGCGCGTCGCTGGCCGAGCCGCCGCCCGCCTACGCCCACCCGCGCAAGAACTGGCGCCTGAAACGCGGCGCCGTGCCGCAGTGGTACCGCGCGCGCCACGGCGTGCGCGCCAAGGCGCAGTCCGGCGCGGCGCGGGTGGCGCGCTTCCGGCCGCCGCGCTCGGCCTGAGCCCGTGAGCGCCCCCGGCGAACGCGACGAACTCGAAGGCAGCGAGCAGCCCTTCGTCGCACACCTCATCGAGCTGCGCGACCGGCTGCTGTACTGCGTCTACGGCCTGGTCGCCGCGGTGGCCGTGCTGGCGCTGTGGCCGGGGCCGAGCCGGCTGATCGACTGGATCGCGGTGCCGATCCGCGCGCACATGCCGCCGGACGCCAAGCTGATCGCGGTGGGCGTGTTCTCGCCCTTCTTCATCCCGCTGAAGGTGCTGATGATGGCGGCGGTGCTGCTGGCGCTGCCGTGGCTGATCTACCAGCTCTGGGCCTTCGTCGCGCCGGGGCTGTACCGCCACGAGAAGCGCTTCGCGCTGCCGCTGATCGTGTTCGGCAGCCTGCTGGCCTATGCCGGCATCGCCTTCGTGCAGTTCTTCGTGCTCGACCGCATGTTCGAGTTCATCCAGCAGTTCACGCCGGAGAGCGTGGCGGCCACGCCGGACATCGCCTCCTACGTCGAGAGCATCCTCGGCCTGTACATCGCGTTCGGTCTGGCCTTCCAGGTGCCGATCGTCGTCGTGCTGCTGGTGCGCGTGGGCATGGTCACGATCGACCAGCTGCAGAAGTTCCGCGGCTACTTCATCGTGCTGGCCTTCATCATCGCCGCGGTCGTGACGCCGCCGGACGTGATCTCGCAGCTCGCGCTGGCGGTGCCGATGTGCCTGCTCTACGAGGCCGGCATCTGGACGGCGCGGCTGTTCCCGCGCCGCACCGTCGCCCCCGACGCCGAAGCCGACGAGTCGGCCGGTTGAACGCCGGTGGCCCCGGCGGCCTTACTCGCGCGAGCGGGGCGCCGCCGGACGCTGCGCGACGGTGACCTTCAGCTCGATCTCGCCGCGCCCGCGCTGGACCACCAGGCTTGCGGTCGACTGCGGCTTGAGGGCCGCCACCACGTTGAGCAACTGCGCCGTGTTGGCGACCGGCGTCTCGGCCACGCGCGTCACCACGTCGCCCGGCCGCAGGCCCGCCTCGCTGGCCGGCCCACCCTGCAGCACGCCGGTGATCAGCACGCCGTCGCGCACGTTCAGGTTGAAGGTTTCGGCCATGTCGGGCGTCAGGTCCCGCGGCTCGACGCCGATCCAGCCGCGCGTGACACGTCCTTCGCGCACCAGGCCGTCGAGCACCTGGCGGGCGGTCGATACGGGAATGGCGAAGCCGATGCCCAGGCTGCCGCCGGAGCGCGAGTAGATCGCGGTGTTGATGCCCATCAGGTTGCCGGCGGCGTCGACCAGCGCGCCGCCGGAGTTGCCTGGGTTGATGGCCGCGTCGGTCTGGATGAAGTTCTCGAAGGTGTTGATGCCGAGCTGGTTGCGGCCCAGCGCCGAGACGATGCCGGCGGTCACCGTCTGGCCGACGCCGAAGGGGTTGCCGATCGCCAGCACCACGTCGCCGACGCGCAGCGCATCGGCGTCGCCGAAGGCCACGGCGGGCAGCTTGTCGAGGTCGACGCGCAGGACCGCGAGATCCGTCTCCGGGTCGGTGCCCAGCACCTTGGCCTGAGTGCGGCGGCCGTCGGCCAGCACCACCTCGATGTCGTCCATGCGATCGACGACATGGTTGTTCGTCAGGATGTAGCCCTCGGGCGAGACGATCACGCCCGAGCCGATGCCGCTTTGCGTCTGGCGGTCGCCGTCGCCGAAGAAATAGCGGAACCAGGGGTCGCCGGAGTCCTGTCCGCGCATCGCGGCCGTCTTGCTGGTGATGACGCTCACCACGGCCGGTGCCGCGCGCTGCGCCGCGCTGGCATAGCTGCCGCCGGCGGGTGCCGTCGGCAGCGCGGCCGGCCGCACCGCGTCATGCCCGGACACGGCGGAGGGCGCCACGCCGACCCGGGGCGCTCGATCCAGCCACTCCGGCTTCAGGGTCGCGACCACGAACAACACCGCCAGGGCCACCGTGACCGCTTGGGAGAAAATCAGCCAGGTTCTGCGCATGGGGGAGAAGGGGCGTGACGACGCGCGACGAGCTCGACGGTTACCTCGCGACACTGCTGGAGGTGGCGCGGTTCAAGGATTATGGGCCGAACGGTCTGCAGGTCGAGGGTCGCCCCGAGGTCCGCACGCTGGTCAGCGGCGTCACTGCGAGCCTCGCGCTGATCGAGGCCGCGGCCGCGGCTGGCGCCGACGCGATCCTCGTCCACCACGGGCTGTTCTGGCGCAACCAGGACGGCCGTTTGACGGGCTGGCTCAGGAAGCGCGTCGCGGCGCTGATGGCCCACGACATCAGCCTGTACGCCTATCACCTGCCGCTCGATGCCCATCCGGAGCATGGCAACAACGCCCAGTTCGGCGCGCGGCTGCACTTCAGCGTCGAGGAGCGTTTCGGCGAGCAGCAACTCGGCTGCATCGGCCGGACCAGCCAGCCGCTGACGCGGGCAGCGCTGTCGGCGCTGATCCAGTACCGGCTTGCGAGGGCGCCGGTGGTGGTCGAGGGCGACGGGCGGCCGATCCAGCGCGTGGCCTGGTGCACCGGCGGTGCGCAAGGCTACTTCGAAGCCGCCATCGCTGCCGGGGCCGACGCCTACCTCACCGGCGAGATCTCCGAACCCCAGGCCCACATCGCGCGCGAGACGGGGGTGGCCTTCTACGCCTGCGGCCACCACGCCACCGAGCGCTACGGCGCGCCGGCGCTCGGTGCCCATCTGGCGCAGCGCTTCGGGCTCGAGCACCGCTTCATCGACATCGAGAACCCGGCGTGAAACCTGCCCCGCTGGCGCTGACGATGGGCGATCCGGCCGGCATCGGCCCGGAGATCGTCGCGCGCGCCTTCCTGCAGGGGGCCGTGCCGGGCGGCGGCCTGGTGGTCGGCGATGCGGCCGTGATGCGGCGCGCAGCGGCGCTGGTCGCCGGTGGCGCCGAACTGCCGGTCGTGACGGTCGGCAGCGTCGCCGAGGCGCTGTGCCTGCCGCCGCAGGCCATGCCGGTGCTCGAGCCGGGCGGCCTCGTTCCTGGCCTGGCAGAGCTGCCTCAGGGCCGCATCGACGCGCGCTGCGGCGCGGCGGCGGCCGCCTGTATCCGTGCGGCAGCCGCGCTGACGGCGTGCGGCGAGGCGGCCGCGCTGGTGACCGCGCCGATCCACAAGGAGGCGCTCGCCGCCGCCGGCGAACCCTGGCCCGGGCACACCGAACTGCTGCAGTCCGAGGCCGGCGGCATGCCTGTGCGCATGATGCTGGCGAACGACGAGCTCAAGACGGTGCTGGTCAGCATCCACGTTGCGCTGCGCGATGCCATCGCCGCGGTGAGCCGCGAGGCGGTGCTCGAGACGATCCGTATCGCCCATGCGGCCGCGGCGCGCTGGGGCACCCCAGCGCCGCGTATCGCGGTCGCTGGATTGAATCCGCATGCCGGCGAGGGCGGCCTGTTCGGCGACGAGGAGATCCGGCACATCGCGCCGGCGATCGAGGCGGCGCGGGCCGGCGGCATCGACGCCAGTGGCCCGCATGCGCCGGACACCGTGTTCATGCGGGCGCGCCGCGGCGAGTTCGACCTGGTGATCGCGATGTACCACGACCAGGGGCTGATCCCGGTCAAGTACCTGGGCGTCGAGCAGGGCGTCAACGTCACGCTGGGGCTGCCCTTCGTGCGCACCAGCCCGGACCACGGCACCGCCTTCGACCTGGCCGGCAGTGGCCGCGCGGACCCGGCCAGCCTGATCGCGGCGTGCCGGATGGCGCGTCGTCTGAGCGCTGCCTGACCGCGCTCAGCGGCTGTTGAGTGCCGCCTGGCGGCTCGCTGCCGTCAGCTTGGCGAGTTGAGCGCGCGCGCGGCTGGTGGCGCGCTCGATCAGCTCGGCCTGCTCGTAGGCGCGGAAGCGTTCGGCGTCGCACAGCTTGGTGAGCATGCGCGAGGTCATCGAGATCGTCTTCTCGTGTGCCTTGCCGTGGGTGAACACGAAGAACGCCCGGCCCGGACTGACCCAGTTCAGCCGCACGCGCTGCCAGCGGCCTTCGAGGTACATGCGGTAGGCGATGCCGGTCTGCAGGTGGTGGATCAGCTGCGGGCCGTGGGTCGGCGGCGCGCCTTCGGCCATCAGCGGGTCGATCTCCAGATCGACCTCGCCGCTCGAGGTGCCACTGTCGCCGGCCGCGGTCTCGCCGAGGTCGATGTCGACCGCGCCCGACCAGTCCACCGCGGACTCCTCGACGAAGCCGATGCGCTGCGCGTCCTCCGGCGACAGCTGCAGCGGCGCGGCATGCTCCTCGACGGCCGGCAGCGGGGCCGGCGCGGTGGTGTGAACGTCCTCGGGGCGCGGGATGGCAACCTTGTCCAGCTGGTCGAGCTTGAACTTGAGCTGGCGCTGGAAGAAGTCGGTCAGCGGTGGCGTCTTCAGCGACGCGGCATGGGCCGGCAGCAACTGGGCGAAGAACGCGCCCTTGGCGACCTCGGGCCAGCGGATCCGCGCCAGGCCTTCGTTGAGGTCCTTCATCAGCTGCGGCAGCTTCATCAGGAAGTCGCGGCGCAGCTGCGGCGTCCCCTTCGGCTGCACGCTCATCACCAGCTCGCGCGCCACCTCGCGCGTGCGGTGGGCCAGCTCGGGCGAGCCGTCCGGACCGGCAGCCTGCACCTGCACCTGGCTCCAGACCTGGGAAAGGAAGTCGCTCAGGTAGGGCGCCAGCTCCAGCACGTGCAGCTTGCCGCGCAACTCCAGCATGTAGCGCTGCTGGATGCGAAGCTGGGTCTCGCGGCCGTCGAGCAGGCGCGCGGCGTTCGCGTGCGAGCCGACGTCGCGGCCGCTCTGTTCCTCGATCAGTGCCTCGATCGCCTGGAGCTTGCCTTCGTAGAGCTCCATCTGGTCGAAGTCGCCCTCGACGATCTCCTGCACCAGCTGGCGCACCCGCTCGATGAACTGCTTGCCGGGGCCTTCGTCCAGGTCCTCGTAGGCGGAGGCCAGCGACGCGACGCGGTTCACGAAACGCCGCACCGGGTGGCGGCGGGAGCTGAAGAAGGAGTTGTCCTTCAGCGCCGCGCGCAGCACCGGCATCTGCAGCCGCCCGATCTGGCGTGCGAGCTGCGGCGGCACCTTCGGGTCGGCCAGCAGGTGGTCGAACATCGCCGCCACCACGTCGATCACCATGTGGTCGAGCGTGCCGCCGGAGGCACGCACCAGATCGTCACGATGCTGGCGGATCAGGTTGACGGCCATCAGGTCGCCGAGCGCATCCGGGACGCTGTTGCCGGCCTTTGCCGGGCCGCGCTCGGCGATCCCGGCGGCCAGGCCCGAAGGCGGCCCGCCGCCGCCCATGAAGGCGAGGCGGCGCATCATCGCCAGCATCTGCATGTCGCCGAAGCCCAGCGGGCCGGCGTCACCGCCCGCGCCGGGGCCCGGCGTCGCAGCGGCCGCGTTCGACATCGGCGCGGACAGCGCGCCGGCGGCCGACGACATCTCGCGCGTGGACGTCGTGCCGAAGCCGCTGGTCTGGTAGCCGCTGCCTTCGCGCAGCGCCTCGCGCGGCAGGTCGTTGCCGGGGCCCTGGACCGTGCGCACAGCGAGCCCGGCGGGCCGCACGCCCTTGGAGCGCAGGTCGGCGGCGATCTCGCCGTAGCAGACCTTCAGCGCCGGCCCGAGCGTGCGGCCGATCTCGCGCGACAGGTGCTGGCGGTGCTCGGCATCGTCGCTGACGGCCCGGATCGCCGACAGCAGCGCCTGCGCCACGATCTCGGGGCGCAGCGGGTTGTGTTCCGGATCGGGGCGGCCGACCCGCTGCAGCGCGCCGATGTAGCTGTCCAGATCGCGCAGTTCCCACTCGCAGCCGTGCGCCAACTCGAGGCTGATGCGCTCGGCGGCGACGCGCTCGTCGACCTCGTCGTCGTCGACCAGGCTCAGCGACTCCCACGTCGTGCTCGCCAGCGTGCGACGCGCGTCCTGGCGAGGGGCCGTCTCGACGCGCACCTTGTCGCGCAGCACCGTCGCGAACTCGAGGTTGAAGACCGGCAGCTTGCGGCGCAACTCCACCTGGACGCCGGACAGCGTCTGGCGCAGCGCACCGGTGGCCGTGGTTCCGAAGGCCGGCAGGTCGGCCAGCCGCTCGACGGCCGCACCGATCCCCGCCTGCAACCTGAGCACCGCGGCGTTGAGCGCAGACTGGGCAAAGGCGTCGGTCACTTCGGGGGAGGGCGGTCAGGAGCCGGCTCGGCCGGCGGGCGGGTCACTTCTTCAGGGCGTCGCGGATCTCGCGCAGCAGCATCACGTCTTCCGGGGGCGCGGCCGGTGCCGGCGCCGGCGCTTCGTTCTTCAATCGGTTGATCTGCTTGATCATCAAGAAAATGATGAAGGCGAGGATCGCGAAGTTCATCGCGACCGTGATGAAGTTGCCATACGCGAACACCGCGCCCAGCTTGCGTGCCTCGGCCAGCGGCAGGCCGTTGGGCTGGCCGGCCAGACCGAGGTACCAGCTCGAGAAATCCAGTCCGCCGAACAGCTTGCCGACCACCGGCATGATCAAGTCACCGACGATCGAGTCCACGATCTTGCCGAAGGCGCCGCCAATGATGACACCAACGGCAAGGTCGATCACGTTGCCTTTGATCGCGAACTCCTTGAACTCGGTCATGAAACTCATGGGCTGCTCCTGAGGGGGTGGTGGGCCGGTGCCGGGCGCGGACGCGGTGGGAAATCGCGCCGGCAGTATTCCGTACCGGGCGCTCAAGTCAAGCCGAAAGGTCGGCGCGAGTGGCTCGATTAGAATCTGCGGTTGCTTGAAGAATCCAGTTTCCACCAGAGGGATGTCCATGAGTGACCAGCAAGTCGACCGCAGCAAGAGGACGTGGCTGATCGCCTCGACCTGCGCGGGCGTCGCCGGCGGCGCCGCGACCGCAGTGCCCTTCGTCAGCAGCTTCCAGCCCTCGGAGCGCGCGCGCGCGGCCGGTGCGGCCGTCGAAGTTGATATCGGCAGCCTGAAAGCCGGCGAGAAGCTGACCGTCGAATGGCGCGGCAAGCCGGTGTGGATCATCCGCCGCACGCCCGAGCAGCTCGAGACGCTGAAGAAGACCGAGGCGCTGGTCGCCGACCCGAAGTCCGAGCGCAAGCCGGCCGAGTTCACCCCGATGGAGAGCACCCGCAACGAGTGGCGCTCGATCAAGCCCGAGTTGCTGGTCGTCGTGGGCATCTGCTCCCACCTGGGCTGCTCGCCGAGCGACAAGTTCGAAGCCGGTCCCCAGCCCTCGCTGCCGGACGACTGGCTGGGCGGCTTCCTGTGTCCCTGCCACGGCTCGCTGTTCGACATGGCCGGCCGCGTCTACAAGAACAAGCCGGCGCCCGACAACCTCGAGGTGCCGCCCTACACCTTCCTGTCCGACACCCGCCTGCTGATCGGCGAAGCCAAGGCCTGACCGGGACGACACGACCATGGCTGAATTCAAGACCGCCGCCGCGAACGCCCCCATCGGCGAGAAGCTGATGACCTGGGTGGACAACCGCTTCCCGGCCACCAAGCTGTACAAGGAGCACCTGTCCGAGTACTACGCACCGAAGAACTTCAACTTCTGGTACTTCTTCGGCTCGCTGGCGATGCTGGTGCTGGTGATCCAGATCGTCACCGGCATCTTCCTGGTGATGCACTACAAGCCCGACGCGGAGCGCGCCTTCGCCTCGGTCGAGTACATCATGCGCGACGTGCCCTGGGGCTGGCTGGTGCGCTACATGCACTCGACCGGCGCCAGCGCCTTCTTCATCGTCGTCTACCTGCACATGTTCCGCGGGATGATGTACGGCAGCTACCGCAAGCCGCGCGAGCTGGTGTGGATCTTCGGCTGCGCGATCTTCCTGTGCCTGATGGCCGAGGCCTTCATGGGTTACCTGCTGCCCTGGGGCCAGATGTCCTACTGGGGCGCGCAGGTGATCGTCAACCTGTTCGCCGCCGTGCCCTTCGTCGGCCCGGACCTGGCGCTGCTGATCCGCGGCGACTACGTGGTGTCCGACGCGACGCTGAACCGCTTCTTCAGCTTCCACGTCATCGCCGTGCCGCTGGTGCTGCTGGGCCTGGTGGTGGCGCACATCATCGCGCTGCACGAGGTGGGTTCGAACAACCCGGACGGCGTCGAGATCAAGGCCAAGAAGGACGCCCAGGGTCGGCCGCTCGACGGCATCCCCTTCCACCCCTATTACTCGGTGCACGACATCCTCGGCGTCAGCGTCTTCCTGATGCTGTTCACGGCGGTGGTGTTCTTCGCGCCCGAGTTCGGCGGCTACTTCCTCGAGTACAACAACTTCATCCCGGCCGACCCACTGAAGACGCCGGCGCACATCGCCCCGGTGTGGTACTTCACGCCCTACTATTCGATGCTGCGCGCCACGACCGACTTCATGGTCAACGTGCTGGTCGCGTTGGTCGCGCTGGGTGCGGTGGGTGCGATCCTGAAGGGCCGCTTCGGCGGCGGCGCCAAGGTCGGCATCGCCATCGCGGCGGTGGCCGCGGCGGTGCTGCTGAAGACCTTCGACGCCAAGTTCTGGGGCGTCGTCGTGATGGGCGGTGCGGTGATCATCCTCTTCTTCCTGCCCTGGCTGGACCGCAGCCCGGTGAAGTCGATCCGCTACCGCCCCGACTGGCACAAGATCGTCTACGGCGTGTTCGTGTTCTTCTTCCTCGTGCTCGGCTACTTCGGCATCCAGGCGCCGTCAGCGCTGAACGAGACGGTGTCGCAGATCGGCACGCTGGTGTACTTCGGCTTCTTCCTGCTGATGCCGTGGTGGAGCACGCTCGGCAGCTTCAAGCCGGTGCCCGAGCGCGTGACCTTCGAAAGCCACTGAAGAGCAGGCCGACAACCATGAAAAGACTCATCGCACTGCTGTTCGCGGCGCTTGCCTTGACGGGCGCCGCACGGGCCGCCGAGGGCGGCATCCCCTGGGACCGCTTCCCGGCCGCCAAGCTGTCCGACCAGGCCGCGTTGCAGAACGGCGCCCGGCTGTTCGTCAACTACTGCCTGAACTGCCACTCGGCCGAGTACATGCGCTACAACCGGCTGCGCGACATCGGCCTGAGCGAGGCGCAGGTCAAGCAGAACCTGCTGTTCGCGACCGACAAGGTCGGCGAGACGATGAAGGTCGCGCTCGATCCGAAGGAGGCCAAGGCCTGGTTCGGCGGCGTGCCGCCCGACCTGACGGTGATCGCGCGCTCGCGCGCCGGCGCCAACGGCAGTGGCGCGGACTACCTCTACACCTACCTGCGCAGCTACTACCGCGACAACACCAAGGCCACCGGCTGGAACAACCTCGCCTTCCCGAGCGTCGGCATGCCGCACGTGCTGTGGGAGTTGCAAGGCCAGCGCGCCGCGAAGTTTGTCGACGAGGCCGACCCGCACGATCCGGCCAAGAAGCTGCACCGCTTCGCCGGCTACGAGCAGCTGACGCCGGGCAAGATGACGCCGCTCGAGTACGACAACGCCGTCGCCGACCTGGTCGCCTACCTGCAGTGGATGGGCGAGCCGGTGCAAGGCCAGCGCGTTCGCCTTGGCGTGTGGGTGCTGCTGTTCCTGGCCGGCTTCACCGTGATCGCCTGGCGCCTGAACGCCGCGTACTGGAAAGACGTCAAATGACCTGACGCGCCGGGCCGCCCCAGGGCAGTCCGGCGTGCCGCGGAGTGGGTGTTGCGCGCCCACTCCGCTTTTGTTTTCAAGCCGCTCGTCCCCGAGCGATAGGAGCCCGCCGCCATGATGGTGCTTTACTCCGGAACCACCGACCCCTACTCGCACCGTTGCCGCTTCGTGCTGTTCGAGAAGGGCATGGACTTCGAGATCCGCGACGTCGACCTGTTCGCGAAGCCCGAGGACATCGCGCTGATGAACCCGTACAACGAGGTGCCCATCCTCGTCGAACGGGATCTCATCCTGTACGAGTCGCACATCATCAACGAGTACATCGACGAGCGCTTCCCGCACCCGCAGCTGATGCCGGGCGACCCGGTGGCGCGCGCGCGAGTGCGGCTGTTCCTGTTCAACTTCGAGAAGGAGCTGTTCGCGCACGTGAACACGCTCGAAGGGCGTGGCGGCGTCAAGGCCAACGACAAGCAGCTCGAGCGCGCGCGCAGCCAGATCCGCGACCGCCTGACCCAGCTCGCGCCGATCTTCCTGAAGAACAAGTACATGCTCGGCGACGACTTCTCGATGCTCGACGTCGCGATCGCGCCGCTGCTGTGGCGCCTCGACTACTACGGCATCGACCTGTCGAAGAACGCGCTGCCGCTGCTGAAGTACGCCGAGCGCATCTTCTCGCGCCCGGCCTACATCGAGGCGCTGACGCCGTCCGAAAAGGTCATGCGGAAGTAGGCCGCTCCAAGGCCGCGCCATGAGCACCCCGCTGACCCCCGACGGACAGGGCAGCTCGACGCGGCCCTACCTGATCCGTGCGCTGCACGACTGGTGCACCGACAACGGCTTCACGCCCTACCTTGCGGTCTACGTCGACCGCAGCGTGCAGGTCCCGGTCGAGTACGTGAAGAACAACGAGATCGTGCTCAACGCCAGCTTCGAGGCCACCAGCGGCCTGCAGCTCGGCAACGACGTGATCAGCTTCAAGGCCCGCTTCGGCGGCGCGCCGCGAGAGATCGTCGTGCCGGTGGACCACGTGATCGCCATCTATGCGCGCGAGAACGGGCAAGGCATGGCGTTCCCGGCCCCGACGCAGGCGGGCGCGGCCGACGTGGGCTCGGTTGCGAGCGAGGAGCCGCGCGGGCTGAGGTTGGCCCCGGTGGCGCCATCGGGGGGGCCGCAGACCGATGCGGCGGAAGGCTCCGACGTGCCGCCCGAGCCCGAACCCGAGCCGCCCGGCGGTGGCCGGCCGTCACTCAAGCGCATCAAGTAGCCGCTGGCCGGTGGCGCAGGCGCGCCGCCTAGAATTCGGCGCGTCGCCGGTTTAGCTCAGTTGGTAGAGCACCCGCCTTGTAAGCGGAAGGTCGTCCGTTCGATTCGGACAACCGGCACCAGCCAGGTCTGGTTACACAGAGTCCGTCAGCGTGATTGAACGCGGATGCGGATGGCGCTACGCTGTGCAGGCGTGGCAGCGAGTGCCGCCTCCAGACGCGGCAACAGCTGGCGAAGCTTGGCGGCGACGGCCGCGTTGTCCGCCAGCAAGGCCCACTGGCCTTCGGCGACGGGGCCGGGGCGCACATGGTTCGCCAGGGCCTGCGGCAGCAGCGGCGCGATCACCGCGAAGCGCTCGTTCGACTGCCGCAACATGTCGCGCAGCAGGCCGAGCGGTTCGCTTCGCGCCAGCGCATCGCCGATCGGCAGGGGATGGGTCAGGGGCGCGGCCATCGGCTTCAGGAGAGACGAGCATGCAGATCATAGTCACCCACAGCCGCCTCGCGAAGACACGCGTGCTCAACATCCATGTGCTGCCGCTCGTCGTCGTGCTCGTGGGGGGCGCGCTGGCCTTGCTGGCGCTGTCGGCCGCGACCTACCACTTCGTCTTCCTGAAGGGCGCGCGCGAAGGCTGGCCGCTCGTCAGCCAGATGCTGGCCCCGTTCTCGCGCGCCGAGTTCGCGCAGCGCGACCGCTATCTGCGCGAGAACCTCGACGCGATGGCCGGCAAGCTCGGTGAGCTGCAGGCCAAGCTGCTGAAGCTGGAGGCGATGGGCGAGCGCGTCTCCGGGATGGCCGGCCTGAAGCCGGAGGACTTCGACGGCCTCGAGCGCGGCAGCCCCTTGCCGGCGCCCGCGGCCTCCGGGGCAGGCCGCGGAGGACTGTATGTCCCGCTGAGCTCTCCCTCGATGGAGGAACTCGGCCACGGCCTCGACGCGCTCGACCAGCACGCCGACCTGCATGGCGACGTCTTCATGCTGATCGAGTCGCGCTTGATGGAGGCGCGCCTGCTGGCGCTGATGGTGCCGAGCACGGCGCCGGTGGATGGCCCGGTCGGCTCCGGCTTCGGCTTCCGCATCGACCCCTTCACCGGGCGCGGCGCGCTGCACACCGGGCTCGATTTCCCGGCGCCCGGCGGGACGCCGATCCTGGCGGCAGCCGGCGGCGTGGTTCTCAATGCCCAGACGCACCCGGCCTACGGCCAGACCGTCGAACTCGATCACGGCAACGGCCTGATGACGCGCTATGCCCATGCGTCGAAGCTGCTCGTGGGCGCCGGAGACCTGGTCAAGCGCGGACAGCCGATCGCGCTGGTCGGCAGCACCGGGCGCTCGACCGGGCCGCACCTGCACTTCGAGGTGCTGGTCGAGGGGGCCCCGCAGAATCCGGCCAAGTTCCTCGCGCGCGGCGCGGCGCTTCCCGGCCCGACGGCCGCCGCCGAACGCACGAGCGCGGCGCGCTGACGCACGGGGCCGGCCCCGCTGGGAGGCGGCGCGGGCCCCGGATGCTAAAGTCGCGTGCTTCCCACGGCGCCTGATCGGCGCCGCGCTTGCGTTCTGGGGCGCCGTCCGCAGCTTGCCCCGATGGCCAGGCTTCCGGCCTGCCGGCTCCGGCCGAAACCGACCACCCGCACCGCATGTTGCCCAAGCTTCTCACCTCGATTTTTGGCAGCCGCAACGACCGCCTGCTCAAGCAATACAGCCGCGTCGTCGAGCGCATCAACGCGCTCGAACCGCAGTTCGAGGCGCTGACGGACGCCGACCTGCGCGCACGCACCGACACGTTGCGCCAGCGCGCGGGCAGCGAATCGCTCGACGCGCTGCTGCCCGAGGCCTTCGCGGTCGTGCGCGAAGGCAGCAAGCGTGTGCTGAAGATGCGTCACTTCGACGTGCAGCTGATCGGCGGCATGGCGCTGCACGACGGCAAGATCGCCGAAATGCGCACCGGCGAGGGCAAGACGCTGATGGCCACGCTGCCGGTCTACCTCAATGCGCTGGCCGGCAAGGGCGTGCACGTCGTGACCGTCAACGACTACCTGGCGCGCCGTGACGCCGAGTGGATGGGGCGGCTGTACACCTTCCTGGGCCTGACGGTGGGCGTGAACGGCGCGCAGATGAGTCGCGCCGAGAAGCAGGCCGCCTATGCCTGCGACGTGACCTACGGCACCAACAACGAGTACGGCTTCGACTACCTGCGCGACAACATGGTCACCGAGGTGGCCGATCGGGTACAGCGCAAGCTCCACTACGGCATCGTCGACGAAGTCGACTCGATCCTGATCGACGAGGCGCGCACGCCGCTGATCATCAGCGGCCAGGCCGAGGACCAGACCGAGCTCTACCTGCGCATCAACGCCGTCGTGCCGATGCTCAAGAAGCAGATCGGCGAGGCCGATCCGCGCACCGGCGAGGGCGTCATCGAGGCGGGTGACTTCACCGCCGACGAGAAGACCCACCAGGTCTTCCTGACCGAGGCCGGCCACGAGCGCGCCGAACAGCTGCTCGGCCAGGCCGGCATGCTACCGGAGGGCGCGAGCCTGTACGACGCGGCGCACATCACGCTGGTGCACCACCTCTACGCCTCGCTGCGCGCCCACCACCTTTTCCACCGCGATCAGCATTACGTGGTGCAGAACGGCGAGGTGGTGATCGTCGACGAGTTCACCGGTCGGCTGATGACCGGGCGGCGCTGGAGCGACGGGCTGCACCAGGCGGTCGAGGCCAAGGAGGGCGTGCAGATCCAGGCCGAGAACCAGACCCTCGCGTCGATCACCTTCCAGAACTTCTTCCGCATGTACGGCAAGCTCGCCGGCATGACCGGCACGGCCGACACCGAGGCCTACGAGTTTCAGGAGATCTACGGTCTCGAGACCGTCGTGATCCCGCCGAACAAGCCGACGATCCGCAAGGACGACCTCGACCTCGTCTACAAGACCAGCCGCGAGCGCTACGACGCGGTGGTCAAGGACATCCGCGACTGCCACGAGCGTGGCCAGCCGGTGCTGGTGGGCACGACCTCGATCGAGAACTCCGAGCTGATCTCCAAGCTGCTGGAGAAGGAAGGCCTGCCTCACCAGGTGCTCAACGCCAAGCAGCATGCCCGCGAGGCCGAGATCATCGCCCAGGCCGGCCGGCCCGGCACGGTGACGATCGCCACCAACATGGCCGGCCGCGGCACCGACATCGTTCTCGGCGGCAACGTCGAGAAGCAGGTGCAGTTCGTCGAAGCCGACGAGGCGATCCCGCCCGACGAGAAGGCGCGCCGCATCCAGCAGCTCGAGAGCGAGTGGGCCGGGCTGCACGAGCAGGTCAAGGCCGCCGGCGGGCTGCGCATCGTCGCCACCGAGCGCCACGAGAGCCGCCGCATCGACAACCAGCTGCGCGGCCGCTCGGGCCGCCAGGGCGACCCGGGCGCCTCGCGCTTCTACCTGTCGCTGGAAGACCCGCTGATGCGCATCTTCGCCGGCGATCGCGTCAAGGCGATCATGGAGCGGCTGAAGATGCCCGACGGCGAGGCCATCGAGGCCGGCATCGTCACGCGCAGCATCGAAGGCGCGCAGCGCAAGGTCGAGGCGCGCAACTTCGACATGCGCAAGCAGCTGCTGGAGTACGACGACGTCGCCAACGACCAGCGCAAGGTCATCTACCAGCAGCGCAACGAGATCCTGGAGGCGGCCGACGTCGGCGCGCAGATCGCCGGCCTGCGCCGCGGCGCGATGAACGACGTGGTGCGCACCTTCGTGCCGGCCGAGAGCGTCGAGGAGCAGTGGGACGTCGCGTCGCTGGAGAGCACGCTGCGCGAGGAATGGCAGGTCGAGGTCGCGCTGGCCGCGGAGATCGAGAAGTCCGAGGCGATCGATGCCGCCGACATCCTCGAGCGCGTCGTCGCGGCGGCCGATGCGGCCTACGCGGCCAAGGTCGAGATCGTCGGTGCCGAGCAGTTCGCGACCTTCGAGCGCGCCGTGCTGCTGCAGTCGCTCGACAACCACTGGCGCGAGCACCTCGCCGCGCTCGACTACCTGCGCCAGGGCATCCACCTGCGCGGCTACGCCCAGAAGAACCCGAAGCAGGAGTACAAGCGCGAGGCCTTCGAGCTGTTCTCGCAGCTGCTCGACACCATCAAGATGGACGTGACGCGCCTCCTGATGACGGTGCGCATCCGCACCAGCGAGGAGGTCGTGCAGGCCGCCGAAGCGATCGAGCAGCAGTCCGAGGCGATCAGCAACGTCACCTACACCCACCCGACCGAGGACGGCAGCGTGGTCAGCGAGGCCGACGCGGCGACCGAGGTCGCCGCCCGCATGGCCGAGGTGCCGCGCGTCGGCCGCAACGATCCCTGCCCCTGCGGCAGCGGCAAGAAGTACAAGCTCTGCCACGGCCGGCTGGCCTGAGGACGTTCCGGAGACCGCGATGCCCGTGAACCTCACCGCCCCGAACCCGGCCGACCTGCATCCGGTGCCGGGCGTCGAGATCGGCATCACGATGGCCGGCGTGCGCAAGGCCAACCGGCGTGACCTGACGGTCTTCACGCTCGCCGCGGGTGCGGTCGTCGCCGGGGTATTCACCGAAAATCGCTTTTGCGCTGCACCGGTTCAGTTGTGCCGTCGCCACCTGGCGGGCGGCGCAGCCATCCGGGCCATGGTCGTCAACACCGGCAATGCCAACGCCGGGACCGGTGCCGACGGCCTGGCGCGCGCCGGCTCGACCTGCGCCGCGCTGGCGCGCGAGCTCGGCCTCGCACCCGAGCAGGTGCTGCCGTTCTCGACCGGCGTGATCATGGAGACGCTGCCGAACGACCGCATCGAGGCGGCGCTGCCGGCCGCGCTGGCGGACCGCAAGGCGGCGAACTGGGGCGCGGCGGCCGAGGCCATCATGACCACCGACACGGTGGCGAAGGCGGCGTCGCGGCAGATCGTCATCGGTGGGGTCACGGTCACGGTGACCGGCATCGCCAAGGGCGCCGGGATGATCCGGCCGAACATGGCGACGATGCTCGGCTTCGTCGCCACCGACGCCAAGGTCGCGCCGCGCGCGCTGCAGCAGCTGGTGCGCGAGGCGGCCGACCGCTCGTTCAACCGCATCACCGTCGACGGCGATACCTCGACCAACGACTCCTTCATCCTCGTTGCGACCGGCCAGGCGGCCCATGCCGAGATCGCCGAGCTGGAGTCGGCCGAGGGCGCCGCGCTGCGCGAGGCGGTGATTGCGGTGTCGCAGCAGCTGGCGCAGGCCATCGTGCGCGACGGCGAAGGCGCGACCAAGTTCATCACCGTGCGCGTCGAGGGCGGCGCGACCAAGGACGAGTGCCGCCGCGTCGCCTACGCGATCGCGCATTCGCCGCTGGTCAAGACGGCCTTCTTCGCCAGCGACCCGAACCTCGGGCGCATCCTCGCGGCGGTCGGCTATGCCGGCATCGACGACCTAGACCAGGGCCTGATCGATCTCTACCTCGACGACGTGCATGTCGCGACCCAGGGCGGCCGCCACCCGGCCTACCAGGAGGCCGACGGCCAGCGGGTGATGAAGCAGGCCGAGATCACCGTGCGCGTCGACCTGCACCGCGGCCCCGGCCGCGCGACGGTGTGGACCTGCGATTTCTCGCACGACTACGTGACGATCAACGCCGACTACCGCAGCTGAGCGCGGGCGGCTGCGTCGGCCGCGCGCAACGGCTCGCGTTTGTGGGGATGCCCGCGGTGCGGGCCCGCTGCTAGCATCTGCCGCAATCCTCATCAAGGAGCGCGCGATGACCACCCACCAACCGACCTGCCTGTCCCATGCCCTTCGCGGCGGGCTGTGCGTCGGTGCGTGGATGCCGGCGTCGCCGCTCCGCCCGTCGTCGCGACGGCCGGCAGGCAATCCGATCCGAATCGGCAAGGCCTCCGGTACGCGCTTCGGGCTCGCACCGCACTGACCTCCCAGCGCCACCGCGGCCTCGGCCGCCGTTCCGCTGGCACCCAGCGGAAGCCCGGCCTTTGTTTCCGCTGCCTACGAAAGACATGGCGCCAGCCCACCCGGCCGGCGCCCGGCCCGAGACCCACACGGTCGACGGCCCAGGGAGACGACGATGTCCTACGAACACACCGCCACGGCGGTACCCGGCGCCCTTCGCAGGCGCTTCGCGCTCTGGCTCGACGCGTTGGCCAAGCGCTTCGCGCTGCGCCCCGACGACCTGCTGCGCGACGCCACCTACCGGCGCCTGTGGACCTCGATCCTGATCAGCTCCTTCGGCGGCCAGGTGACGATGCTTGCGCTGCCGCTGACCGCGGCCGTGCTGCTGCACGCCACGCCGACGCAGATGGGTCTGCTCACCGCGATGGAGATCGCGCCCTTCGTGCTGCTGTCGCTGCCGGCCGGCGTCTGGCTGGACCGCGTGCGCAAGCTGCCGGTCTACGTGGTCGGCGAGGCCGGCATCGCGCTGGTGGTCGCCAGCGTGCCGCTGGCCTGGTGGCTGGGCTGGCTGGGGATGACGTGGATGTACGCGGCCGCCTTCGTGATGGGCTGCATCTACGTGACCGCCGGCTCGGCCGCGCAGATCGTGCTGACCCAGGTGGTGGCGCGCGAGCGGCTGGTCGAGGCGCATGCGAAGAACGCGCTCGCGACCTCGGGCGCCGAGGTGGCCGGGCCGGGGCTGGCCGGCGCGTTGATCAAGCTCGTCGGCGCGCCGCTGGCGCTGCTGGTCGATGCGCTGATGCTGGTGTTCTCGGTCGCGATCCTGCGCGGCATCCGCGTGCAGGAGCGGCTCGACCGCCGCGCCGACCGCCGTTTCTGGCCCGACCTGAAGGCCGGGCTGGCCTTCGTGCGCGGCACGCCGCTGCTGGTGGCGCTGGCGACGACGGTCGGCGTCTGGCAGATGTGCCACCACGCGGCGGTCGTCGTGCAGATCCTGTTCGCGACGCGCACGCTCGGGCTCAACGAGTCGCAGGTCGGGCTGTGCTTCGTCGGGCTGGGTGTCGGCACGGTGCTGGCCAGCACGCTGGGCCACCGGCTGTCGGCGCGCGTCGGCCCCGGGCCCTGCCTGGTGCTGGGCGTCGCGGTGTGCGGCCTGGGCTGGTGCGCGCTGGCGCTGGCGCCGGTCGGCGCCGTCGGCGTGGCGGTGTTCGCGGTGATGCTGCTGTGCTTCGGCGTCGGGGCGGTGCTGATCTTCATCAACTTCCTGGCGCTGCGGCAGGCGGTGACGCCGGCGCCGCTGCTCGGCCGGATGACGAGCACGGTGCGCTGGCTGATCCTGATCCCGGCCGGCCCCGGCGCGCTGATCGGCGGCTGGCTCGGCGAGCATGCCGGCCTGCGCTGGGCGCTGGGCTTCGCCGGCGCCAGCGCGCTGCTGCTCGCGGTCGTCGCGTGGCGCCACCCGGTGATCCGCGCGACCACGTCGCTGCCGCAGCTCGAGGCCGAGGAAGATCTGCTCGGCGCCGAAGCCGCCGTGCCGCTAGACCGGGATCCAGAGCCTCGGTAGCCCCGGCAGCGCGCGGAACACACGCGACAGCGCGCCGCCGCTGACCAGCGCGGTGGCGCGCTCGATGTCCGGTGCGAGGTAGCGATCCTCGTCGACCGGTGGGCAGGCGGCGCGCAGCAGCGCCTGCGCGTCCTCGAGCGCGGGCGAGCTGGTGAGCGGCCGCAGGAACTCGATGCCCTGGGCCGCGGCCAGCAGCTCGATGCCGAGGATGTGCGCGGTGTTGGCGATCATCGGCTGCAGCCGCCGCGCCGCGAAGGTCGCCATCGACACATGGTCCTCCTGGTTGGCCGAGGTCGGCAGCGAGTCGACGCTCGCCGGGTGCGCGAGCGACTTGTTCTCCGAGGCCAGCGCGGCCGCGGTCACGTGCGCGATCATGAAGCCGCTGTTGAGCCCGGCGTCGCGCGTCAGGAAGGGCGGCAGCCGCGAGACGCCGGCGTCGATCAGCATCGCGATGCGGCGTTCGGCGATCGCGCCCACTTCGGCGATCGCGAGCGCCATGCCGTCGGCCGCCAGCGCCACCGGCTCGGCGTGGAAGTTGCCGCCCGAGACCAGCTCCTCGCCGTCGGCGAAGACGAGCGGGTTGTCCGTCACCGCATTGGCCTCGCGCAGCAGCACCAGCGCCGCGTGGCGCAGCTGGTCGAGGCAGGCGCCGACCACCTGCGGCTGGCAGCGCAGCGAGTAAGGGTCCTGCACGCGGTCGTCGCCCTGCAGATGAGAGCGGCGGATCGCGCTGCCGTCGAGCAGCGCGCGGTAGTACCGAGCGACGTCGATCTGCCCCGGCTGGCCGCGCAGCGCGTGGATGCGCGGGTCGAAGGGTCCGTCGCTGCCGCGCGCGGCATCGACCGTCAGCGCGCCGACCACCAGCGCGGCTTCGAGCACCGGCTCGAAGCTCAGGAAGGCGTGCAGCGCGAGCGCGGTCGAGGCCTGGGTGCCGTTGATCAGCGCCAGGCCCTCCTTGGCCGCCAAGGCGAGCGGCGCGATGCCGGCCGCGGCCAGCGCCGCGTGCGCCGGTCGGCGCTGGCCGTCGACCCAGAACTCGCCCTCGCCGATCAGCGCCAGCGTCATGTGCGCGAGCGGCGCCAGGTCGCCCGAGGCGCCGACCGAGCCCTGCGAGGGCACCCAGGGCAGCAGTCCGGCGTTGAAGACCGCCAGCAGCGTGTCGACCACCGCCTGGCGCACGCCGGAGGCGCCGCGCGCCAGGCTCGCGGCCTTCAGCGCCAGCAGCAGGCGCACCACGGCCGGGCTCATCGCCTCGCCGACGCCGACGCTGTGCGAGCGGATCAGGTTGAGCTGCAAGCGCTCGAGCGCCGCCGCGTCGATGCGCGTGCTCGCGAGCTTGCCGAAGCCGGTGTTGACGCCATAGACCGGCGCGTCGCCGGCCGCGGCGCGCGCGACGACTTCGGCGCTGGCGCGGATGGCGGGGCGCGCGCTGTCGTCGAGCGCGAGCCTCACGCCGCCGCCGTGGATCGCCTGCAGCTGTTCCAGCGTCAGCCGGCCCGGGACCAGGATCAGTTCGCTCATCGGTCGTCACCCAGCATCGGCAGCTTCAGCCCCTGCTCGCGCGCGCAGGCGACAGCGTCGGGGTAGCCGGCATCGGCATGCCGCATCACGCCGCTGGCCGGGTCGTTCCACAGCACGCGCTCGATGCGCCGTGCGGCTGCGTCGCTGCCGTCGCAGACGATCACGACGCCGGCGTGCTGCGAATAGCCCATGCCGACGCCGCCGCCGTGGTGCAGCGAGACCCAGGTCGCGCCGCCGGCGGTGTTGAGCAGCGCGTTCAGCAGCGGCCAGTCGGACACCGCGTCGCTGCCGTCGCGCATCGCCTCGGTCTCGCGATTCGGGCTCGCGACCGAGCCGCTGTCGAGGTGGTCGCGGCCGATCACGATTGGCGCTTTCAGCTCGCCGCGCTTCACCATCTCGTTGAAGGCCAGCCCGGCGCGGTGGCGCTCGCCCAGCCCCAGCCAGCAGATCCGCGCCGGCAGGCCCTGGAAGGCGATGCGCTCGCCAGCCATCGCGAGCCAGTGGTGCAGGTGGGTGTCGTCGGGGAAGAGCTCCTTCAGTTTCGCGTCGGTGCGGCGGATGTCCTCGGGATCGCCCGACAGCGCGACCCAGCGGAACGGCCCTTTGCCGCGGCAGAACAGCGGGCGGATGTAGGCCGGCACGAAGCCGGGGAAGTCGAAGGCGTTCGCGACACCGGCGTCGAGCGCCACCTGGCGGATGTTGTTGCCGTAATCGACCGTCGGCACGCCCATGGCCTGGAAGGCCAGCATCGCGCGCACATGCACCGCACAGCTCTGCGCGGCGGCGTCGCGCAGCTCCGCATGGAGGCTCGCGTCGGCGCGCGCGGCCTGCCAGCGCTCGAGGCTCCAGCCGATCGGCAGGTAGCCGTTGATCAGGTCGTGGGCCGAGGTCTGGTCGGTCACGAGGTCGGGGCGCACACCGCGTCGCACCAGTTCGGGTAGCAGCTCGGCGGCATTGCCGAGCAGCCCGACCGACACCACGCGCTGCTCGGCCGTGTAGCGCGCGATGCGCGCCAGCGCGTCGTCGAGGTCGCTCGCCTGCTCGTCGAGGTAGCGGGAGCGCAGGCGCATGTCGATGCGGCTCTGCTGGCATTCGATCGTCAGCGACGTAGCGCCCGCGAAGCTGGCCGCCAGCGGCTGCGCGCCCCCCATGCCGCCAAGGCCGGCGGTCAGGATCCAGCGCCCCGCAAGGCTGCCGCCGTAATGCTGCCGGCCGGCCTCGACGAAGGTCTCGTAGGTGCCCTGCACGATGCCCTGGCTGCCGATGTAGATCCACGAGCCGGCAGTCATCTGGCCGAACATCATCAGGCCCTTGCGGTCGAGTTCGTGGAAATGCTCCCACGTCGCCCACTTCGGCACGAGGTTGGAGTTGGCGATCAGCACGCGCGGCGCGTCGGCATGGGTGCGGAACACGCCGACTGGCTTGCCCGACTGCACCAGCAGTGTCTCGTCCTCGCCCAGCCCGCGCAGCGCCGCGAGGATGGCGTCGAAGGACGCCCAGTCGCGCGCCGCCTTGCCGATGCCGCCGTAGACGACCAGCGCATCCGGGTTCTCGGCCACCGCCGGGTCGAGGTTGTTCTGGATCATCCGGTACGCGGCTTCGGCCAACCAGTTCCGGCAGTGCAGCGTGGCGCCGGTGGGCGCCTTCACCGGGCGGGGGCGGGCGGTCGGGGGCAAGGTGGAGAGGTCGGACATGGCGCGCCTCGCGGTCGGACAAAGCAGGTTCGCAATCTACTTGTCTAGACAAGTGAGGTCAACTAGGATCGCTGCCGAGATGGACACCCCGCCGTTTGCGCGCGTCAAGCAGCACCTCAAGCAGGCGCTGGCGCGCGGCCGCTTCCCGCCGGGCGCGCGCATGCCCTCGGAGGCCGAACTGGTGGCGCGCTTCGGCGTCAGCCGCATGACGGTCAACCGCGCGCTGCGCGAGCTGCAGGCCGAGGGCCTGGTCGAGCGCGTGCAGGGCGTCGGCACCTTCGCAGCGCAGCTGCACAAGGTGTCGTCGACGCTGACGATCCGCGACCTGCACGAGGAGATCGCCGAGCGCGGCCACGAGCATGAGGCGGTGGTTCAGCTCGCGCGCGAGGAGGCCGCGCCCGCTGACGTGGCCAATCGCCTCGGCCTCGCGTCCGGCGCGAGCGTCTTCCACACCATCCTCGTCCACCACGAGAACGGCGTGCCGCTGCAGTGCGAGGACCGCTGGGTCAACCCGGTCTGCGCACCGGGCTACCTGCAGGTGGATTTCACGCAGACGACGCCGACGCATTACCTGCTCGCCGTCGCGCCGCTGTCCGAGGCCGAGTACGCGATCGAGGCCGCGGCGCCGACGCCCGACGAGGCGCGCTGGCTCGGCATCGCGCGCGGCGAGCCCTGCCTGATCGTCACCCGCCGCACCGTCAGCCGCCGTGTGCCGGCAACGCTGGTGCGGCTGGTCCACCCCGGCTCGCGCTACCTGCTCGAAGGGCGGTTCAAGCCATGAGGACGCTGTGGCGCCATGCGCGCATCGCGACGCTCGCCGGCCCCCGGGGCTGGGGGCTGGTCGAGCGCGGCGCGCTGCTGGCCGACGGTGACACGATTGCCTGGCTCGGCGACGAGGCGGCGCTGCCGGCGGGCTTGCGGGCCGACGAGGAGCATGAGCTCGGCGGTGCGCTGGTCACTCCGGGCTTGATCGACTGCCACACCCACCTCGTCTACGCCGGCAACCGGGCGCAGGAGTTCGAGCTGCGCCTGCAGGGCGCGAGCTACGAGGCCATCGCGCAGGCCGGTGGCGGCATCCGCTCGACGGTGGCGGCCACGCGAGCCGCTTCGGATGACGAACTGCACGCGCTCGCGCTGCAGCGCGCGCTGGCCTTGCGCGCCGAAGGCGTGACCGTTGTCGAGATCAAGTCCGGCTACGGCCTGACGCCGCACGACGAGGCACGCCTGCTGCGCTGCGCCCGCCGCGTCGGTGCTGACGCGGGGATGACCGTCCGCACGACCTACCTGGCCGCCCATGCCGTGCCGCTGGAATACGAAGGCCGCGCGGACGACTACGTCGATGCCCTGATCGCCTGGCTGCCCGCGCTGCACGCCGAGGGGCTGGTCGATGCCGTCGACGCCTTCTGCGAGCGCATCGCCTTCAGCCCGGCGCAGACGCGCCGCGTGTTCGACGCCGCCCAGCGCCTGAACCTGCCGGTCAAGCTGCACGCCGAGCAGTTGAGCGACTCGGGCGGCACCGCGCTCGCGGCGAGCTACCGCGCGCTGTCCTGCGACCACCTCGAACACCTGTCGCCGACGGGCATCGCCGCGATGGCGGCGGCCGGCACGGTGGCCGTGCTGCTGCCCGGCGCCTACTACCACTTGCGCGACACCGCGCCGCCGCCCGTCGCCGCGCTGCGTGCCGCCGGCGTGCCGATGGCGGTGGCGACCGATCACAACCCCGGCTCGTCGCCGACGCTCGCGCCGCTGCTGATGCTCAACATGGCCTGCGCGCTCTTCGGCCTGACGCCCGAGGAGGCGCTGCGCGGCATGACCGCCAACGCCGCGCGCGCCCTCGGTCTGGCCGCGCGCCACGGCACGCTCGAAGCGGGCAAGCGCTGCGACTTCGCCGTCTTCGCGCTGGACCACCCGCGCGAGCTGGCCTATGGTTTCGGGCTGGGCCGGCCGTGCACGCGGGTCGTCTGCGGCGGCCGGGCGCTGGAGACGCGATGAACGACGAGGTCTACACCCTGCACCGTGGCAGCACGCCGCTGCTCGTCAGCCTGCCGCATGTCGGCCGCGAGATTCCGGCCGAACTGCAGCCGCGCTACGTGCCGCGCGCGCTCGCCACCGAGGACTGCGACTGGCACCTCGAGCGCGTCTACGCCTTCGTGCGCGAGCTCGGCGCGTCGCTGATCGTGCCGCGCCTCGCGCGCTACGTGATCGACCTGAACCGCCCGCCCGAGAACACGCCGATGTACCCGGGCGCGAACAACACCGAGCTGTGCCCGACGCGCTTCTTCACCGGCGAGCCCCTGGTCCGCGACGGCCAGGCGCCGGACACGGCCGAGGTCGCGCAGCGCGTCGAGCGCTGGTGGCGGCCCTACCACGCCGCGCTGCGTGCCGAGCTGACGCGGCTGCGCGCGCTGCACGGCCACGCCGTGCTGTTCGACGGCCATAGCATCCGCTCCGAGCTGCCCTGGCTCTTCGACGGCCGCCTGCCCGACCTGAACCTCGGCACCGCCGATGGCGCGAGTTGCGCGCCCTCGCTGCGCGAGGCGCTGGCCGCGGTGCTGGCCGGGCAGTCCCGCTGGACGCAGGTGGTCGACGGCCGCTTCAAGGGCGGCCACATCACGCGCCACTACGGCCGGCCCGACGAGGGCGTGCACGCGGTGCAGCTGGAGATGTGCTGGCGCTGCTACATGGTCGAGGCGCCGCCTCATGCCTGGGACGCCGCACGCGCCGCCGCCGTGCAGCCGCTGCTGCGCCGGTTGGTCGAGACGATGCGCGACTGGAGGCCCGATGCCGCGTGAGCTGTGGGCGCCCCAGGCCTGGGTGCGGGGGCGCTGGCAGGCCGGCGTGCGGCTGGCCATCGATGGCGCCGGGCGCTGGGCGCAGGTCGAGGGCGGCGTCGCCGTGCCGCCGCCCGGCGCGGAGGTCCTGGCCGGTCCGGTGCTGCCGGGGCTCGTCGATGCGCACAGCCACGCCTTCCAGCGCGCCTTCGCCGGGCTGGCCGAGCGGCGCGACGGCGGGCACGACGACTTCTGGTCCTGGCGCGAGCGCATGTACCGCGTCGCGCTGGCCATCGACCCCGAACAACTGCGCGCCGTTGCGGCGCAGCTCTACGTCGAGCTGCTGCACGGCGGCTACACCGAGGTCTGCGAGTTCCACTACCTGCACCGCGCGCCCGACGGCAGCGCCTACGCCGACCCGCTGACCCTGGCCTGGGCGCTGGCCGATGCGGCGGCCGAGACCGGCATCGGCCTGACGCTGCTGCCGGTGCTCTACGAGCGCGCCGGCTTCGCGGCCGAGGGCCTGCGGCCCGAACAGCGGCGCTTCGCCGCCGGCGCCGACGACGTGCTCGCGATGCGCGCGGCGCTGCGCGCCGCCGCACGTCCGAACGTGAGCGCCGGGCTCGCGATCCACTCGCTGCGCGCCGCGCGGCCGGCGTCGATCGCGCGGCTGGCGGCGGCCGCGGGCGACGGGCCGCTCCACGTCCATGTCGCCGAGCAGACCGCCGAGGTGAACGACTGCCTGGCGGCCACCGGGCAGCGCCCGATCGAATGGCTGGCGCGCCATGCGCCGCTGGATGCGCGCTGGCAGCTCGTCCACGCCACGCACGCGACGCCGGCGGAGATCGACGCGGTGGCCGCATTGGGTGCCGGCATCGTGCTCTGCCCGACGACCGAGGCCGACCTCGGCGACGGCCTGCCCGACCTGCCGCGCTGGCTGGCCGCCGGCGTGCCCGTGTCGGTCGGCTCGGACAGCCAGGTCGGGCGCGACTGGCCGTCCGAGCTGCGGCTGCTGGAGTACGGCCAGCGCCTGCTGCGGCGCGAGCGCAACGTGGCCGCGGCGCCCGCACAAGGCTGGCCCGACACCGCCTCACGGCTCTTCGAGTGCGTGCTCGCCGGCGGCGCGTCGGCCGCGGGGCAGGGCACCGGGGGCCTTGAATGCGGTGCGCGCGCCGACCTGCTGGTGCTCGACGCGGCCGACCCGGCGCGCCTGGGCTTGCCGGCGGCACGCGCGCTCGACGCGATCGTGTTCTCGGCGCCCGGGCGCAGCTTCGCCGACGTGATGGTCGCCGGCCGCTGGGTGCTGCGCGGCCACCGGCATCCGCAGGCCGAGGCGATCGCGGCGCGCGCGGCGGCGGCGATCGAGGCGCTGGCCGCGGCCTGAAATCCGCGTCAGGGCCCGAGCCGGTCGATCGCGTCGGTGATCAGCCCGTCGATGCCGGCGGCCTGCAGCCGCGCGGCGGTGGCCTCGTCGTTGACCGTGTAGCTCAGCACCCGCAGGCCGGCGGCATGCGCTTCGGCGATCGTGCCGGTATCGAGCGCGCCGTGGTGCGCGACGATGGCCACGCAGCCGAGTGCCTGCGCCTGCGCGAGCCAGTCGGCGTCCAGCCGCTCGAACAGGTGCGCGCGCGGCAGGTCCGGCGCCGCGTCGCGCGCTGCTGCC
>Ga0209966_1000007_pt1 | contig 95874 bp, 86 predicted proteins | sample RhisoiCoNPM_FD_187575 | JGI IMG/M metagenome (GOLD analysis project Ga0209966, IMG submission 187575) | Arabidopsis thaliana rhizosphere microbial communities from the Joint Genome Institute, USA, that affect carbon cycling - Rhizosphere... | ecosystem: Host-associated > Plants > Roots >... | reverse complement strand
TCGGGCTCGGGCAAGACGACGCTGCTGCGCATCATCGCGGGGCTGGAGGTGCCCGACAGCGGCAGCGTCCACTTCCACGGCGAGGACGCGACCGGCACCGACGTGCGCGACCGCCAGGTCGGCTTCGTGTTCCAGCATTACGCGCTGTTCGGCCACATGAGCATCTTCGAGAACGTGGCCTTCGGCCTGCGCGTGCGGCCCAAGGCCACGCGGCCGGACGACGCGACGATCAAGCGCAAGGTCATGGAACTGCTCAAGCTGGTGCAGCTCGACTGGGTCGCCGACCGCTTCCCGCACCAGCTCTCCGGCGGCCAGCGCCAGCGCATCGCGCTGGCCCGCGCGCTGGCGGTCGAGCCCAAGGTGCTGTTGCTCGACGAACCGTTCGGCGCGCTCGACGCGAAGGTCCGCAAGGAGCTGCGCCGCTGGCTGCGCCGGCTGCACGACGAGGTGCATGTCACCAGCGTGTTCGTCACCCACGACCAGGAGGAGGCGATGGAGGTCGCCGACCGCATCGTCGTGATGAACCAGGGCCGCATCGAGCAGGTCGGCCCGCCCGACGAGGTCTACGACCGCCCGGCCACGCCCTTCGTACTGCAGTTCCTCGGCGACGTGAACCTGTTCCACGGTCGGCTGGGCGGCGGCGAGGCGTCCTATGTGCGGCCGCACGAGCTGGAGATCCTCGGCGCGCCGGGCGAGGGGTCGCTCGAGGTCACGCTGTCGCAGGCGCTGACGGTGGGGCCGAACACCCGCATCGAGTTCAAGCGGGTCGACGACGGCAGCTATGTCGACGTCGAGCTGCCGCGTGCCGACTGGCAGGCGCTGCGCGAGCGGCTCGCGCTGGCGCCGGGGCGGCCGGTCCACCTGCGTCCGCGGCGGGTGACGCGCTTCGCACAGGTCGAAGCGACCGATCCGGCGGCCTTGATCTGAGGCGCCTTCGGAAGCCCATGCGACCGACTGCGTCTTGTCACTCCTACCGCGCGCCGGATGCGGCAGCATCCTGCAATGGCAAGCGCTCGTTGTAGGGCGGTGGCCGCCCAAGGAGTGTCGAGATGCGCGTTCAGCCCCTACGCCTGTCGTTGCTGGTGCTCGGCGGCCTGCTCTCTTCCTGCGGCGGCGGCGGCGGCAGTGACGCTCCGGCCAACCAGGCACCGATCGCCACCATCCAGAGCCCGGCCGCCGGGCGGACCTTCCGTGCCGGCGACACGCTGAACTTCGCCGGCAGCGCCAGCGACGCCGAGGATGGCGCGCTCACCGCCTCGGGCCTCACCTGGTGGGCCGAACTGCACCACGACAGCCACCGCCACCCCTTCCAGCCCGAGACCGCTGGCGCCGCCGGCAGCGTCTCGATCCCGGTGCGCGGCGAGACCTCGGACAACATCTTCTACCGCTTCCACCTGCGCGCGACCGACAGCGACGGCGCCAGCAGCGAGGTCACGCGCGACGTGCTGCCGCAGAAGTCGCAGCTCGTGCTCGCGAGCCGGCCGACCGGGCTGGCACTGACGCTCGACGGTCAGCCGGTGACGGCGCCGCACACTGTCACGGGTGTGGTCGGGATCGAGCGCGACCTCGGCGCCCCGGCGATGCAGAACCTGGGCGGCCGGCGCTACCAGTTCGGCGGCTGGAACGATGGCGGCTCGGCCACGCACACGATCGCCACACCGGCCGCAAACACCACCTACACCGCGACCTACACCGACATCGGCCCGGCCGTGAACCAGCCGCCGACGGTGACGCTGTCCGCCGCCGCAACCGGCACGACCGGCGTCGCGATGGCGCTGACGGCGACCGCCGCCGACAGCGATGGCACCGTCAGCCTGGTCGAGTTCTTCGACGGGGCGACCAAGCTCGGCGAAGACGCGAGCAGCGCCTACCGCCTGCAGTGGACCCCGGCCACGACCGGCCCGCACTTGCTGACCGCGCGCGCCACCGACAACAACGCCGCCACGACCACGAGCGCCACGGTCACCGTGACCGTCAGCGCGCCGACCGGCAACGACACCCAGCCGCCGGTGGCCACCTTGACGGCGCCGGGCGCGTTCGCCAGCGGCCTGACCGGCACGCTGGCACTGAGCGCGACCGCCACCGACAACGTCGCCGTGTCGCGCGTCGAGTTCCAGGTCGACGGCGCCACCGTCGGCGCGGCCGACACCACCGCGCCCTATGGCGCCAGCGTCGACAGCAATGCCTACGCCTCGGGCCAGCATGTGATCCGCGCACGCGCCTTCGACGCCGCCGGCAATGTGTCGCCGTGGTCGACCCGCACGGTCGAGTTCGGCGGCAGCCGCACGCAGCCGACCGGCTTCACGCGCAACCAAGCGTGGATCACCGGCCTGAGTTCGGCGACCGCCTTGGCGCAGGCGCCCGACGGGCGGTTCTTCGTCGCCCAGCAGGGCGGTGCGCTGCGCGTGGTGAAGGATGGCGCGCTGCTGGCCACGCCCTTCGTGACGCTCGCGGTCGACCCGGCCGGCGAGCGCGGCCTGCTGGGCGTCGCCCTGCATCCAGCCTTCGCGAGCAACGGCTGGGTCTACCTGTACTACACGACGACGCAGAACGGCACCCACAACCGCATCAGCCGCTTCACCGCCAACGGCGATGTCGTCGCGGCCGGCAGCGAGCTGGTGCTGGTCGATCTGCCGGCGCTGTCGAGCGCAACCAATCACAACGGCGGCGCGATGCACTTCGGCGCCGACGGCAAGCTCTACGTCGGCGTCGGCGACAACGCATCGCCCTCGAAGGCGCAGGACCCGGCGGACCCCTTCGGAAAGCTGCTGCGGTTCAACGACGACGGGACGATTCCGAGCGACAACCCGAACTTCGCGACACAGACCGGCCTGGCGCGCGCCGTATGGGCGCTGGGTCTGCGCAACCCCTTCACCTTCGCGATCCGGCCGAGCGACGGTCGCATCCACATCAACGACGTGGGGCAGGCGACCTGGGAAGAGATCAACCTGGGCGCGCCGGGCGCCAACTACGGCTGGCCCAGCTCCGAGGGGCCCGACAACATCACCGCCGGGCTGACCGCGCCGCTGTTCACCTACAAGCACAGCGATGCCAGCCCGCCGGGCTCGGGCCCGGGCGGCTTCTTCACGGGCCTCGCGATCGCCGGCGGCGCCTTCTACCCCGGCAGCGGCAACTTCCCGGCGACCTACCGCGGCAGCTACTTCTTCGCCGACTTTGCGAGCCGGTTCGTCGGCCGCGTCGACCTGCTCAACGGCAACGCCGGCTATGCCTTCGCGCAGCTCGACGGCCTGCCGGTGAACATGCTGGTCGGCGCCGACGGGGCGCTGTACGTGCTGACGCGCTCGACGGTCGTGCGCATCGCCTACCAGCCCTGAGCGGCCGCGGTCAGAGGTTCGGATCCTGCACCGCCGCGCCCGGCGGCGTCCGCAGCACATGCTCCACGGTCGCGCGCGTCAGCGGCGGCGCGAAGGCCTGGATGAAGGCGAACGCGTAGCCGCGCAGCCAGGCGCCGCGGCGCACCGCGAGCCGCGTCGTGTTCAGGCCGAACAGGTGGCGCGCGTCGAGGGCGCGCAGGGTGGCGTCGCGCGTCTCGTCGTAGGCGATCGAGGCGACGATGCCGACCCCCAAGCCGAGCTCGACGTAGGTCTTGATGACGTCGGCGTCCATCGCCGACAGCACGATCTGCGGCGCCATTCCTGCCTTCGCGAACGCCTGGTCGATGTGCGAGCGGCCGGTGTAGCCGAGGTCGTAGGTGATCAGCGGGTAGCGCGCCAGGTCGGCCAGCGTCAGCCGCGGCACGGCGGCGAGCGGGTGGTCCTTCGGCACGACCACCGCGTGCGACCACACATAGCAGGGCAGCGCCGCCAGCTCGGGGTACTGCGCCAGCGCCTCGGTGGCGATGCCGATGTCGGCCTCTCCCTCGAGCAGCATCTCGGCGATCTGCTTCGGCGAGCCCTGGTGCAGCTGCAGCTGCACGCCGGGGTGGCTGGCGCGGAAGTCGCGCACCGCGCCGGGCAGCGCATAGCGCGCCTGCGAGTGGGTGGCGGCGATCGCCAGGTCGCCATGCGCCTGGTCGCGGAAGTCCTCGCCGGCGCGCCGCAGGTTGTCGGACTCGAGCAGCAGGCGCTCGACGATCGGCAGCACCGCTTCGCCGGGCGGCGTCAGGCCGGTCAGGCGCTTGCCGGCACGCACGAAGATCTCGACGCCGAGCTCGTCCTCCAGTTCGCGGATCTGGCGGCTGACGCCGGGCTGCGAGGTGTGCAGCGCGCCGGCCACCTCGGTCAGGTTGAAGCCGTGACGGACAGCCTCACGGACCGAGCGCAGTTGCTGAAAATTCATGATGGGAATCGGGGGGAAGCCTGGGACTGAGGGCATTCTTCCGGCGGATCGTTCTGCGAAGAACGAATATTCAGTTGTTTGTTTGATTGAAAAACGAATAACGATCGATGGCGACCGTGCTGCCACCCGATCCGCTGCCGCGGCCGCTGCTGCAGCGGCTGCGCGAGGTCTACCGCTCGGCCGGCTGGCCGGCCCGCGACGCGCTCGAGATCGAGCTGCTGGCCGCCGGGCTGCTCGAGCGCGTCGACGGCGGTGACGGCCGCGAGACCGTGCGCGTCACCGATGCCGGCGTCGGCCGGCTGGCGGTTGCGCTGCAGCGCAACCGCGCCGCCTTCGACGCGCACGCCGCGCTGGTCGAGCGCGTCGTGCTCGAGATGCAGCGCGCCGGCCGCATCGTCTGGCGCGAGCTGGCGCTGCGCGCGCGCGTCGACGAGGCCTGGGTCGTGGCGCGGCCGGACGTCTATTCGATCCGCCACACCAGCCGCGAAGCCTGGCTCGCGCCCCAGGTCCACGAGGTCAAGGTCAGCCGTGCCGACCTGCTGGCCGACCTGCGCCGCCCGTCCAAGCGCGCCGCCTACCTGCAGATGGCCGGCGCCTGCACCTACGTGCTGGCCGAGGGCATCGGCGAGCCCGACGAACTGCCGGCCGATTGCGGCGTGCTCGTCGCGCGCCGGCGCGCCGACGGTCCCGGCTGGGACCGGCTCGAGTCCTTGCGCGCCGCGCCGCAGCGGCCGCTGGCCCTGCCCTTCGGCGCCTGGATCGCGCTGGCGCGCGCGACGCCCGCGGCCGCGGCCCTCGACGAGGCGCAAGCGGCGCTCGGGGCACCGGTCGACGACGATCCTGCTGCGCCGGCGCCGCTCTGACACACTTGCAGCCTGCGCTCGACCGCCGCCCAGATGCCCCGCCTCGCCGTCCCGCCGCCCCTCGTCGCCCTGTTCGCGGCCCTGCTCGTCGCCGGCTGTTCGCGCGAGGCCGAGCCGCCAGCCACTGGCAGCTTCACCGCGGCCGCCAGCGCCGCCGTCACCGCGGCGCTCACGCCAGCGGTCACGGCAGCCGTCACGGCCGGCGCGACCCAGGCCGGCATCGACTGGCGCCGCCCGGCCGGCGAGGCCGAGCTCGACGCGGTGTTCGACGAGGCACGCGCGCTGCGCCGCCCGGTCTTCCTGTACTGGGGCGCGGCCTGGTGCCCGCCCTGCAACCAGGTCAAGGCGACGGTGTTCAGCCGCGCCGACTTCATCGAGAAGAGCCGCCGCTTCCTGCCGGTCTACCTCGACGGCGACCTGCCCGCCGCGCAGAAGCTCGGCGCGCGATTTCGCGTCAGCGGCTACCCGACGATGGTGCTGCTGCGCCCCGACGGCAGTGAGCTGACGCGGCTGCCCGGTGGCGTGCTCGCGCAGCAGTACCTCGACGTGCTCGACCTCGGCCTGCAGACACCGCGCCCGGTACGCGCGCTGCTGGCGCAGGCGCGCAAGACGCCGGCGAAGCTCGGCGCCGCCGACTGGCGCCTGCTCGCCTGGTACGACTGGGAGGCCGACGACCAGCACCTGCTGCCGCGGCAAGGGCAGGCGGCCGTGCTGCGCCGGCTGGCCGAGGCCTGCCCGCGCGACGAGGCCGGCGCCGCCGATCGGCTGGCGCTGCGCGCGCTGGTCGCCGAGGCCGAGGCGAAGCGTCGGCCCACACCGGCAGCGCGCGAGCGCCTGCTCGCGCTGCTGGCCGACGCACCGCGCGCGCGCCAGCAGCTCGACCTGCTGGCCCGGCATGCCGGCGACCTGAGCGCCGCGCTCACCGCGCCCGCCACCGCCGAGCGCGAGCAGCTGCTGGGCCTGTGGGCCGCCGCGCTCGACCGCCTGAGTGCCGACGAGGCGCTGCCGCACGGCCAGCGGCTCGTCGCGCTGATCGGTCGCGTCGAGCTGGCGCTGCTCGACGCGCCGGCGGGCGAGGTCAATGCCGTGCTGCAGGAGCATGTGCGCACGCAGGTGGCGCGCGCCGACCGCGAGGTGGCGAGCGACATCGAGCGCCAGTCGGTCGTCAACAGCGCCGCCTACGTGCTGCGCCTGAGCGGCCAGCCGCAGGCGGCCGACGCGCTGCTGACCGCCGAGCTGACGCGCTCGCACAGCCCCTACTACTTCATGCTCGCGCTGGCCGACAACGCCAGGCGCCGTGGCGACAGCGAGGCGGCGCTGCGCTGGGCCGAGCGCGCCTGGCGCGAATCGCAGGGCCCGGCGACGCGCGTGCAGTGGGGCAGCAGCTACGTCGGCTACCTGGTCGAGCTGGCGCCGCAGGACGCCGCCCGCATCGAGACGACGGTGCTCGCGCTGCTCGGCGAGCTCGACGGCCAGCGCGACGCGCTCTACGACCGCACCCGTGCGCGGCTCGAGCGCATGAGCGGCAAGCTGCTCGACTGGGCCCGCGAAGGCGACCACGACGCCGTGCTCGCGCGCCTGCGCACCAAGCGCGACGCGCTGTGCGCCGCGCTGCCGGCCGGCGACCCACAGCGCGCCCCGTGCGCGGCGCTGTTCGAATCGCCCGCGCGCCGCGCCGGCGCGGCAGGAGCGCGCGCATGACCCGCGCCCGCCCACCCAGCTTCAACGGCACCGACTTCCGCGCCGCGCTCAGCACCTTCGCGACCGGCGTGACCATCGTCACGGCGCGCACGCCCGACGGCCAGCGCATCGGCCTGACCGCCAACTCCTTCAACTCGGTGTCGCTGAGCCCGCCGCTGGTGCTGTGGAGCCTGTCGCGCAATGCCGGCTCGCTGCCGGTGTTCGCGCAGGGCTCGCACTATGCGATCCACATCCTCGCGGCCGGCCAGCGCGATCTGGCCGAGCGCTTCGCGAGCCGCGGCACCGACCGCTTCGCCGGGGTCGCCTGCACCGAGGGCGCCGGCGGCGCGCCGCTGCTCGACGGCGCGGCGGCGGTGTTCGAGTGCTTCAACCGCAGCCGCTACGAGGAGGGCGACCATGTCATCTTCGTCGGCGAGGTCGAGGCCTGCCGCGTCACCGCGGGCGCCACGCCGTTGATCTTCCACGGCGGACGCTACTTCACCGAGCTGCCGCTTTAGCCGCGGCGTCGTCGACGTCGATGTACTGCCACTGGTCCTGCCAGAACACCGGCCGCCGGTAGCCCTGCACGCGCGGGTGCGCGAGGTCGGTCAGGATGCGGTGCACGCGCAGCTTGTAGGGCACGTAGGCGGCGAGGATGCGCTTGGCCTGCAGGAAGAGCTCGTTGCGCTCGGGGCCGTCGGGCAGCTCGCGGATGCGCGCGTACAGCGCGTCGAACGGCGGGTGCTTGAAGCGCGCGATGTTCTGGCCGCCGGTCTGCGGGCCGTTCATGCGCATCAGCGCGCTGCCGCCATCCGGCGCCGCGGCGCTGGAGCCCAGCGACCAGACCATGAAGTTGCCGGCGCGCGCCGCCTTCAGCTGCTCGGGCCACTGGCCGACCGAGAACTTCAGCCGCAGACCGATCGCCGTCATGTTGCGTTGCCACAGCTCGTCGAACTGGCGCGAGTTCTGGTCGGGCTGGGTCGCGATCTCCAGCACCAGCGGGCTGCCGTCGGGCTGCTCGCGCCAGCCGTCGCCGTCGCGGTCGGTCCAGCCGTAGAGATCGAGCAGGGCCTTGGCGCGCGCCGGGTCGTAATCGCTCATCTCGCTCTTGAAGGCCGGGTCGTAGCCGGTGGTGTGCGGCACCAGCAGCGACTGCGCCGGCACCGCCTGGCCCTTCCAGACCTGCGCGATCTCGCGGCCCACGTCGGTGGCCAGGCTGATGGCGCGGCGCAGCGCCACGCGCTCGGGCGTGTAGCCGCCGATCACCGGGTGCTCCATGTTGAAGACGTAGAAGGCGCTGTCGGGCTGCAGCACGCGCGCGGCGCGGATGCCTTCCCGCGCGAGGTTGGGTGCGAGCTGGCCGTTCGGCATCGCGGTGGCGACGAACTCGCTGGGCACCGCGACGAGGTCGATCTGCCCGTTCAGGAAGGCCAGCCAGCGCGGCTGCTGCTCCTGGATGATGCTGATCTCGACGCGGTCGACCAGCGGCAGCGGCCGGCCCTTGTAGCGCGCGGCGATCGCCTGGCCCTCGGCGTCGTCGGGGGCGGGCTCGGCGTCGTAGACACGGCGGTGGCCGGGGTTGCGTTCCAGCACGATCAGCGAGCTGCGCCGCCACTGCGCCAGCCTGAACGGCCCGGTGCCGACCGGGTGCGCGGCGATCTGGTCGCCGTAGCGCTCGGCCACCTCGCGCGCCACCGCGCCGAACAGGTCGCCGGTGGCCAGCGTCTCGATGAAGCGCGGGCGCGGCTGCTCGAGCGTGATCTGCAGCGTGTAGCGGTCGAGCGCGCGCAGGCCCTCGACCGGGCGGTCGTAGTCGAACGGCCGCTTGCTCTCCAGCGCCTCGCGCCGCAGCGCGGCCAGGCCGGTCAGGCGCTCCTGCTCGAGCGAGGTCCAGACGGGGCTCTTCAGCGCCGGGTCGGCGAAGCGCTTGAGGGAGTAGACGTAGTCCTCGGCGACCAGCTCGCGCGGCCTGCCGCCGAAGGCCGGGTCGTCGGCGAAGTAGATGCCCGGCTGCACGCGGATCGTGTAGCGGCGGAAGTCGGCCGACACCTCGGGCATCGCCGCCGCCGTCAGCGGCTTGATCTTCGCCGGCCGCGCGAGGTGGTCGTAGTGGTAGAGCCCCTCGAAGATGTGCGGCGTGACGGTGCGCGAATAGATGTCGTTGATCTGCGCCGGATCGAAGCCGGTCTCGGCCACCGGAAAGGCGACCTTCAGCGTCTTCGGCGCCGCGCCGGCGGGAGCCGCCTGCGCCCCGGCCGCAGCGGGACACCCCAAGGCCGCCGCCAGCCCCAGCGCGGCCAGCGCCGCGCGCAGGCGCTCAGTGCCGCGCCGGCTGCCGTGCAGGATCGACATCGACGAACTTCCAGAACTCGCGGAGGAAGGGATTGCGGTGGTAGCCGATCACCCAGGGATGCGCCATGTCGGTGGTCAGGCGGTGACCATGCACCTTCATCGGCATGTAGGCGATGAACAGGCGCTTGGCCTCGTCCATCGCGGCCTGGCGCTCGGGGCCGTTGGGCAGGGTCTTCTGCAGGGCATAGGCGCGGTTGTAGGCCGGGAGGTCGAAGCGGGCCTTGTTGGCCTGGCCCTTGGCGCCGCCGTCAGCCAGCGCGAGGAAGGTGTCGCCGTCGGGTGTGGCGGCGAGCCAGCCGACGCCCCACATCATCAGCTTGCCGGCGGTCGAGGCCTTCAGGTTCTCGGGCCACTTGGCGGTCTTGAACTCGATGCGGATGCCGATCGCGTCCATGTTCTTCTTCCACAGCTCGATCAGCTGGCGCGAGGCCTGGTCGGGCTGGGTCGCGTACTCCAGCGTCAGCGGCCGGCCATCGGGCTGCTCGCGCCAGCCGTCGCCGTCGCGGTCGACGTAGCCGTAGAGCTCGAGCAGGGCCTTGGCGCGCGCGGGATCGAAGGCGCTCATCTCGCTCTTGAGCGCCGGGTCGTAGCCCCAGGTGCCGGGCGCGATCGGGCCCTGCGCCGGGATCGACTGGTCACGGCGCGCCAGGCGGATCTCCTTGTCGATGTCGACCGCCAGCGCGATCGCACGGCGCAGCGCCACCTTGTCCGGCGTGTAGCCGCCGACCGCGGGGTCGTCCATGTTGAAGTAGCTGATGTCCACCGACGGCCGCGCATAGCGCAGCATCGTGATGCCCTGCTTGGCGAGGTTGGGCGCCAGCTCGCCGCCCGGCATCGCGATGCCGGCGAAGTCGTTGGGCACCTCGTCGACCATGTCGTGTTCGCCGTTCAGGAAAGCCAGCCAGCGCGGCTGGTTCTCCTCGATGATGCTGACCTCGACGCGGTCGAGCAGCGGCAGACGCTTGCCCTTGTTCGCCGCCACCGCGGCCTGGGCCGCCGGATCGTCGGCCGGCGCCTCCTCGTCGTAGAACTGCTCGCGGAAGCCCGGGTTGCGTTCCAGCACGATGCGCGAGGCGCGCCGCCACTCGGCGAGGCGGAACGGTCCGGTGCCGACCGGGTGCTCCATCATCTTGTCGCCGTAGGCCTCGACCACCTCGCGTGCGACCGCGCCGACGAAGGAGCCGTCGGACAGCAGTTGCATCGGGAAGCGCGGCCGCGGCTCGGCCAGCTTGAACTGCAGCGTGTAGCGGTCGAGCGCGCGAATGCCCTCGACCTCGCGGTCGTAGGGGAAGGGCCGCTTGCTCGCCAGCACCTCGCGGCGCAGTTCGGACAGGCCGAGGATCTTCTCGTTCTCGAACAGGTAGAGGTTGGCGCTCTTCCAGCGCGGGTCGTAGTGGCGCTTGAAGCTGTAGACGTAGTCCTGCGCGGTCAGTTCGCGCCTTTGCCCTTTGAAGGCCGGGTCGTCGGCGAAGTAGATGCCGGGGCGGATGCGCACCGTCCAGGTCCGGTAGTCGGCCGAATGCTCGGGCATGCCGACGGCGGTGTTGGGCCGCAGCCGCACCGGCCGGGCCAGGAATTCGTACTGGTAGGGCGCCTCGAAGATGTTCGCGGCGATGATGCGCGAGTACAGGTCGGTGATCTGCGCCGGATCGAAGCCGGTCTCGGCGATGCGGAAGGCGTAGCGCAGCACCTTCTTCGGAGCGCCCTCCGGCGTCGGCGGAGCCGCCACGGGCGCGGCGAAAGCCACGGCCCCCAGGGCGCACAGCGCAAGGATCAAGCCTCGTCGAACCATCGGACCACACTCCTTCAGACGGCGGGCGCAGTCTAGCGCTCGGCCCTTGAGGGCAAACGCCGTACGGGGACTTCGCCCCAGGCCCTAGACTCGCGCCTGCTGTAAATCCCCGGCCCGGCCGCCACCCGCGACGCCGACGCCGGTCCCCCGCGGAGCCCGTCTCACCGATGCTTGCGTACCTGGTCCGGCGCCTGTGGCAGATGATCCCGACGCTGGTCGGCGTCGTGCTGCTGGTGTTCTTCCTCTTCAAGTATTTCGGCGGCGACCCGGCCGAGATCCTCGGCGGCCTGAACGCCACGCCCGAGCAGATCGACGCGATCCGCGAGCAGCTCGGCCTCAACGAGCCGTGGTGGAAGCAGCTGTGGATCTTTGTCCAGCAGATCGCCACGTTTGACTGGGGCAGAAGCTGGGCAACCAATGAACAGGTGTCCGCGCTGTTCGCCAGCCGGCTGCCGGCCACGCTGACGGTGATGACGCCCATCCTCGTGCTCGAGGTGCTGCTGGCGATCCCCTTCGCGCTCGCGGTGGCCTATGTGCGCGGCTCGCTGACCGACCGCGCGATCATGGTCGCGACCACCGTGGCGCTGTCGATCAGCTTCCTGGTCTACGTGATCGTCGGCCAGTACCTGTTCGCCTTCCAGCTCGGCTGGTTCCCGGTGCAGGGCTGGAGCGACAGCGTCTGGACCAACCTCGCGCGCTACGCGCCGCTGCCGGTGCTGCTGGCGGTGCTGGTCAGCCTGGCGCCGCAGACGCGGCTGTACCGCAGCTTCTTCCTCGACGAGATCGGCCAGGACTACGTGCGCACCGCGCGCGCCAAGGGCCTGGGCGAGACGCGCATCCTGCTCACGCACGTGCTGCGCAACGCGCTGATCCCGATCCTGACCAACGTCGCGGTGCTGCTGCCGGGCATCTTCGTCGGCAGCTTCCTGATCGAGACCTTCTTCTCGATCCCCGGTCTGGGCCGCGAGGTGCTGCTGGCGGTGAACCGCAGCGACTACCCCGTCATCCAGGCGGTGACGATCTACATCGCGGTGCTGACGATGTTCATCAACCTCGCGACCGACCTGCTCTACAAGGTCGTCGATCCCCGGGTGGTGCTCAAGTGAGCACCGTGCTGTCCGGTCCCGTGGTGGCCACGCCCGCACCGCAACGTTCCGAGGGCGTCTGGGCGGCCGCCGCGCGGCGCTTCCGTGCCGACCGCGTCGGCATGGTGTCGCTGGCGATCGTCGCGGCCTTCATGGTGCTGGTCGCGCTGGCCGCGGTCGGCGCGGTGGCCTCGAAATGGCAGCAGGAGATCGGCGTGCCGAGCGCACCGCCGACCTTCATGGGCCCGGCGCCCAAGGTGAAGCAGAGCGTGATCGCCGTGCCCGAGGGGCCCAACGTCGACCTCTCCGACATCGACCCGCTCGCGCCGCGCTATGCCGAGTGGGCCGAGCGCGCCCGGCAGTTCAAGACCGCCGAGGTGCCGCGCGCGGAGACCCTGCCCTTCGGCGCCGACCGGCTGGGCCGCGACGTGCTCGCGAAGGCCATCAAGGGCGCCGAGATCTCCATCCTCGTCGGGCTGTCGGCGGCGCTGCTGGCCACCGCGATCGGCACGCTGCTCGGCGCGATCGGCGGCTTCTTCGGCGGCAAGGTCGGCGACTTCCTCGAGTGGGTCTACAACGTCTTCACCTCGATCCCGGGCATCCTGCTGATCTTCGCGTTCGCGGCGGTCACCGGGCGCGGCGTCGGCTCGGTGGTGCTGATCCTCGGGCTGACCGGCTGGACCGGCATCTACCGGCTGGTGCGCGCCGAGTTCATCAAGCACGCCGTGCGCGAATACGTGCGCTCGGCCGAGGCGATCGGCGCCAGCGCCGCGTCGCGCATGTTCCGCCACATCCTGCCCAACGTCAGCCATGTGGTGCTGGTGCAGCTCTCCATCCACGTCGTCGGCTTCATCAAGGCCGAAGTCATCCTCAGCTACCTGGGCCTGGGCGTCGGCGTCGACGAGGTGTCCTGGGGCACGATGCTCGCCGAGGCGCAGGCCGAGCTGATCCTCGGCCACTGGTGGCAGCTGGCCGCGGCGACGCTCTTCATGGCGGTGTTCGTCACCGCCTTCTCGCTGATGACCGACGCGCTGCGCGACGCGCTCGATCCGAAGCTGCGCGGAGCCGATTGAGATGGGCCTCTACACCGCCACGATCGAATGGCAGCGCGGCGACGCCACCTTCACCGACCGCCACTACCCGCGCGCGCACCGCTGGCGCTTCGACGGCGGCGCCGAGGTGGCGGCGTCGAGTTCGCCGCGCGTCGTGCCGCTGCCCTGGTCCGACCCGGCCGCGGTCGACCCCGAGGAGGCCTTCGTCGCCTCGCTCGCGAGCTGTCACATGCTTTGGTTCCTCTCCATCGCCGCCGAGCGCGGCTGGGTGGTCGACCGCTACACCGATGAGGCCAGCGGCCTGATGGCGAAGAACGCCGAAGGCAAGCTCGCGATGACCGTCGTGACGCTGAGGCCCGCGGTCGCCTTCGCCGGCGCCGCCCCGGACCGCGCGGCCTTCGACGCGATGCACGCCGAGGCCCATGCGCAATGCTTCATCGCCAACTCGGTGCGCTCCGAAGTCCGCTGCGAGGCCACATGCTGCTGAACGTCGACAACCTGCGCGTGCGCTTCCGCCTCGGCCGCGGCGAGCGCGCCACCTGGGCCGAGGCCGTCGGCCGCGGCGACACCGGCGTGAGCTTCGCGGTGCCCGAGAACAGCACCGTCGCGCTGGTCGGCGAATCGGGCTCGGGCAAGAGCGTCACCGCGATGTCGATCCTCAACCTGCTGCCCGACAACGCCGAGCGCCGCGGCGCGATCGCCTTCCGGGACCGCGACCTGCTGGCCGCGACGCTGCCCGAGCTGCAGGCGCTGCGCGGCCGGGACATCGCCTGCGTGTTCCAGGACCCGATGAGTTCGCTGAACCCGGTCTACAGCATCGGCCAGCAGCTCGCCGAGCCGCTGATGCTGCACCTCGGCATGAGCCGGCGCCAGGCGCGCGAGCGCGCGCTGGCACTGCTCGACGAGGTCGGCCTGCCCGACGCGAAGCGCCGGCTCGACGCCTACCCGCACGAGCTCTCCGGCGGCCAGCAGCAGCGCGTGATGATCGCGATGGCAATCGCCTGCGAGCCCAAGCTGCTGATCGCCGACGAGCCGACCACCGCGCTCGACGTGACGGTGCAGCGCCAGATCCTCGAGCTGCTCGCCGGGCTCAAGCAGAAGCACCGCATGAGCATGCTGTTCATCAGCCACGACCTCGGCGTGGTCGGCGAGATCGCCGACCACGTGGTCGTGATGCGCCAGGGCACGGTGCGCGAGCAGGGGCCGGTGGCGCGCATCTTCTCGGACCCGCAGGACGCTTACACGCTGGCGCTGCTCGCCTGCCGGCCGTCGCTCGAGTCGCCGCCGGCGCGGCTGATGGTGATCGACGATCACATCGACGGGCGCCAGGCGGCTAACGCTGCGCGCGTCGCCCCGACCAAGGACCCGGCCGCGCCGGTGGTGCTGAAGGTCGATGCGCTGTCCAAGAGCTTCTGGCTGCGCGCCGGCGTGTTCGGCCGCAAGGAGTTCAAGGCGGTGCAGGGCGTGAGCTTCGAGCTGCGGCGCGGGCACACGCTGGGCATCGTCGGCGAGTCGGGGTCGGGCAAGACGACCACCGGGCTGGCGCTGCTGCGCCTGCACGAGGCCAGCGGCGGCCCGATGGGCGGCACGGCGCTGTTCCAGAGCGCGCGTGGCGGCCCGCCGCAGGACCTGCTGCAGCTCGACAAGGCCGCCTGGCTGCCGATGCGGCGCAAGCTGCAGGTGGTGTTCCAGAACCCCTATGCCTCGCTGAACCCGCGCTTCACGATCGGCCAGACCCTGGTCGAGCCGATGGCGATCCACGGCCTGGAGGCCGACGGCGCGGCGCGCGAGGCCAAGGCGCGTGCGCTGCTCGGCAAGGTCGGGCTCGATGCCTCGGCCTGGGGCAAGTACCCGCACGAGTTCTCCGGCGGCCAGCGCCAGCGCATCGCCATCGCGCGCGCACTGACGCTCGATCCCGAGGTGCTGGTGCTCGACGAGGCGGTCAGCGCGCTCGACGTGTCGGTGCAGGCCCAGGTGCTGAACCTCTTGCGCGACCTGCAGGACGAGCTGGGCCTGGCCTACCTCTTCATCAGCCACGACCTCGCCGTCGTGCGCTTCATGGCCGACGAGGTGCTGGTGATGAAGGACGGCGTGGTGGTCGAGCGCAACGCCGTCGAGGCGCTGCTGTCGGCGCCGCGCGAGGCCTACACCCAGCGCCTGCTCGGCGCGATCCCGCGGGGCTGGCGCGCCGCGGCCTGAGCCGCCATGCACGCGCTGCGCGGCCTGCTCCTGCTGCTGGCGGCGCTGCTGGCCGGCTGCTCCGACGCGCCGCGCCCCGACCTGAAGCGCCTGTACCAGTTCGGCATGCGCGATGCCGACGCCACGCCGGTGATCCTGATCCCCGGCGCCTTCGGCTCGCGGCTGCGCGAGCGCGCCAGCGGCGAGGAGCTGTGGCCCGGGCCCTGGTGGCGCATCCTGTTCTCGTCCTACCCCGAGCTCACGCTCGGCTTCGACGCCGCGACCGGCCGGCCGCTGCCGTCGACGCTGGAGGCCTACGACATCGCCGAAGAGGCCTTCGGCCGGGACTTCTACCGCCCGATCATCGAGACGCTGACGCGCCACGGCGGCTATGTCCGCACGCGGCCCGGCACGCCGGTGAAGAAGGGCGAGCGCAGGCTCTATGTCTTCAGCTACGACTGGCGCCAGGACAACGTCGCGAGCGCCGGCGAGCTGCACCGCCTGATCGAGGCGATCCGCCGCGACCATGGCGACCCGACGCTGCGCGTGGACCTCGTCGCGCACAGCATGGGCGGCCTGATCGCGCGCTACTACCTGCGCTTCGGCACGCGCGACGTGCTCGACGGCGAGCCGCAGCAGGTCACGATGGACGGCGCGGCGCAGGTCCGCAAGCTGGTGCTGCTGGGCACGCCCAACCTCGGCTCGGTCAGCTCGCTGCACGCCTTCCTGAACGGCGAGCGGGTCGGCCTGGGCCGCATCGCGCCGCGCACGCTGGCCACGCTGCCGAGCGGCTACCAGCTGTTCCCGCACCCGCTGGCGAGCTGGCTGGTCGGCGCCGACGGCCGACCGCTGCCCGACGAGCTGTTCAGCGCCGACACCTGGCACCGCCACCGCTGGTCGGTCTACGGCGACGGCGCGCTGCCCGATGCCGCCGACGAGGCGGCGCTGCGCCGCTTCTTCGTGCACCAGCTCGAACGCGCGCGCCGCTTCGCGTGGATGCTGTCGGTGGCCGAGCCGGTGAGCCCGATCCGCTACGTGCTGTTCGGTGGCGACTGCCACCTGACGCCGGCGCGGCTGCTGATGGAGCGCCACGAGGGGCGCGACCAGGTGCGGCTCGCGCCCGGCGACATCCGCGCGCCGCGCCCCGGCGTGGCCTACGACGAGCTGATGCTCGAACCCGGCGACGGCCGTGTCACCAAGCCCTCGCTGCTCGCACGCGAGACGCTCGACCCGACCGCGCCGCAGCACGAGGACAGCTTCCTGCCGGTCGCCTACCCCTTCTTCCTGTGCGAGCACCACAACGCGCTGACGTCCAACATCAACTTCCAGGACAACCTGCTGAACGTGCTGCTGGCGCGCCAGCTGCCATGGGAAAGTTCAGCGTCGGCGCCGCGCGATGCGCCCCCGCGCAGCGGGCCCTGACGCGGCGCGTCGGCCCTGTAAGCGGTTGCTCCTGCCTGATGGGGGCTCGACCGTGACATCGGCCACGGATCGGCGCCAACCCCCTGGGGTTGCCCCGTAGAGCGGGGGGCCTGGCACGCAAGCTGCGTCGTCGGATTCAACGCATTCCGAGGAGCCTCGCATGTCAACGAGCGTCAAGTCCCGGCCCACCCTGCGCAGCGCGCGCGCCGCGAGCGCTCGCGGCATGTGCTCGGTGCTGCGGCTGGCCGCCCGCGGCTGCCAGGCCAAGGCGGCGGCGCCGGGCTGGCTCGACGGCCTCAAGCAGGCCCTGCGCGCCGCCGGCCCCGGCACGGGCGCGCGGCCGCTGCACGCGCTGCTGGCCGACTTCCCGGCCAGCGAACTGCGGACCGGTCGCTGAACACACGATGAACTCCCCCGCGCGCTTCCAGCTGCGCGCCGGCGCTCCAGGCGCCACGGCGCGCGAGTCCACGGGCACCGCCGGCGCAGCGCCGGCCGGAGCGCGTTCCCAGGTGCTGCCGCCGCGCCATGCGCCGCGGCAACTCGAGCTGCCGCTGCTGTTCGCGCCGGCGGCGCCACGTCACAGGTTGCGGACCGGTTGACGTCCACGGGGGAGCGGGCGGGTCGGGGTGGATGAGAGCGAACCCCGGACCGCAACGTCCCGCTCCCCCTCTTTTTTTTCCCCCACCCGCGGTGCCGCACGGCACGGCGGCGTCTTGCCTACACTGCGCGCAGCCCGTCGCCGGAGACCGCGCATGTCCTTCCTGCCCCGCTGGAGCCTGCCCCCGATCGACCGCCGCGACGGCATCGTCGCGCCCGACGAGCGCCTGCCCTGGCCGCAGACCACGGTGCTGGGCGTCCAGCATGTGATCGCGATGTTCGGCGCCACCGTGCTGGCGCCGCTGCTGATGGGCTTCGATCCGAACGTCGCGATCCTGATGTCGGGCGTCGGCACGCTGATCTTCTTCGCCCTCACGCGCGGCCAGGTGCCGAGCTACCTGGGATCGAGCTTCGCGTTCATCGGCGTGGTGATCGCCGCCAGCGGCTACGGCGGCAGCGGGCCGAACGCCAATCTCGGCGTCGCGCTCGGCGGCATCGTCGCCTGCGGCGCGCTGTACGCGCTCATCGGCGCGCTGGTGGCCTGGACCAATGTGCGCCACCGCACCTCGACGGTGATCGAAGGCCTGGAGGTCGACGAGGTCGAGGAAGGCGCCGCGGTGCACTGGATCGAGCGGCTGATGCCGCCGGTGGTGACCGGCTCGGTGGTCGCGGTGATCGGCCTGAACCTCGCGCAGGTGCCGATCAAGAACATGGCGCCGACCGGCTTCGACGCCTGGATGCAGGCGCTCACCTTCGTCTGCGTCGCGCTGGTGGCGGTGTACGCGCGCGGCATGACGCAGCGGCTGCTGATCCTGGTCGGGCTGCTGGCGGCCAGCGTGGCCTACGCGCTGCTGACCAACGGCCTGGGCCTGGGCAAGCCGGTGGACCTGTCGGGCGTGGCAGCAGCACCCTGGTTCGGCCTGCCGCGCTTCGCCGCGCCGGTGTTCGAGGCCAAGGCGATGTTGCTGATCGCGCCGGTGGCGGTGATCCTGGTGGCCGAGAACCTGGGCCACCTGAAAGCGGTCGCGGCGATGACCGGACGGGACATGAACCCCTGGCTCGGCCGCGCCTTCATCGGCGACGGCGTCGCCACCATGGTCAGCGGCGCCTCGGGCGGCACCGGCGTCACCACCTATGCCGAGAACATCGGCGTGATGGCCGCCACCAAGGTCTACTCGACCGCGGTGTTCGTCGTCGCCGCGCTGATCGCGCTGGGGCTCGGCTTCAGCCCGAAGTTCGGCGCGCTGCTGCAGGCCATTCCGTTGGCGGTGATGGGCGGCGTGAGCATCGTCGTGTTCGGGCTGATCGCGGTGGCCGGCGCGCGCATCTGGGTCGACAACCGCGTCGACTTCACGCTGCCGCGCAACCTGATGGTCGCCGGCGTCACGCTGATCCTGGGCACCGGCGACTTCACGCTGAAGCTCGGCGACTTCGCGCTCGGCGGCATCGGCACCGCGACCTTCGGCGCGATCACGCTGCACGCGCTGCTGGGGCAGCGGCGCTGATGCGCGCCGCTCAGCGCCGCTGCCGCGCCGAGAGGTAGCGGTCCAGGCAGCGCAGCAGCTCGGCCATGTCGACCGGCTTGGTCAGGTAGTCGTCGAAGCCCTGCTCGCGCGCCAGGCGCACGCGGTCGGGCAGCGCGTCGGCCGACAGCGCGACGCGCGCCACGCCGGCCAGCGCCGGGTCGCCGCGCAGCGCCACCAGCACGTCCAGGCCGGTCATGTCGCCCAGGTGCATGTCGATCAGCAGCAGGTCGGGCGGCGCGGCGCGCGCGCTGGCGATCGCCTCGCGTCCGTTGCGCGCGACGCGCAGCTCGCAGCCGCTGCGCAGCATCAGCAGCTGGCGCACCAGCTCGACGTTGAGCTCGTTGTCCTCGGCGTACAGCACGCTGTGCGTCGCGCCGTCGGTGGCGGCCACGCCCGGCGGCAGCGGCGCGCTCGACGCGGCCACCTCGGGCTGGGCGCGCGGCAGCACGACGCCGAAGCTCGAGCCGCGGCCGGGGCTGCTGTCGACGCGGATTTCGCCGCCCATCAGGCCGATCAGCCGGCGCGAGATCGCCAGCCCGAGGCCGGTGCCCTCGATGCCGCGGCGCTCGGCGCCGAGGCGGTTGAAGGGCTCGAACAGGTGAGCCTGCTGCTCGGGCGTGAGCCCGAAGCCGGTGTCGCTGACGGTGAGGCACACCGAATCGGCGCCGACCGGACGCACCTCGACGATCACCTGGCCACCCGAGCGGTTGTACTTGACGCCGTTGCTCAGCAGGTTGACCAGCACCTGGCGCAGCCGCATCGGGTCGGCCAGCACGTGCAGCGGCTGCTCGCGCGCCGCATGCAGCAGGCCGACGCCGCTGGCACGCGCGGTCGGCGCCACCAGCGCGAGCGACTCCTCGACCAGCGCCGCCGTGTCCAGCGGCTGCAGCGCGAGCGGCAGGTGGCCGCCCTCGATGCGCGACAGGTCCAGCACGTCGCCGATCATCGCCAGCAGGTGCTGGCCAGCGCGCTCGATGTGGCCGACGCGCGCGCGCTGGCTGTCCTGCAGCGGCAGCGCGGCGTCGCTGAGCAGCAGCTGCGAGAAGCCGAGCACCGCGTTCAGCGGCGTGCGCAGCTCATGGCTCATGCGCGACAGGAACTCGGTCTTCGCGGCGTTGGCTCGCGCGGCGGCCTGGGCGTCGAGCAGCGCGCCGTCGTAGCGCTTGCGCTCGGTGACGTCGGCGATGTAGCCGTGCCACAGCGTCGCGCCGTCGGGCAGCCGCTCGGGCATGCCGTGGCCCTCCAGCCAGCGCCGGCCACCGCGCGGCAGCTCGACCTCGAACTCGACCACCCACGGCGTCAGCTCGCGGCTGCCGCGCTCCAGGCTGGACCACACCGCGTGCCGCTGGCCCTTGACGACGCGCTCGATCATCAGCCGCGCGTGCTGTCGCACCGGGCCGTCGGGCTCCAGCTCGAACAGCTCGCGCAGCGCCGCGCTGGCATAGGGCACGCTGGCGTGGCCGGCAGTGTCGACGTGGAACTGCAGCAGCACGCCGGGGACGCGGTCGGCGAGCTTGGTGAAGGCCGCCTCGCGCTCGCGCAGCGCCTGCTCGGCGCGCTTGCGCTGGTCGATGTCGAGCACGATGCTCATCGTGTGCTTGAAGCGGCCCTGCGCGTCGCGGATCGGCGTCACGGTCACCTGCACCCAGGGCGCGCTGCCGTCCGGCCGCAGGTAGCGCTTCTCGCGCTGCTCCTGCCTACCGTCCTGCTGCACCAGCAGACGCTGGAGCAGCGCGATGTCGCCCGGCAGGTCGTCGGGATGCGTGACGTCTCGCACGCGCAGCGTCAGCAGCTCGGCGCGCGTGCGGCCGGTCAGCTCGCCCATGCGCGCATTGACCTCGATGAAGCGCCCGTCCGGCCCGACCTGCGCGACCCCCACCCCGGCCTGCTCGAAGCTGGCACGCCAGTGCGCCTCGCGCTCGCCCAGCGCGGCCTCGGCGGCACGCCGCTGGCGGTCGAGCTGCACCGCCGCGATGATGCCGGACATGCTCTGGAACAGCGGGTCCAGCGCGTCGAGCAGCGCCTGGTCGTAGCCGGGGCGGCGGTTGGCCAGGCCGATCATGCCCACCATCGCGCCGCCGTAGTGCAGCGGCATGCCGAGAAAGGTGTTCAGCGGCGTGTGGCCGCGCGGCAGGCCGCCGCCGCTGCGCGGATCGTTCGGCGCGTCGTTGGCGATCACCGGCTCGCCGGTCACCAGGCCGGCGCCGAACAGCGTCTTCAGGTTGCGGAACTCGATGCCGTTCAGGCGCTCGCGCTCCACCATCGCCCGCGACGCCGCGTCCCAGGCGATGTTGGTCATCGTGAAGATCTTCAGGAACGGCGCGCCGGCGTCGTCGCGCCAGACCTCGGCGATGAAACCGTACTCGCTGCCGCCGAGCGCCAGGAGATCGGGCAGCAGCGCGTCGAACACGCGGTGCGGCTCGGCGCTGTTGACGAAGCTCGACTGGATGCGCCGGATCAGGGGCCCGAGCTCGTCGAACGTGGGGGGCTGGGACGGTACGGCGGTCACGGGCACGGGGGCAGCGGGGGCAGGCTCATCGTAAGCGATCGTCTGCGCCGCGACGACCTTCGTCCGGGAGCCGGCCCGGCCGCGCAGACCGATTCCGTGCCGGGCGCCGCACACCGGCCCCCGCCGGGTGGTGACCCGCCGTGCCGGCGCGCGTATGCTGGCGCCACCCGGACACGACCATGGCCATCGACCCCGTCCTGCGCTCCCTCGACATCGACCTGCCGGCCTGCCCGCAGGCCCTGGTCCAGCTGTCGATGCTGATGCACGACGAAGACGCCAACCTGCAGTCCATCAGCGTGCTGATCGAGCGCGACATGGCGCTCGCCGCCGCGGTGGTGCGCACCGTCAACTCGGCGCTGTTCGGCCTGCTGCGGCGCGTCGAATCGGTGCCCGAGGCGGTGCGCTACCTCGGCACACGCGAAGTCTCGGCGCTGACCTTCGAGATCGGCCTGCGCGGCGCCTTCCCGCCCAGCCCGGCGCTCAACGCGTTGTGGGACCGCGCCAGCCGCCGCGGCCTCGCGATGGGCCGCGCGGCGCGCGCGCTCGACATCGACCCCTGGCTCGCGCACACCGCCGGCCTGTTCGCCGAAGGCGGCCAGGCCGCGCTGATGGCGCACGACGCCGACGGCTACGCCGCCCTGGTGAACCGCCACCCCGACGAACTGCTGCGCCTGGATGCCGAGACGGCCCTGTACGGCCTGAACCATGCCGCGCTCGGCGGCGCGCTGTGCCAGTCCTGGGGCCTGGCTGGTGACGTCGCCGCGAGCGTGCGGATGCGGCCCCTGGCCTTGCGCACGCTGGCCGAAGCCCTGGGCGCACAGACCGGTTTCGTGGACGGCGACACCGCGGAGGAGTGGAAGCAGGAGCCGCCGTCGGTGCAGCGGCTGCTCGCCCTCGGCGCGGTGGTCGACGCCGCGATCGCCGGCGGCAACGAGGTCGTGCTGGCGCACTGCAGCGTCGCGCTGGCCCCCGGGGCGGGGCTGGATCCGGTGCGCCTGCAGGAGGCCGCAGCGGCCAGCGTCGCGAAGCTGGGCGCCTAGGGTCGACGGCGGGGCCGGCGGTCGACGCCGGCGCCTCATGCATCAAAGGGATGGCGGCGTCCCCCGCGCCTCCTACAGTGACCGCCATCCGCGCCGCCGGCGCGCGTTGCGAGCAATCACTCATGGCCTCTGCCGCGCCACCGCCCGATCCCGTCCCCGCCGCCGAGGTGCCGCTGCTGGCCGAGCGCCGCCGCCGCGCCGGCGTGCCCGACGCGGCGCCGACGGTCGGCCTGGCGCTGTCCGGCGGCGGCGTGCGCAGCGCGACCTTCTGCTTCGGGCTGCTGCGCGGGCTGGCGCAGCGCGGGCAGCTGGCGCGCATCGACTACCTGTCCACGGTGTCCGGCGGCGGCTACATCGGCGCGATGTTCGGGCGGCTGGTGCAGCTGGTCGGCATCGCGCGCGCGCAGGCGCTGCTGGCCGCCACCGACTCGCCGGTGCTCGCCTGGCTGCGGCGCAACGGGCGCTACCTCACGCCCTCGGGGTCGCGCGACATCGGCGTCGCGGTGGTGACCTATCTGCGCGCCTTCCTCGCGATCCATGGCGAGTTCATCGCGGTCAGCCTGCCGTTCGCGCTGCTGGTGATGCTGCCGCACCTGGTGCACACGGTGAGCATCCTCGGCGGCGGCGTCGACGGCGCGGCCAGTGCACAGGCCTGGCGCTCCTGGCACACGCTGTGGTGGCCGATCGGCGCGGCCGTCTACGCGCTCGGCGCGCCGGGCCTGATGACCGGCTACTGGGTCGCGCGCGACAGCGCCGACCCCGGCGAGACGCGCGCCCCGCTGCCCTGGCGCGACATGGTGTTCGTGGCCCTGCTGTGCGGCATCGTCGTGGTGATCTGGCTGATCGCCCGCCCGCCGCTGCCGGGCGTCACCGCGCCGCTGCGCGTGTCGGCGCTGGCGCTGCTGGCGCTGTCGTCGGCCGCATTCGGCCTGGCCTGGGCGCACTACAAGCTGGCCCGTACCGACAAGACCCGCTCGCTCGCGGTGGCGCTGCTGCGCAACCGCTTCACGTTCGCGCTGCGCATCGTCACGCTGGTGGCGGTGGCCTGCGTCGCGCTCGGCGCGCTGGACCTGCTGAGCTGGTGGCTGCTGCTGGAGATCCAGGCGCCGGGCAGCTGGGTGTGGGGCGGCATCGGCCTGGGCGGCGCGGTGGTGCTGGTGCTGCGCACGCTGGCGCAGCCGCTGCTGGCGCTGTCGCAGCGCACGCAACCGGGTTCGGTCGGCGCTCTGGGGCCGAAGCTGCTGAACGCGGCCGGGCTGTTCGGCGTCGTGGCGCTGGTGTCGGCGTGGACGGTGGGCGTGCAGTGGCTGGTGTTCGCGCCCGAACCACTGACCGGCTTCGAGGACCTCGCCCCGGGCGCGCGCGCCGCACTGCTGCTGGCGATCGCGGTGGTCTGGCTGCTGCTGACGGCCGGCAACGAGGGCATGGCCAACGCATCCTCGCTGCACAGCTTCTACCGCGCGCGGCTGACGCGGGCCTACCTCGCGGTGGGCAATCCGGCGCGCCGCTTGACCGAGCCCGGCATCGACGGCTCGGCGATCTTCGACGTGACCACCGTCGTGCCCGGCGACGACACCGGCCTGGCCGCCTACGCACCCGAGCTCGCCGGCGGCCCGATCCACCTGATCAACGCCTGCCTGAACCAGACCCGCGACGACGCCTCGGGCCTGTACAACGCCGACCGCAAGGGCACGCTGGTCACCGCGACGCGGCTGGGCTTCGAACTCGGCGCCAGCGGCTGGCTGCCGCTGACGCTGCCGGTCGATCCGGGCGGCGGCAAGCCGCGCATCCCCGGCTCGGACGCCGGCACGCTGGGGCGCTGGATCGCCGTGTCGGGCGCCGCCGCGGCGCCGGGCGCCGGCGCCTACACCTCGCGCGGCTGGGCGCTGATGCTGTACTTCCTCGGCGTGCGGCTGGGCCACTGGATGCGCTCGCCGCGCTCGGTGGCGCTGGTCGGCTGGCGCGGCTTCCTGTGGCGCCACGCGATCAAGCCGGTGATGCTGTGGAGCGAGGGCACCGCCACCTTCTTCGGCGCCGCGCGGCCCTGGTGGTACCTGAGCGACGGCGGCCACTTCGAGAACACCGCGGTGTTCGCGCTGCTCAAGCGCCGCGTCGACTTCATCATCGCCGCCGACTGCGGCGCCGACGGCGACTACGATTTCGGCGACCTCGAGAACCTGGTGCGCAAGGCGCGCATCGACCTCGGCGCCGAGATCGAGTTCTACACGCGCGAGGAGGCCGCCCGCCTGTTCACGCTGGCCGCCACCGACCTCACCGTGCTGTCGCCCGAGGACATGGACGACACCCACTCCGCGCGCGGCGTGCTGCTGGCGCGCATCCGCTACCGCGTCCTGCCCGGCGAGGCGGCGCGCACCGGCACGCTGCTGGTCATCAAACCCAACCTGCACGACGCGCTCGACGTCGACCTGCTGGCCTATGCGCAGCGCCATGCCGGCTTTCCGCACGAGAGCACCGCCGACCAGAGCTTCGACGAGGCCCAGTGGGAGAGCTACCACCGCCTCGGCGAGGACTTCGGCCGCGCGCTGCACGAACCCTGGCTGCGCCAGCTGCCCGGCTGGGCCGACCGCAACGCGCGCCACCCGCTGACGGTGGCCGCGCGGCTGCGCGGCGGGCCTGCCGCGCCGGCCGCGCCCGGGCCGGCGCCGTGGTGGCGCCGCGGCGCGCCGGCCACGGCGCTGAGCGCATCGATCGGACTCGGTGCGTCGGGCACGCTGCTGCTGTCGCTGTGGCAGTTGCAGGAGACGATCGACACCAACCGCGACAACGAGCGCAAGGCGGTCAAGGAGCTCTACGAGGCGGTGTCCAAGTCCTTCGACGGCCTGAACGGCGCCTGCCCGAAGCTCGCCGACCACACCGCCACGCAGATGCTGCTGCTGCACGATGTGCGCGACAGCCCGGTGCTGCTGCCGATCGAGCGCGACGGCGTGAAGGCGCTGCTCGGCCGCGCCGTCGAGTCCTGCGAGCGGCCGCCCGACGCCGACCCCGAGTGCGTGGCCGCGGCGTGGCGGCTGCAGAACGGCGTGTGCGCGGTGCTCGCCAAGCCGCCGGTCACCGACCGCACGCTGAACTACTGGGCGCCGGTGCCTGCGGGGCGCAGCGTGTCCGAGGTGCTGGCGCGCTGGCAGCGGCGTCCATCGGCGGCGGCGCCCGGTCCGCTGCCGCCTGCCGCGCCCCCGCCGGCCGTGCCGATGCCGGTGCCGATGCCCGGCCAGTCCCCGGAGGCTCAGGCCCCGTCCAACATCGCCCGCCCGGCGCAGCGCACGATGCCCACCATCGATCTGGCGCGCGGCGCCGCGGTGGCCAACGCCTGCCGCGGCGACGGCGGGCCGCTGCAGCTCTACACGCAGGTCTACGACGAGGCCTCGCGGCTGCTCGGCCGGCCCTTGCGCAAGGCGCTGCAGGAGATCCCGGGCATCACGCTGCAGGTCGCGCCGGCCGAGGACGTGGTGCGCAGCGCCACGCTGCGCGGCACGCGCCGCCCCGCGCCCTGGCCGCAGCCGACCTTCGTGCTGCACAACGAGACCGAGCGCGCCTGCGCCGAGGCGCTGGCGCCGATCATCAAGGCCGCGTGGTCGCAGCCGGGCGCGCGCGGCGTGGAGGTCTGGATCCGCCTGCTGCCGCCCGACCAGCCGCGCCAGCCGCGCGTGATCGAACTGTGGCTGCCGCCGCGCGAAGGACCGACCAACAACGTGGACTTCTGGTAGGCCGGCCGCTCAACGCGCCGACTCGACATGGGTGACCAGCCGGCGGACCTGTTCCCCGAGCACCTGGTCCACCGGGCCGGCCCATTTCTCCAGCGCCGGGTCGGGCGCGCCGCTGACGCGGTAGAGCCACTTCATCTCGGTGCCCTCGCCGTCGGCGGCCTTCTTCAGCGAGATGGTCAGCACGCCGCTGACCGCCAGATCCTGCAAAGGTCCCAGGCCGCCCTCGAGGCGCAGCACGGCGTCCCGGGCGACGAACAGCACACGGGCATGCTCGATCTCGTTGCCGGCGCCCCAGCGCTCGCAGAAGCAGCCGCCGGCGCGCAACTCGATCGTCATGTTGGTGGACTGCCCGGAATAGGTGTGGTCGGGGCTCCACCACTGGCCGATGCGGCCGAGCGCCGCGTACACCTGCGCCGGGCTGACCTTCACCGGCGCGCTGTGATTCACCACGAAGCCGCTCGTCGACACGCCGCTGGTTTCCGCCTGCGCAGCGCCGGCGGCCGCCGCGGCGAGGGTCAGCACCCACGCGATCCGCGCCACGGCCGCCGCACCGCCTGCGCGCTCGGCACACCGCGCGCGCCGTCCAGATTCCCCCCGCCGTGGCGTCATGGTCACCTCCCCCGTTGGTCTCTGCCGTCGGGGAGGATGCTGACCGTTGCGGCCCGCGCTGGCAAGCGATGCGGCCCGCTCAGCGACCGGGCCGACGCGGGCCCGTGCCGGCCGGCTCCGCCCACCCGCCCAGGCGAAGCAACAGCGGCCACAGGCGCCGCCCGGCGCGCCACAGCGCCCAGCCACGCCCGACCCAGCGCAGTGCGCGCCGCGGCCGCCTCAGCGCCAGCAGCAGCGCCCCGGCGCCGACGAGCTCGCGGTGCCCGTTGAGCCAGCGCCCGGCGGCGATGGCGCTGTCGGCCAGCGCCAGCGGCGCCTGCAGCGTGGCGAGGTCGCTGCCGAGGCGTTCGCGCAGCACCGCGCTGCGCGCGAGCAGGCGCTGCTGGCGGTGCCAGAGTTGCCGCTCTCGCGACGGTGGCGGGCGGCCGGCCCCGCGGTCCGTCGGTTTCATCGCGCTTCGGGTCCCGGCGCGGCGGCGCCGTCGTCGGCCGCCGCCTCCTCGACGCCGCGGCGGTCGCTGCGCAGCTCGGCGAGCGTCAGCGCGAACGCGCCCTCGCCGGCGGTGAGCCGCGCACGGGCGACGCGCCACGCCGCCACGGCCCCGGCCAGGAAGGACAGCGACAGCAGGCCGAGCGCAGCAAGACGGTGGCCGTCCCAGAACAGCACGACCACCAGCAGCGCCGCCATCAGCAGGCCCAGCCCGAGCAGCATCAGCGCGGCGCAGGCCCAGACGAGTGCCGCCCCGACGCGCAGCTTCTCCTGTTCGAGCTCGGTGGCGAACAGCGCGACGCGCAGTTCGACCAGCTCGAGCACGCTGCCGGCCGCGCGCCGCAGCGACGCAAACAGGCCGGCCGGCGCGGTCATCGCCGCGCGATCAGCATGCCGATCAGGACGCCGATGCCAGCCGCCAGGCTGACCGACTGCCAGGGGTGCTCGTGCACGTAGTCGTCGGCCGCGTGGCCGGCGGCGCGTGCGCGCTGGGCCGCGGCCTGCTGCATGTCGGCGAGCGTGGCCTTGGCCTTGTACAGGCTCGCCTGGATGCGCGAGCGGACGTCGGCGGCGCCCTCGCCGGTCTGCGTGCCGGCGTGGCGCAGCAGTTCCTCGGCATCGGCGACGAACACGCGCAGGTCGTTCATCAGCTTGTCGGCGCGGGCGCTGGTGGCACTGTCATTCATGGGTTGACTCCTTGTTCGCATGGACGGTCCCGACACGCGGGCAGGATCAAGCACCATACGCCGCCCGGGGCCGACCGCAAGCGGCCGGCCGCCAATCCGCAGTAGCGGGCGCGGTCACCCGGCGGGCCCGCCGGCCGGCCGGAACACGCGATGGTCCAGCGCCGGCAGCGCCGTGCGCACCTCGCGCAGCCGCTCGGCGCTCATCTCGGCGACGACGATGCCTTCGCCATCCTCGGCGCGCACCGCGAGCAGCTCGCCCCAGGGCCCGGCGGCCAGCGAGTGGCCCCAGGTGCGGCGGCCGTTCTCGTGGCGCCCGCCCTGCGCCGGCGCAAGCACGTAGCACTGGTTCTCGACCGCGCGCGTTCGCAGCAGCAGCTCCCAGTGCGCCTCGCCGGTCGGGTGGGTGAAGGCGGCCGGCACCATCAGCAGGTCGCAGGGTGGGCGGCACAGCCCGCGGTAGAGCTCGGGGAAGCGCAGGTCGTAGCACACGCTCAGGCCGACGCGCCAGGCACGGCCGTTGCGGTCGGTGGCGGTGAAGGCGACCGGTTCGCGGCCCGGCACGAGCGTCGCGGCCTCGTCGTAGCGGCGCTCGCCGTCGTCGAAGCGAAACAGGTGGATCTTGTCGTAGCGCGCCACCCGCGTGCCGTCGGGGCCGAACACCAGCGTGGTGTTGCGCGCATGGTCGGGGTCGCCTTCGATCGCCAGCGGCAGCGTGCCGCCGGCCAGCCAGACGCCGTGGCGACGCGCGGTGTCGGCGAGCATGCGCTGGATCGGGCCGTCGCCCAGCGGTTCGGCATGCGCGAGCTTGTCGGTGTCGGCGTGGCCCATCAGGCAGAAGTATTCGGGCAGGCCGACCAGTTCGGCGCCCGCGGCCGCGGCCTCGGCGACAAGCGCGGCGGCGCGCTCGAGGTTGCGGGCCACGTCGGGCGTGGAGAGCATCTGCACGGCGGCGATCTTCATCGGGGCGGTCCTCGGGGTGGGGTCAGGACGGAGGGGTCGCGTCGGCCTCGCGCGCGCCGCTGCGGCGCTCGATGCGCTCGACCTGCGGGTCGGCCCAGGGTCCGGTGACGCGGAACTCGCGCGTGCCGGCTTCGGCCAGCGGGCGGCGCAGGAAGAGCTGGGCGAGGAAGGAGCCGAGGCCGACCGCCGGGTTGATCGCCGCATAAGCGAGCGACGCGGCGCCGGCATTGATCTCGGGCACGACGACGACGCGCAGGTCCTGCGTCTCGCGCTCGACGTCGGCGCTGCCCTCCATCAGCACGACCGCCTGCACGCCGCGCAGACGCAGGTTGCTGGTGCGCGCGACGCCCTGCTGAAGGCTGACGTCGCCGGTCATCGCGTCGAAGGCGAAGCCCTCGGAGAACACGTCGCGGAAGTCGAACAGCAGCCGCCGCGGCAAGGACTGCAAGCTGAGCACGCCGAGCAGCTTGAAGATCCCCGGCTCGGCCTGCAGGAACTGGCCGCGGTCGAACTCGACGCGCATCTGCCCGCCCAGGCTGGCGTAGTCGATGTCCAGCGGCGACCCCAGCCAGTCGATGCGACCGCTGATCTGGCCCTTGGTCCCGCGCAGCACCTCACCTTCGCCGAGGCGCGTGAGCAGCGCGCCGGCATTGCCGACGTCGAGCTTGAAGTCCAGCACCGTGCGGCGCGCAACCCCGGCCCGCGGCGCGGCCAGCCAGCGGCCGGTGGCGCCGAGCGTGGCCTCGGGCGTCACCAGGCGCAGTCGCTTGAGCTCCCAGTCGCCGGCGACGGCGGCGCCACTCTCGGGCGCGCGGTTCTCGGCCTCGATCTCGAGCCGGCCGAGCTTCTTGCCACGCAGCTCGAAGTCCTCGACGACGACGTCGAGCGCCGGCACGCTGGAAGCCGGGGCCTGGTCAAGCAGCTCGCTGACCGCGTCGTCGCCGCCCTTGGGCAGCGACAGGCGCGCGAGCCGCGCGACGATGCGGCCGGCGCTCTCGCCGGCGGCCGGCGGCCGGTACTCGGCGCGGCCGGCAAGCTCGGCGGCCTCGATGTCGGCGCGCCAGAGCGCTGCGTCGGCGCCGCGGCCGCGCACCATCGCCGCCTGGACGCCGTGCAGCGTGTAGCCGCCCGCCAGCAGCTCGCGCGCGCGCAGCGACACCGTCGTCGGCACGTAGGGCGAATCGGTGGCCGACGGCCCGCCGGCCGGCAGCGCGTCGGCGGCGCGCTCCCAGGCAGCCAGGTCGACGCTGGGCAGCACGATGCTGGCCGCCACGCCGTCGCTGGGCAGCGGCGCCTCGCCGCCGCCGAGCGCGAGCGCGCCGCGCAGCACGCGCGCGCCGTCCGGCGCCAGCTCGCGCAGGTACTGGCCCTGCAGCACGCGGGCGGCGTCGGCGCCAAGCTCGACGCGCAGCAGGTCGCGCGGCAGCGCGTCGCCCGCCACCGGCTGCAGCGCCGCCTGCGCGCGCAGCGGCAGCGCCTGCTCGGCGCGCTTGCCGAGCGGCGCCGGCAGATCGATCGCGAGGCCCGCCAGATCGCTGCGGAACTGCCATTCGACCTGATCGCGCACGAAACCGAGCGCGAGCCGGTAGCCGGTCTGCCCCGACAGCGGCTGCGCCGCGCGCGCCAGCGCGCCGAGCTCGGCCGCGCGCTTGAGCGCCTCGGCGGCCAGCGTGCCCTGGACGTTGAAGCGCAGGCTGCCGTCGGGCTGCAGCGCCCCGTCGAACTGCGCGTCGCCGCCGAGCGCGCGCGCCTGTCCCTGCGCGAGCGTGAAGCTGGACTCGGTGAAGGCGATGCGCGCGCGCGCACCGGCGAGCAGCGGGACGTCAGGCTGCAACCGCAGGTCGTTGCCGGCGAGCTGCAGCACGCCGCGCACGCGCGTCGCGTCGCTGTCCTCGAGCGGGATCTCCAGGCCGAGCTGCAGCTCGATGGGCGCCTGCGCGCCGCCGCGCGCCGTGGCCTCGGCCAGCGCGTCGCCGAGCCAGCCGCCCACCGGCGTGGCGCCGAGGTAGCGCAGCGCGTCGTCGAGCGGGCCGCGCGCGCGCCCGTCGATCTTCAGCAGCGGCGCGTCGGCACCGAGGTCGGCGATGCCGCCGGCCACCTCGCGCAGCGCCAGCCCGCCGCTGCCGACGCCGGGCAACGTGGCGCTCAGCCGCTTGAGCTGCATGCCCTGGCGGTCGAACACCAGCTCGCCACGCACGTCGTCGAAGGCCGGCCAGGGGCGTCGCGCGAGGTCGGCCGCGTCGCCGGTCCAGCCGGGCTCGGCGGGTACATAGGCGAAGCGCACGCCATCGAGCTGCGCGGCGACGCGGAACTCGCCCTGCTCGGTCTTCGGGAACGGGAAGTCGGCCAGATCGCCGCGCAGCCGCACCGTGACGCCGAAGGCACGGCCCCCCTGCAGCGCGCGTTCCAGGTAGCCGCGCACCTCGTCGCCGACGACCAGCGGCAGGTAGCGCGGCACCGCCGTCGCAGTGGCGCGAGCGAGCTTGGCCGACAGATCGAGCACGCCCGGTGCGTCGGCCGAGGCCGCCGTGCTGCCGTTCCAGCGTGCGTCGACACGTCCCTCGACGTCGGCATTGGCGAAGCGCAGGTCGCGCACCTTGACCTCGATGCGCCCGGCCGGCCGCTCGACCTGCCAGTCGATGCGCGTGTCCAGCGTCGCCAGTGCGATGCGCGGCCGCGCGAACACGCCGGGGAACTCGAGCGCGCCGTCGCGCAGCGCGAGCGTGGCCTCGCCGCCGGTCTCGGAGACCCGGAAGTCCACATTCAGCCCCTCGGCGCCCGGTCGTGCGGCCGGCGGCTCGGCGCCGGAAGCGGCCGGCTCGGGGGGCACGCCGGCGGCGAACGCGAGGCCCCGCAGCTTGCCCTCGGCGCGGTAGCGCTGCGGCGCCTCGATCGTCCCGTCCCAGGCCAGTCGCAGGCCCTCGGCGACGCCGCGCGCCGCGAGCGCGGCGACTTGGCGCTGCAGCGCCTCGCCAGCCCAGTCGGGCGGCAGCCGGGCCAGCACCGCGCCAAGGCGGCCGAGATCGAGCCGCGGCGCATCGAGTTCGCCGCCGCTCGGGCGGCCGTCGGCGCCGACACGCCACGCGAGCTTCAGATCGCCGGCCGGCCAGTCCAGGCCGTCGTCGCTGGCGAAGGCGAGCTTCGTCAGCGCCAGCGACCAGCCGGCATCGCGGCCGCGCGCTGCGGCGCTGCGCGACAGCGCCACGCGGCCATCGAGCCGCGTCAACGCGAGCATCGGCTGGCCGGGGGCGAGCCGCAGGCTCAAGCCCTGCAGCGCGACGTCGGCGGTGGCGGCCTCGACGGCGCCGTCGCGCACATCCACCCAGGCATGCAGCGCGCCGCGCCCGGCGCTCGGTTCCAGCGGCAGCGCGACATGCCGCTGCAGCGGCGCGAGGTCGATCGCCGGCAGTGCCGCATAGGCCGTGCCGCGCCAGCGCCGCCAGTCGCCGGGACGCGCCAGCAGCCCCGGCCGGCCGTCGCCGGCGGCCAGCAGCGGCTGGACGAACTCGCCGCGCAACGAGAAGCGCGCGCCCCATTCGGCCGGCGGCGTCGCGTCCAGCCGCATCTCGTGCCGGCGCACGCCGTTGCGCACGACCAGGTCGAGCGCGTTCAGCACCAGCGGCGGTGCGGCGCGCAGCGCGTCGTGCCATTGCACGCTGCCGCCGCGGATCGCGAACTCGGGCTGGCTGAAGAACCAGTCGGCGAGCGCAGCGCCGTCGTCGCCGCTGCCGCGGCCGAAGTCGAGCCCGGCCACCGACAGCCGGCCCTCGGCATCGCGCCGCACGTCGAGCATGGGCGCCTCGATCAGCAGCTGGCGCAGCCGCAGCCGCCAGGCACCGTCCCAGCCGGGCAGCAGCGAGGTGGCAGAGACCGTGGCGCGCACGCGCGGCAGCCGCAGCGCCTCGTGCTGCGTGCGCGGGTCCAGCAGCACGACCTCCTCGAGCTCCAGGCCGCCGGCCCAGCCGAGGCCGCCGTCGACGGCGCGCAGCGCGCCGATGCGCACCGGCACCCCGAGCACCGCACCGGCACGCTGTTCGAGCGCGGGGCGCCAGGACTCGATCCGCGGCAGAATGCCCCACTGGAGGACGAGCCACAGCACGCTGGCGATACTCGCCAGCGTCAGCAGCCCATAGGCCAGAGCGCGCAAGCCCACCACCGTGCGGCGGCGCAGCCCCGGTCCACGCGAGGCAGTGGTGGCACAGGCGTCGGGGGCGGAAGTCTGGATGGATGGCATCGGAGCAGGCAAGGGCGGCGGGCAGGCCCCAGGGGGCTGCCGGCGCCATCGTCCAACGGGCGTCCGGGCCCGCCGGTGCACCGCGATGACGGCGCTGCGGAGCCGCGAGCGTAACGCGAGCCGACCCCGGAACGACCCGGGCCCCGTGCGATGAGTTCCCTACCCCAGGCCCCACCCCTTGCAAAGACCGGTGACAGCGCGGCCGACGCCGCGCACTCGCGCTTCGTGCAGCGCGTGCGTCGCCGCTACGCGGCCGAGCTGGCGCTGCTGCCGCCCGGCCTGCCGGACCGTGCCGGCATCGCTGCGCTGATCGACCGGCTGCAGGCCGGCGGCCGCACCCCGGCGCAGGCGCTGCGCGTCGCGCGCCATCTGGTGATCGAGCGCCTCGCGGTCGAGGACTGCGAGCACGACGCGCCGCTCGACGCGGTGACGCGCACGATGACGCTGCTCGCCGAGATCACGCTCGACCGCGCGCTGGCGCTCGCCTGCGCCGAGCTCGACGCCAAGCATGGCGCGCCGCGCAAGCCCGACGGCAGCCGGGCGGCCTTCTGGGTCGTCGGCATGGGCAAGCTGGGCGCGCGCGAGCTCAATGTCTCGTCCGACATCGACCTGATCTACGTCTACGACGAGGACGTGCCGACCGCCGGCCGTGCCGACGGCAGCGGCGTGGTCAGCGCGCACGAATACTTCAGCCAGGTCGCGCGCTCGCTGTACGCGCTGATCGGCGAGGTGACCGACGACGGCCAGGTGTTCCGCGTCGACCTGGCGCTGCGGCCCAACGGCAACTCCGGCCCGGCGGTCGTCAGCCTGGCGATGCTGGAGGAGTACTTCCTCGTCCAGGGCCGCGAGTGGGAGCGCTTCGCGTGGCTGAAGAGCCGCATCGTCGCGCCCCTCGCCGCCACGACCAGCGGCGAGGCGCTGGCGCTGCGCGAGCTGGTCGTGGCCTTCGTCTACCGGCGCTACCTCGACTACGGCGTTTTCGAGGGCCTGCGCCAGCTGCACCGCAAGATCCGCGACGAGGCCGCCAAGCGCGCCGCCGGCCGCCCCGAGCGCGCCAACGACGTGAAGCTCTCGCGCGGCGGCATCCGCGAGATCGAGTTCACCGTGCAGCTGCTGCAGGTCGTGCGCGGCGGCCAGTTCCCCGAGCTGCGCACGCGCTCGACGCTGTCCGCGCTGGAGCGTCTGGTCGCCGTCGGCGTGATGAAGCCCGAGACCGCGGCCCGGCTCGCCGAGGCCTATGTCTTCCTGCGCCGCGTCGAGCACCGCATCCAGTACCTCGACGACCGCCAGACCCACGCGCTGCCGACCGAGGACGCCGATCTGGCCTGGATCGGCCGCTCGATGCGGCTGGTCTGCACGGCAGACGCCTGCGAGCTGTTCGAGGGCCTGTGCAACCACCGCGAGTTCGTCGCGATGGAGTTCGACGCGCTGCTGCACGACGGCCGCGCGCCCGGCGCCGCGCCGGGCGGCTGCAAGAGCTGCGGCGGGCCGCCGCCGCAGCTCGACAGTGAGGCCTTCCTCGAGCGGCTGCCGCCCGAGGTCGCCGAGCGCGTGCGGCGCTTCGCCGCCGGCTCGAAGGTCGCGCTGCTGCGCGACGAGACGCGCACGCGGCTGGCCAAGCTGATCGGCCGCGCGGCCGTGCTCGCCGACGAGCTGCAGCTCGAGCATGGCGACAGCGCGGTGCCGGTGCTGCGCTTCCTCGACTGGATCGAACCGCTGCTGCGCCGCGAAAGCTACCTCGCGCTGCTCGCCGAGCGCCCCGAGGTGCTGGGCCGGCTGCTGCGGCTGCTCGGCCTCGCCAAATGGCCGATGCGCTACCTGATGCGCCACCCCGGCGTGATCGACGAGCTCGCCGACGCGCGCGCGCTGGCCGGCCGCTTCGAGCGCGAGGCCTACCTGCGTGACCTCGACGAGCGCAAGCGCGCCTGGGCGCGCGGCGGCCAGGCCGACGAGGAGGCGCTGCTCGACACGCTGCGCCGTGCCCACCATGCCGAGGTGTTCCGCACGCTGGTGCGCGACGTCGAGGGCCAGCTCACCGTCGAGCAGGTCGCCGACGACCTGTCGGCGCTCGCCGACGCGACGCTCGACTGCACGATCCGCTGGGCCTGGCAGCACCTGAAGCAGCGCCACCGCGAGCGACCGCGGCTGGCCGTCGTCGCCTACGGCAAGCTCGGCGGCAAGGAGCTTGGCTACGGCAGCGACCTCGACGTGGTCTTCCTGTTCGACGCCGAGGGCGACCCCGACGCCGACAAGTCGGCCGAGGTCTACGCCGCGTTCGTGCGCAAGCTCGTCACCTGGCTGACGCTGCGCACCCCGGCCGGCGAGCTGTTCGACATCGACATGGCGCTGCGTCCGAACGGCAACTCCGGGCTGCTGGTCACCAGCATCGACGCCTTCGAGCGCTACCAGGCCGGCCGCGGCAGCAACACCGCGTGGACCTGGGAGCACCAGGCGATCACACGCGCGCGCTGGTGCGCCGGCGACGTGACGCTCGCGCCGCGCGTCGAGGCCGTGCGCCGCGCCGTGCTGGCGGCGCCGCGTGACGCCGCCGCGCTGCGCGACGAGGTGCGCTCGATGCGCGAGCGGGTGCGTGCCGCGCACCCGGCGCCGAAGGACGGCGAGACCGCGCGCTTCGACGTCAAGCACGGCGAGGGCGGCATGATGGACGTCGAGTTCGCGGTGCAGACGCTGGTGCTCGCGCACAGCGCCGCGCACGCGGCGCTGCGCGACGACATCGGCAACATCGCGCTGCTGCGCCTGGCCGAGCGGCTCGGCCTGCTGCCGGCCGGCGTCGGCAGCGCGGCGGCGGATGCCTACCGCGAGCTGCGCCGCGCCCAGCACCGCGCGCGGCTCGACGAGGCGCCGACGCATTTCGCGCCCGAGGCCTACGCCGCCGAGCGCGACGCGGTGCGCGCGCTGACGCGTGCGGTCTTCGGTTGATCGCGCGCGCCGGCCCGTCCGCCTGGGCGCTGCTCGGCGCACTGCTGCTGCTGCCGGCCTGGGGCGTGTGGGGCGACCCGGCCGCACCGGACGCGCTCGCCTGGCAGGCGGCCACCGCCTGGTCTGAACCGTGGCGGCTGTGGAGCGCCGCCTGGGTCCACCTGAGCGCGCTGCACCTCGCGGCCAACGCCGCGGGCGCGCTGCTGGTGGTCGCCCTCGGCGTGGCCGCGGCGGTGCCGCTGCGCGCTGTGCTGGCCTGGGCCCTGGCTTGGCCGCTGACGCATGCCGCGCTCGCGGCGGCGCCGGCGCTGGCGCGTTACGGCGGCCTGTCCGGCGTCCTGCATGCCGGCGTGGCCGTGGTCGCGGTCGCGCTGTGGCGCCGCGCCGGCCGCGGCGAGCGCCGCGTCGGCGCGGCGATCGGTGCGGCCCTGCTGCTGAAGATCGTGCTCGAAGCCCCGTGGCGCGCCGCCGTCGCGCGGCCCGAGGGCTGGGACATCGCAGTGGCGCCGTTCGCCCATGCGGCCGGCGTGCTCGTCGGTGCGCTGCTCGCAGCGGCCCTGTGCCGCCGGCCCTAGACTGGCGCCGACTCGTCTTGGAGAACGCGATGATCACGCTGTGCGGCATTCCGCTGTCGAACTACCACAACAAGGTCAAGATGGCGCTGCTCGAAAAGGGCATCGCCTTCGAGGAACGCCTCGTCAAGCCGGGCAGCCCCGAGGCGCTGGCGGACTCGCCGATGGGCAAGGTGCCCTTCCTGCTGACGCCTCGAGGCAGCTTGTGCGAGAGCCAGGCGATCGTCGAATGGCTGGAGGCCAGCCACCCGGCCGTGCCGCTGCTGCCCGCCGATCCCTGGGCCGCGGCCAAGCTGCGCGAGCTCAACATGGTGCTGGAACTGCACGTCGAACTGGTCGCGCGCCAGCTCTACCCGCAGGCCTTCTTCAACACGCCGCTGCCGGAGAAGTTCGTCGAGCGGGTGCGGCTGCAGCTCGTCAAGGGGCTCGCGGCGTTCGCGTCGCTGGCGCGCTTTGCGCCGCATGTTGGCGGCGAGGCGTTCACGCTGGTCGATTGCGCCGCCTATGTGCACCTGCCGCTGGCGGCGCTGGCCAGCCGCGCGGTCTACGGCAGCGACCTCGTCGCCGACGCCGGCATCGACTGGAAGACCTATGTGCGGCTGATCGAGCAGCGACCGAGCGCGCAGAAGGTCGCGGCCGACCGCAAGGCCAATACCGCGCCGCTGAAGTCGGTCTGAGTCAGGCGGGCTGAGCGCCCGGCGTGCCGCCGGCGGCCGCGGCGAGCTTCTGCGTCAGCTCCTTGCGGAAGCGGTTCAGGTCCTGCACGGACGCGAAGCTGCGCTCCATCAGCAGGCTCATGTTGTGCAGGATGCGCTCGACGACCTTGTTCTCCCACACGGCGTCGAACTGGATCTGCTTGTCGAGCCAGGCCTCGAGCCATGCGGGGTCGGGCAGTCGGGACTGCACGGTGTCGCGCGGGAACAGCTTGGCGTTGACGTGCAGGTTGGTCGGGTGCAGCGCCTGCGCCGTGCGGCGCGCGCTGGCCATCAGCACGCCGACCTTGGCGAAGGCGGCCTTGGCCTCGTCGCCGAACTTGTTCATCGCGCGCTTCATGTAGCGCAGGTAGGCGCCGCCGTGGCGGGCCTCGTCGCGCGCCAGCGTCTCGTAGATGGCCTTGATGACCGGCTCGGTGTGCCATTCGGCGGCGCGGCGGTACCAGTGGTTCAGGCGGATCTCGCCGCAGAAATGCAGCATCAGCGTCTCGAGCGCGGGGGCCGGGTCGAACTCGAAGCGCACCTCGTGCAGCTCGGCCTCGGTGGGCACGAGGTCGGGGCGGAAGCGCCGAAGGTATTCCATCAGCACCAGCGAGTGCTTCTGCTCCTCGAAGAACCACACGCTCATGAAGGCCGAGAAGTCGCTGTCGTCCTTGTTGTCGCGCAGGAACATCTCGGTGGCCGGCAGCGCCGCCCACTCGGTGATGGCGTTCATCTTGATGGTCTGCGCCTGCTCCTCGCTGAGCTTGGCGGCGTCGAAGTCGGCCCAGGGGATGTCGCTGTCCATGTTCCAGCGCACCGCTTCGAGCTGCTTGAAGAGTTCGGGATACAACATGACAGGCCTCTCGTATAGCGCCGGCATTGTAGGCGGCGGGGCGTGACACGCCGGCGTCACAGGGTCTCGATCGCCGCCAGCACACGCTCGGACTCGGCGCGCAGGCGCTCGCGCTCGGCCGGCGCGAGGCGCTCGACGTTCTTCGCCATCAGCGCGGTGCGCGGGTTGGCGGCCAGCGCAGCGGCGTGGCGGTCGAGGAAGCGCCAGTACAGCACGGTGAACGGGCAAGCGTCGGGCCCCGCCTTCTGCGCCGGCCGGTAGCGGCAGCCGGCGCAGTAGTTGCTCTGGCGCTGGATGTAGGCGCCGGACGCGACATAGGGCTTGCTGGTGAAGCGCCCGCCGTTCGCATACAGCGTCATCCCCGCGACGTTGGGCAATTCGACCCAGTCGACGGCGTCGACGTAGACCGCGAGGTACCAAGCGGCGACCTCGCGCGGGTCGAGCTCGGCCAGCAGCGCGAACAGGCCGGTGACCATGAGCCGCTGGATGTGGTGGGCATAGCCGTGTTCGAGGGTCTGGCCGATCGTCTCGCGCAGGCAGGCCATCCCGGTGTCGCCGCTCCAGTACCAGCGCGGCAGCGGCCGCGCGTGGCCGTAGTGGTTGGCCTCGGCGAGGTCCGGCATGTCGCGCCAGTAGACGCCGCGGATGAACTCGCGCCAGCCGAGCACCTGCCGGATGAAGCCTTCGACCCCCGCCAGGGGCGCGGCGCCGCGCCGCCAGGCGTCTTCGGCCGCGGCGACGACCTCGCGCGGGTCGAGCAGGTGCAGGTTCAGCGCCGCCGACAGCAGCGAGTGCCAGCCCCAGGGCATGCCGGTCCACATCGCATCCTGCCAGCGGCCGAACTGCGGCAAGCGCTCTTCGATGAAGCGGTCGAGCGCCTGCAGCGCCTGGGCGCGCGTGACCGGCCACGCGAAACTGGCCAGCGAGCCGGGATGGCCAGCGAACGCGCGCTCCACCAGCGCGAACACTTCGCGCGTCACCGCATCGGGCGCGAAGCCGGCCGGCGGCGGGATCGCGCCCGGGCCAGCCTTCGGGAAGGCCTCGCGGTTGTCGGCGTCGTAGTTCCAGGCGCCGCCCTCGGGGCGGCCGTCGGCGTCGAGCAGCACGCGGTGGCGGCGGCGCTGCTCGCGGTAGAAGAACTCCATGCGCAGGCTGCTGCGGTAGCCCGCGGCCCAGCGCGCGAAGTCGGCGCGCGAGCAGAGGAAATGCGTATCGTCCAGCAGCTGCAGTGCGACGCCGGCGTCGGCCGCCACCGTGCGCAGGCCCTGCTCGAGCCGCCACTCGCCGGGCTCGACGACGCGCAGCACGCGCGGCTTCAGCCGGTCCAGCTGCACGGCGAGGCGGCGCAGCAGCGACGGCTCGTCGTCATCGTCGAGCGCCAGGTAGTCGACCGGCACGCCGCGCTCGCGCAGCTCGGCGGCGAAGTGGCGCATCGCGCTGAGGAACAGCGCGATGCGCGCCTTGTGGCTCCAGACGTGCGTGGCCTCGCCACGCGCCTCGATCATCAGCACGCGGTCGCAGGCCGGGTCGATGCCGTCGAGCGCCGGGCTGTCATGGCTGAGCTGGTCGCCGAGCACCAGCACGAGGTGGCGCAGGCCGCTCATGCGCGACGCCGCGCGTCGCCGCGGCAGCGCTCGGAGCAGTACTTCACCTCGCCCCAGTGCCGCGCCCAGGCGCGGCGCCAGCTCATCGGCCGGCCGCAGTGGCTGCAGGGCTTGGCCGGCAGGCCCTGCTTGTTGCCCTTCCAGCCCGGTTTCGGCGGCGCAGCGCTCACGCGTGCGCGGCGCGCCAGCGTCGCACCTCGGTGGCGAGCTGCGACAGCGAGGACAGCGCCAGCACGCCGGAGGTCGGGCGGCGGTGCAGCACCGGCGCGCTGCCGCCGGCCCAGATTTCGACGTTGGCCGGCAGCTTCTCGCGCAGCTCGGCCAGCCCTTCGGCCACCAGGGCCGGGGTCAGCACCGCGGTGAAGGCCAGCGCGACGATGTCGCAGCGCTGCGAGGCCGCTGCGAGCGAGATGTCCCAGATCGGCGTCTGCGGGCCGAGGCTCACGCACTGGCAGCCTTCGATCAGGAACAGCGCCTCGGCCAGCAGCAGGCCGAGGCCGTGCGACTCGTTCGGGAAAGTCGTCAGCAGCACGCGCGGGCGCGCGCCGCTCGCGGCAGCCGGGATGCCGGCGATCGCCTGCCGCAGCACCACGGTGATCGACTCGGTGTACAGGTGCTCCTCGAAGATCTCCAGGTGGCCGCGCATCCAGGCGTCGCCGACGACCGTATTGAGAGGGGCGATGACCTCCATGACGAACCGCGACAAGCCCAGCCGCATCAGCGACTGCGACAACTGCCGCCGCAACTGCTCCACATCGTGGGCACGCAGCAGGTCGAGGTGAGCGCGCAGGTCGGGCGCGGGGCCGCCATCGACCGCACGCAGCGCGTGGCCGCCGATGCTGTCGGCGAGGCGCTGCAGCGCCTCGACCGGCAGCCCGACGATGCGCCCCGGGCGGTGGCCGGCGTCCATCAGCCGCTTGATGACGCGCAGCTTCTCGACCTGCTCGAGCGGATAGGCGCGTTCCGACAGGCCGTCTCGCTGCGGCACCGGGAAGCCATAGCGGCGCTCCCAGACACGAAGCGTGTCCTTCGTCAGTCCCGTGTCGCGCTCGACGGCCGAGATCGACAGCGTCACCGGCCGCTGCGCATTGCGATCGTTCACGACCGCACTCCGAGCCCTGAGGATGACAAAAGGTCTTTCATGTCTTGGACGAAAGTTTGAGCAACAACAGAATCGGCGCTAATATAGTGCGATATCGTATTTTTGACCAAGACAAAACGGAGTGACCATGAGCTCATCGATCCTTCGCCGATCGCTCGCCGCCCTGGCGCTCGCTTGCACCGCCGGCCTTGCGCAGGCCGCCGCCTGCCCCACCCTGCTCGACCGCACGCTGCCGCGGCTGCAGGACGAGAAGCCGCAGAACCTCTGCCAGTACGCCGGCAAGGTCGTGGTGGTCGTCAACACGGCCAGCTTCTGCGGCTTCACGCCGCAGTACAAAGGTCTGGAGGCGCTGCACGCGCGCTACCAGGCGCGCGGCCTGGTCGTGCTGGGCTTCCCGTCGAACGACTTCTCGCAGGAGCCGGGCAGCAACAAGGAGATCGCCGACTTCTGCGAAAGCACCTACGGCGTCAAGTTCCCGATGTTCGCGAAGACAACGGTCAAGGGCGACAAGGTCGACCCGCTCTACCGCGAACTCGCCCAGCGCACCGGCAAGACGCCAGGCTGGAACTTCCACAAGTACGTGATCGGCCGCGATGGCGCGACCGTGCGCAGCTACGCGACCAATGTCTCGCCGGACAACACCAGCTTTGTCTCGGACATCGAGAAACTGCTTGATGCAAAGTAGAACTGTCAAGTAGCATCTAGACTGATCAGTTCAACCCGGGAGCTTGCTTGCCCCGGGACACCCGACAAATTCTCTGGTCGAGGACCACCGATGCCCTCTCGCCGCGCTTGCATCAGGTTGCAACTCGCAACGGAACCCGGGTGGCGCGCCGCCGGTCGCAACGCGTATGGTGTCGCCGAGGTCGGAAGGAGAGCCGGCCCCGCGACTCCATCACGGTTTGCGCCGCGAAGCCGGTCCGGTCTCCGGACTGAAATCTCCGAGCGACTCTCCTCCTCCCTCCCTCCTCCCTCCTTCGCTCGGGGGCGCTTCGCCGGCCTTCTTCTTCGCGCCGCGCGGTGCCCCTGGAGGGCCTGCTGATGCGATCCGCCGGGAGACGGATCGCGGTCATCGGCTCCGGCATTGCCGGCCTCTCGGCGGCGTGGACGCTGGCCGATCCGGCGCGCGGCCGGGCTGACCTCGTCACGCTGTTCGAGGCCGGCTCGTACTTCGGCGGCCACACCCACACGGTCGACATCACGCTGCCGGGCGCTGACGGCGTGCCGGTGACGCATGGCGTCGACACCGGCTTCCTGGTCTTCAACGAGCGCACCTACCCGCGGCTGATCCGGCTGTTCGACCTGCTCGGCGTCGAGACGGCCGCCTCGGACATGTCGTTCTCGGTCAAGGTGCCGCGCGCGACCGGCGCGGCGCTCGAATGGAGCGGCAGCGACCTGAACACGGTGTTCGCGCAGCGCGCCAACCTGCTGAAGCCGCGCTTCTGGCGCATGCTCTCCGAGATCCTGCGCTTCAACCGGCTGTGCACCGCGCTCGCCGAGCGCGGCGCGGAGCAGCAGCTCGCGCAGCCGATCGGCGATTTCCTCGCCGAACAGCGCTTCGGGGCCGCGTTCCGCGACTGGTACCTGCTGCCGATGATCGGCTGCATCTGGTCCTGCCCGACCGACCAGATGCTGCGCTTCCCGATCGCGACGCTGATCCGCTTCTGCCACAACCACGGGCTGATCCAGGTCGCCAACCGGCCGCGATGGCACACGGTGCGCGGCGGCGCGAAGCACTATGTGCGCAGGATGCTCGAGCGCCTGCCCGACGCGCGGCTGAACGCCGCGGTCACGCGCGTGCAGCAGCGTCCGGGCGGCGGCGCGACGGTCCACAGCGCCGCCGGCGCCGAGGTCTACGACGAGGTCGTGTTCGCCTGTCACAGCGACCAGGCGCTCGCGCTGCTCGCCGACCCGACGCCCGCCGAGCAGGCCGTGCTCGGCGCGATCCGCTACCACCCGAACCGCGCCGTGCTGCACACCGACGCGAGCTTGCTGCCGTCGCGCCGGCTCGCCTGGGCGGCGTGGAACTACGAGCGCGCCGCGGCCGACTCCCGCGAGCGCACCGCCGTCTGCCTTCACTACCTGCTGAACCGGCTGCAGCCGCTGCCCTTCACGCAGCCAGTCGTCGTGTCGCTGAACCCGGTGCGCGAACCGGCGCCGGGCACGGTGCTTGGCGAGTACGACTACGCCCACCCGGTGTTCGACGCCGCGGCGATCGCCGCGCAGCGCCAGTTGGCCGAGATCCAGGGCCGGCACCAGCGCTGGTACTGCGGCGCGTGGACCGGCTATGGCTTCCACGAGGACGGTCTGAAGTCCGGCCTCGCGGTGGCCGAGGCGCTGATCGAGCGCGCCACCTCCGCCCCGCGGCAGGCTGCCTGAGGCCGCGATGGAGACCGCGCGCGCGCAGGCCCTGATCGCCACCGGCAGCGTGCGCCATGCGCGGCTGCGGCCGGCGCCGCACCGCTTCGCCTACCCGACGCGCTTCCTGATGCTGCCGATGCGCACCCTCGCGCGCACGCCCTGCGCCGCGCTCGCGCGCAACCGCCGCGGGCTGCTGAGCTTCCACGACGCCGACCACGGCGACGGCCGCGCCGACGCGCTGGCTTGGTTCGACGAGCTGCTCGCCGCCGAAGGCCTGCGCGACGCCGACGGCGAGGTCTGGTTGCAGACCTACCCGCGCCTGCTGGGCTACGCGTTCAAGCCGGTGAGCTTCTGGTACGCGCACCGCCGCGATGGCTCGCTCGCCGCCATCGTCGTCGAGGTCAACAACACCTTCGGCGAGCGCCACTGCTACCTGCTGCACGGCGAACGCCTGGCCTGGGGACGCGAACTGACGGCCGCGAAGGTCTTCCACGTCTCGCCGTTCTGCCGCGTCGAGGGGCGCTACCGCTTCCGTTTCCTGCGCGCCGGCGATCGCATCGTCGCGCGCATCGACCACGACGACGCCGACGGCCCGCTGCTGCAGACCAGCGTCAGCGGCACGCTGGCGCCGCTCACCGCGGCCAGCGCGTGGCGCGCGGTGCGCAGCGCGCCGCTGATGACGCTCGGCGTGATCGGCCGCATCCACTGGCAGGCGCTGAGGCTGTGGCTCAAGCGCGTGCCCTTCTTCGGCAAACCCTCCCCGCCCCGCGCCTTCGTCAGCCGCTGAACGACCGATGAACACCCAGACCCGCACCGGCACCGCCCCCGGCTTCGAACTCGCTGCCTTGCCGCCCGGCGCACCCGCCGCTGCCCGCGCGGTGTTCCGCCTGCTCGCGCGGCTGCGCCACGGCCGCCTCGACGTGCAGTTGCCCGACGGCTCCAGCGCCAGCTTCGGCAGCCTGCACGACGCCGGCGACACGCGCGCCGCGATCCGCCTGCGCAACTGGCAGGTCTGCGCGGCGGCGCTGAAGAGCGGCGACATCGGTTTCGCCGAGGGCTACATCGCCGGCGACTGGAGCACGCCGGACCTGGCTGCGCTGCTGAAGCTCTTCGTCGCCAACCGCAACGAGATCGAGTCGGTGGTCTACGGCCGCTGGTGGGGCGCGGCGCTGTACCGCTTGCGCCACCTGCTGAACCGCAATTCGCGCGCCGGCAGCCGCAAGAACATCCACGCCCACTACGACCTCGGCAACGCCTTCTACAAGCTCTGGCTCGACGAGACGATGAGCTATTCGAGCGCCTGGTTCGACGGCGATCCGGCGCGCGGCATGGTCGAGGGCCAGCTCGCCAAGGTCCGCCGTGCACTGCGCGAGGCCGGCGTGGCGCCGGGCGCACGCGTGCTCGAGATCGGCTGCGGCTGGGGCGGCCTGGCCGAGGTCGCGGCGCGCGAGTTCGGCGCCCACGTCACCGGCGTCACGCTGTCGTCCGAACAGCTCGACTACGCGCAGGCGCGGCTGAAGAGCGCCGGCCTCGCCGACCTCGCCGACCTGCGCTTCCAGGACTACCGCGACATTCCCGAGGGCCGCTTCGACGCCATTGTCTCGATCGAGATGTTCGAGGCCGTCGGCCGCGAATACTGGGACGGCTGGTTCCGCACCGTGGCCGGCAAGCTGGCGCCGGGCGGCCGCGCCTGCATCCAGAGCATCACGATCCGCGACGACCTGTTCGAGCGCTACGTGCGCGGCACCGACTTCATCCAGCAGTACATCTTCCCCGGCGGCCTGCTGCCCAGCGTCGGCGTGTTCGAGGCCGAGGCCGCCAAGCATGGCCTCGTCGTCGAGAACACCTTCCGCTTCGGCGCCGACTACGCCGAGACGCTCAAGCGCTGGCGCGAGCGCTTCATGGGCGAGGAGGCGCGCGTGCGCAAGCTGGGCTTCGACACCCGCTTCGTGCGCATCTGGGAGTTCTACCTCGCCTACTGCGAGGCCGCCTTCGCCGCCGGCAACACCGACGTCGTGCAGTTCACGCTGCGCAAGGCCTGAGCAGCGCGCGATGGACCGCCGCACCTGCCTGCTGTGGTTTGCGGCCAGCGCCGCGACGAGCGCCCGCGCGCAGGCGGTCGCGACGCCGCCGCCCGAGGCACTTGCCGCGCTGCCCGGCGCGCGCTTGCAGGGCAGCGGCCGGCTGCGATTCTTCGGCCTGCACATCTACGACGCGCGGCTGTGGGTCGGCGACGACTACCCGCGCGAGCGGCCGGCCAGCGAGGACTGGGTCCGCCACGCTTTCCTGCTCGAGCTGCAGTACGCGCGCTCGCTCGAGGGCGTGAAGATCGCCGAGCGCTCGATCACCGAGATGGAGCGCGCCGGCCCGCTGCCGAAGCCGCAGGCCGAGGGCTGGCTCGCCTTCATGTCGCAGGCCTTCCCGAACGTGGTCGCCGGCACGCGGCTGTCGGCGCTGCACCGGCCGGGCGAGACGGTGCGCTTTTACGTCGACGGCCGCGCCGGCCGCGAGATCCGCGACGGCGCCTTCGCCGACCGCTTCTTCGGCATCTGGCTCGGGCCGAACACGTCGGAGCCGGCGATGCGCCTGCAACTGCTCGGGAGCGCCCGGTGAGCGGCGCGCCGGCGGCGGCCGTGGCACCGGCCGTGGCCGGCGACCGCACGCTGCAGGGCGCGGCCGCCGGCCTGTCCTACGGCGCGCTGGGCCTGCCGCTGGCCTTCGTCGCGCTGCCGCTCTACGTCGTGCTGCCAGCGCATTACGCCGAAGCCTTCGGCGTGCCGCTGGCGGCGCTCGGCGCGGTGCTGCTCGGCGCGCGGCTGCTCGATGCCGTCGCCGACCCGCTGATCGGCCGCTGGGTCGACCGGCTGTTCGCGCGCGGCGCGCGCGCCGCCTGGGGCGCGGCCGCGGCGGCGGCCCTGCTGCTGGCGATCGGCTTCAGGCTGCTGTTCTTCCCGGCCGTCAGCGGCCAGACCGCGCTGCTGGCGTGGTGCGCGGGCGTGCTGGCGCTGACCTACCTGGCCTACAGCGTCGTGACGGTCGTGCACCAGTCCTGGGGCGCCAGGCTCGGCGGCGACGCCCCGCAGCGCGCCCGCGTCGTCGCCTGGCGCGAGGGCGCGGCGCTCGTCGGCGTGCTGGTCGCGAGCGTGCTGCCCTCGGCGGCCGGACTGCACTGGAGCACCGCGGCGTTCACGGGCCTGCTGGCCGCCGGGCTGGCGCTGCTGGCGCGGGCGCCGCGCCCCGTGGCGGTGGCCTCGCACGGCACCGCCGCGCTGTGGCTGCCGTTCGGCGTCGGCGCGTTCCGGCGGCTGCTGGCGATCTTCGTCGTCAACGGCATCGCCAGCGCGGTGCCGGCGACGCTGGTGCTGTTCTTCATCCGCGACCGGCTGCAGGCGCCGAGCTGGGAGCCGGCCTTCCTGGCGGCCTACTTCGCGGCCGGGGCGCTGTCGATTCCGCTGTGGGTTCGGGCGGTGCGGCGTCTCGGGCTCGCGCACGCCTGGTTGGCCGGCATGCTGCTCAACATCGCCGCCTTCATCTGGGCCGCGACGCTCGGCGCCGGCGACACCTGGGCCTACCTCGCGGTCTGCGCCGCCAGCGGCATTGGCCTGGGTGCCGACCTGACGCTGCCCGGCGCGCTGCTGGCCGGCGTGATCCAGCGTGCCGGCCATGGCGGTCACGCCGAGGGCGCCTACTTCGGCTGGTGGAACTTCGCCACCAAGCTCAACCTCGCGCTGGCCGCCGGCCTGGCGCTGCCGCTGCTCGGCGCCTTCGGCTACGCGAGCGGTTCACGCGAGCCCGAGGCGCTGCAGGCGCTGACGCTGGCCTATTGCGCCCTGCCCTGCCTGCTCAAGCTCGGCGCCGCCGCGCTGCTGTGGACCCAGTGGCTGCGCCATCCCGACACCGGAGACGATCGATGAGCCCTCGCCGTGCTTTCCTCTTCGCAGGCGCGCTGACGGGCGCGCTGCTCGTCTCCGGCTGCGCCGGCCCGTCGGTGGCCGACTACGCCGCCGAGCGGCCGGTGCTCGATCTCGCGCAGTACTTCAACGGCACGGTGACAGCCCACGGCCTGTTCACCGACCGCAGTGGCCGTGTCGTCAAGCGCTTCGCCGTCGTCATGAAGTGCGAGTGGAAGGGCGACGAGGGCGTGCTCGACGAGGACTTCACCTACAGCGACGGCACCAAGCAGAAGCGCATCTGGCGCCTGAAGCGGCTCGCCGATGGCCGCTACAGCGGCACCGCGGACGACGTGGTCGGCACGGCCTCCGGCCAGACCGCCGGCAACGCCTTCAACTGGAAGTACACGCTCAGCCTGCCGGTCGACGGCAAGGTCTACGAGGTGCAGTTCGACGACTGGATGTACCTGATGGACGACAAGGTGATGCTGAACAAGGCGGTGATGAGCAAGTTCGGCTTCCGGCTCGGCGAAGTCACGCTCGCCTTCGTCAAGGGCTGAGATGGCGCTGAACCCCCGCCTCACCGACTGGCACGGCCAGGTCTGCTGGCTGGTCGGCGCCTCGACCGGCATCGGCCGCGCGACCGCGAGCGCGCTGCACGCGCGCGGCGCCAAGGTCGTCGTGTCGGCGCGCAGCGCGGCGACGCTCGACGCCTTCGTGCAGGCCCACCCCGGCAGCGAGGCGATCGCGCTCGACGCGACCGACCGCGAGGCGATGCGCGCCGCGGCGCTGCGCATCATCGCCAGCCACGGACGCCTCGATCTGGTGAGCTACTGCGCCGGCTACTACAAACCGATGCGCGCCACCGCCTTCGACCTGGACGACGCGCTGAAGCACGAGCAGGTCAACTACGTCGGCGCGCTCTACCTGCTCGACGCGGTGCTGCCGACGCTGCTGCGCCAGCGCCACGGCCACCTGAGCCTCGTCAGCAGCATCAGCGGCTATCGCGGCCTGCCCAAGGCGCTGGCCTATGGGCCGACCAAGGCGGCGCTGATCAACCTGGCGCAAACGCTGTGGCTGGACCTGAGCGAGCGCGGCATCGGCGTGTCGGTCGTCAACCCGGGCTTCGTCGAGACACCGCTGACGGCGCAGAACGACTTCAAGATGCCGGCCCTGCTGACCCCCGAGCAGGCGGCCGACGAGATCCTCGCCGGCTGGGCCGCGGGCCGCTTCGAGATCCACTTCCCGAAGCGCTTCACGCTGTGGGTCAAGGCGCTGAGCCACCTCGGCGACGCCAGCTACTTCAGGGCGGTGCGCCGCGCGACGGGACTCTGATGCCGACCTCGATCACGACCGATGCGCGCGTGGCCCGCGTCATCGCGGCCTTCGAATCGCTGCAGCCCGGCGACGTGGCCGGGCTCGGTGCGCTCTACACCGAGAACGCGCGCTTCAAGGATCCGTTCAACGAGGTGCAGGGCCACGCGGCGCTGCGGCGCGTGTTCGAGCACATGTTCGTCGCACTCGACGAGCCGCGCTTCGTCGTCACCGAGGCCATCGTGCAGGGCGATCGCTGCTTCCTGGTCTGGGACTTCCTGTTCCGCTTCAAGCGCTGGACGCGCGAGCCGCAGGAGGTGCGCGGCGGCTCGCACCTGGTGTTCGCGCCCGACGGCCGCATCGCGCTGCACCGCGACTACTGGGACGCCGCCGAGGAGCTCTACGAGAAGCTGCCCGGCATCGGCGCGGCGATGCGCTGGCTCAAGCGGCGGGCGAACGCCTGAACTCGCCGCGCAGCGCCACCATCAGCACCGCCCCGGCCAGCAGCGTCAGCCACAGCGACTGCCCCACCACACCCCAGCGGTCGAGCATCGCACCGCTGACCGCCGGTCCGACTGCACCGCCAGCGGTGTAGCCGGCGATCATCGCCGCGGCTCCGGCGATCGCTGACGAGGCCGCGAAGTCGTGCGCCACGCGCACCATCGTCAGCGTGTACAGCGCACCGCCGACCGCGCCCCAGCAGAAGGCCGTGCCCCACAGCAGCGGCGGCCACGCGCCGCTGGCCGCAAAGGCCAGCGAGGCCAGTCCCAGCACCGCGCCGGCGCCGACGAACACCCGCCGCAGGTCCACATGGTCGGCCAGCCAGCCGGCCGGGTATTGCAGCAGGAAGCTGCCGGCGCCCAGCACGCCGGCGATCGAGGTCGCCGCGGCCAGCGACAACCCGACCGCCGCGCCGTGCGCCGCGCTGATCGCGCCCAGCCCGGCCTCGAACACGCCGCCGGCGAAGGCCAGCGCGGCCAGCCCCGGCCGCGCGCGCAGCGCGGTCCACAGCGTGTGGCCGGCCGCCGCGCGATGCGCGACCGGGAGCCGGGCCAGCACCACGCCGCTCGCGAGGGACAGCGCCGCGACGAAGGCCAGCGGCGCCAGCTTCACCAGCAGCAGCGGCGGCGCGGCCGGCCACAGCGCCGCCACCGCCAGCGGCAGCAACGGGCCAACCGCGGTGGCGACGCCCAGCGAGGTCTGGTACAGCCCGGTGACGCGGCCGCGCATGTGCGGCGGCGCGTTGAAGGCGATCATCGCCTCGGTGCCGTTCCACAGCGCCGCGGCGCCCACGCAGCCGAGCACCGAGCAGGCGCACCACAGCCAGTAGCCGTCGCCGAGCGCATAGCCCAGCGTGCACAGGCCCTCGAGCACCAGCCCGAGGCGGTAGGCACGGGCCGCACCGATCCGCGCGAACACCTGCGGCAGCCAGGGCAGCACCAGCGCGACGGTGACGAAGGGCAGCGCGGCAAACACGCCGATCGCGCTGGCCGACACGCCCTGGCGCTGCAGCGTCACCGCCAGCAGCGGCAGGACGGTCGAGAAGGCCAGTACCACCAGCGCCGTGGCCGCCGACAACCGCGCCAGGTCGCGCAGCGTGCGGCCGGCGTCGACGCTCACCCGAGCCAGCCGCGCTTGCGGAAGTACAGCAGCGGGCCGACCGCGCTGGCCAGCATCAGCGCCAGCGCCCAGGGGTAGCCGAGCTGCCAGTCCAGCTCGGGGAGGCTGCGGAAGTTCATGCCGTAGATGCTGGCGATCAGCGTCGGCGGCAGGAAGACGACGCTGGCGACCGAGAAGATCTTGATCGTCTTGTTCTGGTTGATGTTGATGAAGCCGACGATGGCGTCCATCAGGAAGTTGATCTTGTCGAACAGGAAGGCGGTGTGAGAGTCCAGCGAGTCGATGTCGCGCAGGATCTGACGGGCCTCCTCGAACTGCTCGGCGTTCAGCATGCGGCTGCGCATCATGAAGCTGACCGCGCGGCGCGTGTCCATCACGTTGCGGCGGATGCGGCCGTTCAGGTCCTCCTGGCGTGCCATCGCGGCGAGTGCCTCGCCGGCGGCCTGGTCGTTGAGCTTGGACTGCAGCACCCGCACCGACACCTTCTCGAGCTCGTCGTAGATGCCCTCGAGCGCGTCGGCCGAGTACTCGGCGTCGGCGTCGTAGAGCTTGAGCAGCACGTCCTTGGCGTCCTCGATCAGTGCCGGGATGCGCCGCGCTCGCATGCGCAGCAGCCGGAACACCGGCAGGTCCTCGGCGTGCACCGAGAACAGCACCTTGTCGTGCAGGATGAAGGCCACGCGCACGTTGCGCGCGCCGCCGGCGCCGTCGGGGCCGGCCTCCTCGTCGATCAGGAAGTCGGAGCGCAGGTGCAGTTCGCCGTTGTCCTCTTCATAGAAGCGGGCGGACTCCTCGAGGTCGTCGTCGACCAGGTTGTCCGGCAGGCTGAGGCCGAAGCGGCCGGCGATCCAGCCCTTTTCCTCGGGCGTCGGGTTCTCCAGGTCGACCCAGACGGGGCTGCAATGCGCCAGCGCCTCGGCACTGTCGATCTCTTCCTGGAACAGACGCCCGTTGGCGAGCGTGAAGACGTTCAGCATGCGAACTCCAACAACCGGGCCGGCGCCGCGCGCCGCGTCGAGACCCGAGCCCGGCGCACACCGGGCGGACTGGGAAGGGGCACCGCCTCACTCCCAGTCCTGCGGCCATCAGCAGGCCGGATGCTTGGAGTGGACGGTCACCGAGGGGGGGTGCTGTCCAACAAACGCTCCATGAACGTGATCGCAAGATTATGGCACCGGGGTCGGCCGGCGACCCTCGGGGCGGCCCCCCATCAGCCTTGGTCATCGGCTTGTCACGCGCCCGACCCGGGCGCACACTGGTCCGGCCGTCGGACGCAAGTTCGGCACCGCCCGGCGGTCGGTTCCAACCCGGTGAAAGGAGAACCCATGAACCTGACGATCAGCGGACACCACCTCGACGTGACGCCAGCTCTGCGTGAGTATGTGCTCACAAAGCTGGATCGCGTCACCCGCCACTTCGACCAGGTGGTCGACATCAACGTCCTGCTGAGCATCGAGAAGCAGAAGGAGAAGGAGAGGCGACAGAAGGCCGAAGTCACGGTGCATGTGAAGGGCAAGGACATCTTCGTCGAGTCCTCCCACCAGGATCTGTACGCGGCGATCGACGAGTTGATGGACAAGCTCGACCGCCAGGTCTGCCGTCACAAGGACCGCCTGCAAGACCATCACCACGATTCGCCGAAGCGCCTGGGAGCCGGCGAAATGCAGTGAGCCGCGCGAGCGGACGGGAAAACGAGCGGCCTACGGGCCGCTTTTTCACGCCTGCCACCGGCGCGTCGTTGCCAGACTGCAACCTTCCACGCTCCCCGCGCGTTGATGGGGAGCCGGCTCCACCGCACAGCAGAGCCGCTTCCTATAATTTGTGCTGTGCACATATTGCGAGGCGCTGGCCAAGGCCCCCTGAAACGGGTCGAAACCGACGCTGTGACCCGATGAACCGTCTCGCCGCCATCCTGCCTGCCAGCAACGTGCTGGTGGACGTGGACGCCACCAGCAAGAAGCGCGTCTTCGAGCAGGCCGGACTGCTGTTCGAGAACCAGCACGCGATTGCGCGCGCGACGGTGACCGACAACCTGTTTGCCCGCGAGCGGCTCGGCTCGACCGGCCTGGGCCACGGCGTGGCGATCCCGCATGGCCGCATCAAGGGCCTGAAGAACCCGCTGGCGGCGGTGATCCGCATGCGGCAGTCGATCGGCTTCGATTCCCCGGACGACGAGCCGGTGTCGCTGCTGATCTTCCTGCTCGTGCCCGAGGCCGCCACGCAGCGCCACCTCGAGATCCTGTCCGAGATCGCCGAGTTGCTGTCCGACCGCCCGCTGCGCGACAAGCTCAAGGCCGAGCCCGACGCGGCCAAGGTCCACGAGTTGATCGCCGCCTGGGAACCGTTGAAGTCGGTCGCTTGAGTCCCATGCCCGGGCGCGCCGACCCGCACGGCGCCGCCGCGCCCCGATGAAGCCCACCGTCATCAGCGCCGAGGCGCTGTTCGAGGCCCAGCGCCAGACCCTGCACTGGGAGTGGCTGGCCGGCCACGCCCACCCTGAGCGGCGCTTCGACGAGGTCGCGATCCGCGACGCGCAGTCGGCCGCCGACCTGGTCGGCTACCTGAACTACATCCACCCCTACCGGGTGCAGATCGTCGGTCGGCGCGAGGTGCGCTACCTGATCGACGCCCCGCCGGAGGACCAGGAGCGCCGCATCTCGCGCATCGTGACGCTGGAGCCGCCGGTGGTGATCGTCGCCGACGACCAGCCGCCGCCGGACCGGCTGGTGGCGATGTGCGAGCGCGCCGACATCCCGCTGTTCGTCACCGCCGAGTCGGCCGGGCACGTGATCGACGTGCTGCGCGCTCACCTGAGCCAGCATTTCGCCGACCGCACCACCCGCCACGGCGTGTTCATGGACATCCTCGGCCTGGGCGTGCTGCTGACCGGCGAATCGGGCCTGGGCAAGAGCGAGCTCGGCCTGGAGTTGATCTCGCGCGGCCACGGCCTGGTGGCCGACGACGCGGTGGATTTCTACCGCGTCTCGCAGACCGCGATCGACGGCCGCTGCCCCGACCTGCTGATGAACCTGCTCGAGGTGCGCGGCATCGGCCTGCTCGACATCAAGGCGATCTTCGGCGAGACCGCGGTGCGCCGGAAGATGCGCCTGAAGCTCATCGTCCACCTGGTGCGCAAGGAGACGATGGAGCGCGAGTTCGAGCGCCTGCCCTACGAGCCGCTGTACGAGGACGTGCTCGAGGTGCCGGTGCGCAAGGTGGTGATCGCGGTGGACGCCGGCCGCAACCTCGCGGTGCTGGTCGAGGCGGCGGTGCGCAACACCATCCTGCAGCTGCGCGGCATCGACACCTACAAGGAGTTCATCGAGCGCCACCGCATCGCGATGGAAGGCAGCGACGGCGTCGAGCCCTGAGCCGGACCGGCCCTACTTGCGCTGCTGGCGGTGCGGGCAGTCGGTGACGGTGCAGCTCGCGTACAGCGACAGCGCATGCTCCTGCAGCGCGAAGCCGCGCACCTGGGCCACGGTGCGCTGGCGCGCCTCGATCTCTGCGTCGTAGAACTCCTCGACGCGGCCGCAGTCCAGGCAGACCAGGTGGTCGTGGTGCTTGCCCTCGTTGAGCTCGAACACCGACTTGCCGGACTCGAAGTGGTTGCGCGACAGGATGCCGGCCTGCTCGAACTGCATCAGCACGCGGTAGACCGTCGCCAGCCCGATGTCCGAGCCCTCGGCCAGCAGGGCCTTGTAGACGTCCTCGGCCGTCAGGTGGCGCACCGGCGAGGTCTGGAACACCTCCAGGATCTTGATGCGCGGCAGCGTCGCCTTCAGGCCACTGCTCTTGAGTTCTTCGGCGTGCGTCATGGTTCGGTCCTCGCGCGCGGGGGCTCCTCTAGAATCGTTCGATCATACGAGCCCGGCGCCCCCGGGCGCTCGCCGCGTGCCGCGGCCCTGCTCACCCGCCGCCCGACGATGCGCCCTGCCCTGACCGTCTGCGCCCTGGCCTTGCTGGCCACCGGCTGCAGCTACCTGCCCAGCCTGCCGACCGACGGCGACAGCTTCCTCGGCGTCGTCACGCCCTACCGCATGGAGATCGTCCAGGGCAACGTCGTCACCCGCGAGATGGCCGCCGGCCTCAAGCCCGGGCTGACGCGCGTCCAGGTGCGCGAGCTGCTCGGCTCACCCCTGCTGACCGACATCTTCCACGCCGACCGCTGGGACTACGTGTTCTCGATCCGCCGCCAGGGCGCGCCCAGCCAGCAGCGCCGCGTGACGCTGTTCTTCAAGGGCGAGACGCTCGAGTCCTTCGAGGCCGGCGAGCTGCCCTCGGAGCAGGACTTCGTCGCGTCGATCGACACGCGCCGCGCGCCGTCGAAGCCGGCGGTCCTGGCGCTGACCGAAGAACAGGTGCGCGCGCTGCCGGTGCCGGCCCGGACCGCGCCGGCCCGGGCGACCGACGAACCTCAAGGCCCGGCACGCAGCTATCCGCCGCTGGAGCCTGCTCAGTGAGCGCGGCGCAACGCCGCATCGCGATCGCCGGCGCCTCCGGGCGCATGGGGCGGATGCTGATCGAGGCGGTCGAGGCCGCCCCGGACTGCGCGCTGGCCGGCGCGCTCGATATCGCCGCCAGCCCGGCCCTCGGCCAGGACGCGACGGCCTTTCTCGGCCGCACGAGCGGCGTCGCGATCACCGCCGACCTGCGGCAGGGGCTGGCCGGAGCCGACGTGCTGATCGACTTCACCCGCCCCGAGGGCACGCTGGCGCACCTGGCCGTGTGCCGCGAGCTCGGCGTGCAGATGGTGATCGGCACGACCGGCTTCGACGCAGCCGGCAAGGCCGCGATCGCCGCTGCCGCCGAGCGCATCGCGATCGTGATGGCGCCCAACATGAGCGTCGGCGTCAACGTGGTGCTCGGCCTGCTGGCCACCGCCGCGAAGGCGCTGTCGGAGGGCTACGACATCGAGATCGTCGAGGCCCACCACCGCCACAAGGTCGACGCGCCGAGCGGCACCGCGCTGAAGATGGGCGAGGTGGTCGCCGCGGCGCTCGGCCGCGACCTGAAGGACTGCGCGGTCTACGGCCGCGAGGGCGTGACCGGCGAGCGCGACCCGTCGACGATCGGCTTCGCGACCGTGCGCGGTGGCGACGTGGTCGGCGACCACACCGTGATGTTCATGGGCACCGGCGAACGCATCGAGATCACGCACAAGTCCAGCAGCCGCGCGACCTATGCCCAGGGCAGCCTGCGCGCCGTGCGCTTCCTGGCCGGCCGCGAACGCGGCCTGTACGGCATGGACGCGGTGCTCGGCCTCGCCGGCTGAGGTTCCACGGTGGAACTGCCGAGCTTCTGGGCCGACGGCGTTGCGGTGACGCAGGGCGTCGCGCTGCTGCTGCTGGCGATGTCGATCTCGGCTTGGGTGCTGATCTTCTGGAAAGCCTGGCTGCTGCAGCGCGTGAAGCGCGACCTGGCGCGCGCCGTGCCGGCCTTCTGGGCCGCTGCTGACCTCGCGGCGGCGCGCCGCCAGCTGCAGGCCTTCGACCGCGAGGCCGCGCTGCTGCCGCTGCTCGACGCCGCGACGCAGGCGGCGCGCGAAGGCACGCTGGAAGCCGCCGGCGCACGCGGTTCGCAGCTCACGCGCCGGCTGCGCGATGCGCTGCACGGCGTGCTCGCTCAGCTGCAGTTCGGCCAGGTGCTGCTGGCCTCGATCGGCGCGACCGCGCCCTTCATCGGCCTGTTCGGCACCGTCTGGGGCATCTACCACGCGCTGCTGGGCATCGCCTCGGCCGGCAGCCTGAGCCTGGACAAGATTTCGGGCCCCGTCGGCGAGGCGCTGATCATGACGGCCGCCGGCCTGGCGGTCGCGATCCCCGCGGTGCTGGCCTACAACGTGTTCGGCAAGCTGGTCGCCGGTTGCGAGGCCGAGCTCGAGGGCTACGCGCACGACCTGCGCGAGATGCTGCTGGAGGGGCCCTGAGATGGCCTTCGGCCGGCTCGAACGCAGCGCGCTGCCGCAACCGATGAGCGACATCAACATGACGCCGCTGATCGACGTGATGCTGGTGCTGCTGGTGATCTTCATGATCAGCGCGCCGCTGATGACCGCCAGCCTGAAGCTCGACCTGCCCCAGGCCGAGGGCGCGGCGCCGAGCGAGGCGCCGGCCTTCATCGCCGTCGCGCTGACGGCCGACGGCCGGCTCTTCCTCGGCGAGGACGCGCTCGACGATGCAGCCTTCGACGAGCGGCTGCGCGGCGTCGCGCGCCAGAGCGGCCTTGAGGTGCAGCTGCGTGCCGACCAGGCCGTGCCCTATGGCCGCGTCGCGGCGCTGATCGGTCGCCTTCAGGCGGTGGGGCTGAACCGCATCGCCTTCGTCGCCGAGCGGTCTTCCTCGCCTTGACGGCCGGCGCCGGCGGGGATGGCGCTCCTAGAATCCGTGCGATGAGCGATCCCTACGTTCCCGCCGACATCGAAGCCGCCGCACAGGCGCACTGGAGCGCCCGCGACGCCTACCGCGTGCGCGAGGACGCCGCCCGCCCCAAGTTCTACGCCTGCTCGATGCTGCCCTACCCATCGGGCAAGCTGCACATGGGGCACGTGCGCAACTACACGATCAACGACATGCTCGCGCGCCAGCTGCGCATGAAGGGCATGAACGTGCTGATGCCGATGGGCTGGGACGCCTTCGGCCTGCCGGCCGAGAACGCGGCGATGAAGAACGGCGTGCCGCCAGCCGCCTGGACCTACTCGAACATCGCCCACATGAAGGGCCAGATGCAGGCGATGGGCCTGGCGATCGACTGGTCGCGCGAGATCGCCACCTGCTCGCCCTCGTACTACAAGTGGAACCAGTGGCTGTTCCTGAAGATGCTGGAGGCCGGCATCGCCGAGCGCCGCACCCAGGTGGTGAACTGGGACCCGGTCGACCAGACCGTGCTGGCCAACGAGCAGGTGATCGACGGCCGCGGCTGGCGCTCGGGTGCCGTGATCGAGAAGCGCGAGATCCCCGGCTACTACCTGAACATCACGAAGTACGCCGACGAGCTGCTCGACTGCGTCGCCAACCCGGCGAGCCCGAACTTCCTCGCCGGCTGGCCCGAGCGCGTGCGGCTGATGCAGGAGAACTGGATCGGCAAGAGCGAGGGCGTGCGCTTCGCCTTCCCGCACGACATCCGAGATGCCTCGGGCGCGCCGATCGGCGGCGGCCACATGTACGTCTTCACGACGCGCGCCGACACGCTGATGGGCGTGACCTTCTGCGCTGTCGCGCCCGAGCACCCGCTGGCCACCCACGCCGCGCGCTCCAACACGGCCGTCGCCAGCTTCATCGAGAAGTGCCTGCAGGGCGGCACCACCGAGGCCGAGCTCGCGACCAAGGAGAAGGAGGGCATCGCGACCGGGCTCCACGTGCAGCACCCGATCACCGGCGCGGCGGTCGAGGTCTGGGTCGGCAACTACGTGCTGATGGGCTACGGCGACGGCGCGGTGATGGGCGTGCCGGCGCACGACGAGCGCGACTTCGCCTTCGCCCGCAAGTACGGTCTGCCGATCACGCAGGTCATCCACGTCGACGGTGAGCACTACGACTACGAGCGCTGGCAGGACTGGTATGCCGACAAGCAGCGTGGCGTGACGATCAACTCCGACTACTTCAGCGGACTGCATCACAAGGATGCCGTCGACGCGATCGCCAAGGCGCTCGCCGCCAAGGGGCTGGGCGAGAAGAAGACCACGTGGCGGCTGCGCGACTGGGGCATCAGCCGGCAGCGCTACTGGGGTACGCCGATCCCGATCATCCACTGCGACGCCTGCGGCAGCGTCCCGGTGCCGGAGCGCGACCTGCCGGTGGTGCTGCCCGAGGACCTGATCCCCGACGGCAGCGGCAACCCGCTGAACAAGTGCGAGGCCTTCCTGAAGGTCGACTGCCCGCACTGCGGCCAGGCCGCGCGGCGCGAGACCGACACGATGGACACCTTCGTCGACTCGTCGTGGTACTTCATGCGCTACTGCGACCCGTCGAACGACGAGGCCATGGTCGCCGGCGGCGCGAAGTACTGGATGCCGATGGACCAGTACATCGGCGGCATCGAGCATGCGATCCTGCACCTGCTCTACGCGCGCTTCTGGACCAAGGTGATGCGCGACCTGAAGCTGGTCTCGGTCGACGAACCCTTCACCCGCCTGTTGACCCAGGGCATGGTGCTGAACCACATCTACTCGCGCCGCGGCGCGAAGGGCGGCATCGAGTACTTCTGGCCGCACGAGGTCGAGGACCTGCACGACGCGACCGGCAAGGTCGTCGGCGCCAAGCTCAGGAGCGACGGCAGCGCGGTCGACTACGAGGGCGTGGGCACGATGTCCAAGTCCAAGAACAACGGCGTCGATCCGCAGGCGCTGATCGACCAGTACGGCGCCGACACGGCCCGCCTGTTCGTGATGTTCGCGTCGCCGCCCGAGCAGACGCTGGAATGGAACGACGCCGGTGTCGAGGGCGCGCACCGCTTCCTGAAGCGCGTCTGGGCCTATGGCGTGAAGCTCGGCGAGGGCGCGGGCGGCAGCGGCGACGCGAAGGCGCTGCGCCGCGAGATCCACCTGCTGCTCAAGCAGGCCACGTACGACTACGAGCGCATGCAGTACAACACCGTTGTGTCGGCCTGCATGAAGATGCTCAACGAACTCGAGCGCGCCGCCGCCGCGCCGCGCGCCGCGCTCGAGGAGGGCTTCGGCATCCTGCTGCGCACGCTCTACCCGGCCTGCCCGCACCTCACGCACGCGCTGTGGGACCGCTTGGGCTACGCCGCCGCGCTCGGCGACCTGCTCGACGCGCCCTGGCCCCAGGTCGACGCGGCCGCGCTGGTGCAGGACGAGATCGAGCTCGTGCTGCAGGTCAACGGCAAGCTGCGCGGCGCCGTCACGGTGCCGGCCGGCGCCGACAAGGCGGCGATCGAGGCCGCCGCGCTCGCCAGCCCCGAGGTCGAGAAGTTCGCCGAGGGCCGCAAGCCCAAGAAGGTGATCGTCGTGCCCGGCCGGCTCGTCAACGTCGTCGTCTGATGCGCCGCCGCGCTGCGTTCCTCACGCTGCTGGCCGCGACGCTGGCCGGCTGCGGCTTCCAGCTGCGCCGGCCGCCGACGCTGAACTTCGCCACCGTGCAGCTGGTCGGCTTCCCACAGCGCTCGCCCTTCACCGACGAGCTCCGACGCCACATCGAGGCCAGCGGCAGCACGCGCGTCGTCGAGGCGCAGCCGCAGGTCGTCCTGGAGGCGCTCGACGACGTGCGCGACAAGTCGGTCGCGGCGCAGACCGCCGCCGGCCAGGTGCGCGAGTTCACGCTGCGCACGCGGCTGCGCTTCCGGCTGCGCACGCCGGCCGGCAAGCTGCTGATCCCGCCGACCGAATTGCTGCTGACGCGCGACATGAGCTACAACGAGAGCAACGCGCTGGCCAAGGAGCAGGAGGAGACGATGCTCTACCGCAGCATGCAGAGCGACATCGTCGAGCAGGTGATGCGGCAGCTCGCGGCCGTGCCGCCGCTCTGAGCGCATGCAGGTCAAGCCCGAACAGCTCGCCAGCCACCTGCAGCGCGGGCTGAAGCCGCTGTACGTGCTGCACGGCGACGAGCCGCTGCTCGCGCTGGAGGCGGGTGACGCGATCCGCGCCGCCGCGCGCGCCGCCGGCCACACCGAGCGCGAGGTCCACACCGTCAGCGGCGCGCACTTCGACTGGAGCTCGCTGCTCGGCGCCGCCGCGGCCATGAGCCTGTTCGCCGAGGCCAAGATCGTCGAGATCCGCATCCCTTCGGGCAAGCCGGGCAAGGACGGCTCGCAAGCCCTGCAGCAGTACTGCGAGCGGCTGCCCGACGGCGTCGTGACGATCGTCATGCTGCCGCGGCTCGACCGCCAGCAGAGCGGCAGCGCCTGGTTCGTGGCGCTCGAGTCGGCCGGCGTCAGCGTGCGGCTCGAGCCGGTCGAGCGCCGCGCGCTGCCGCAGTGGCTGGCGCAGCGCCTGGCCGCCCAGGGCCAGCGCGTCGCCGCCGGCGAGGAGGGCCAGCGCACGCTCGCCTTCTTCGCCGACCGCATCGAGGGCAACCTGCTCGCCGCGCAGCAGGAGCTCGCCAAGCTCGGCCTGCTCTACCCGGCCGGCGAGCTGAGCTTCGCGCAGGTCGAGGCGGCGGTGCTGAACGTCGCGCGCTACGACGTCTTCAAGCTCGGCGAGGCCATCCTCGCCGGCCAGGTGCCGCGCGTGCTGCGCATGCTCGACGGCCTGCGCGCCGAGGGCGAGGCCGCGGTGCTGGTGCACTGGACGCTGGCCGAGGACATCCGCGCGCTCAAGCGCTGCAAGGACGCCGTCGAGGGCGGCAAGCCGCTGGCGATGGCGCTGCGCGAGAACCGCGTCTGGGGCCTGAAGGAAAAACTCTTCGAGCATGCCGTGCCGCGGCTGACGATGCAGCGGCTCGAACGGCTCGTCGAAGCTGCGCACGAGTGCGACGGCCTGCTCAAGGGCCTGCCGCATCCGCTCTGGCCGGCCGACCCCTGGGCTGCGCTGCAGCGGCTGGCGCTGCTGATGGCCGAGCCGCTGGCGGCGCCCACCGGGCAACGCCGGGCCCTGGTCCTGCAGGCTTGATTCAATAGCCGCGCGCGCGGTCCACCAGGTGCGCGAGCGGCTGGCCGGCGGCCAGCGCGCGCAGGTTGTCGGCCGCCACCTGCGCGGCGCTGCGCGGATCGGTCAGCGCCGCGGCATGCGGCAGCACGGTGACGCGCGGGTGGCGCCAGAACGGGTGGCTGGGCGGCAGCGGCTCCGCGGCGAACACGTCGAGCACCGCATGGCGCAGCCGCCCGGCATCGAGGGCGGCCAGCAGGTCGGCCTCGACGACATGCGCGCCGCGCGCCAGGTTGACCAGGCTGGCCTCGGGCCGCAGCCAGGCGAGGCGGCGCGCGTCGAACAGGCCGCGGGTCAGCGGTGTCAGCGGCAACAGGTTGACGATGATGTCGGCCTGTGTGAACAGCGCCTCCAGTTCGGCTTCACCCTGCCGCGCCTCGTAGCCGTCGCCCGCGTGCGGCCGGGCGCTCCAGCCGACGACGCGATAACGCTGCTGCACGAGCCGCCGGGCGACCTCGGCACCGAGGCGGCCGAGGCCGAGCACGGCGACCACGACTTCGTCGGCCCGTCGCTGGCCATGCGGTGCCCAGCGCGCCTCGCGCTGCAGCCGCGCGTAGCGGAAGAAGCCGCGGTGCAGCGCCAGCACGGCCCACAGCGCGGTCTCGGCCATCGCAGCGCTCATCAAGGGGTCGACCATGCGTGCGATCGGCACGCCGGGCGGCAGCGTGGCATCGGCCAGCAGCCGGTCGACGCCCGCCCACAGCGACTGGATCAGCGCCAGCCGTGGCAGGCCCTGCAGGCCACCGGGCGGTGGGTTCGCAACCACCGCCGCCACCACTGCCTCGGGTTGCGCTCGTGCCGCCGCGAGGTCGAGCCAGCATGCCTCGGGCAGCGCCGCGGCGAGCGCGGCCTGCCAACGATTCCGCTCGGCCGTGTCGAAGTCGCCGCTCAGCAGGATGTTCATCGCTGCGCACGAGCTTAGCGCAGGCAGAATCTTCCGGATGCGACACCGGCTCCTGCCGATCCTGCTGGGCTGCGCCGCGGCCGGCGCGGGCGCGCAGACGCTGACGCTGCACTACCAGGATCGCCCGCCCTATTCGAGCGCCGCCGGCGGCGGCGCGGTGGCCGGACTGGTCGCGGCGCCGGCCGAGCAGGCGCTGCGCCGTGCCGGCATCGCCTACACCTGGGTGCTGACACCGAGCCAGCGCCAGCTCGCGCTGATCCAGCAGGGCCGCGGCCTGGACTGCGGACTGGGCTGGTACCGCAATGCCGAACGCGCCGCACTGGGCAAGTTCTCCGCGCCGCTGTACCGCGACGAGCCCTTCGCCGCGATCGCCCGGGCCGGGGTGCTGGCCCCCGGCGGCCCGCCGACTGCGCGCGAGGCGCTGGCCTCGGCGTCCGGCAGCCTGCTGATCAAGGAGGGCTACTCGTATGGCGAATACCTCGACGGCCTGATCGCCAAGGCCCGCGTCGCGCCGCAGCGTGTGCCGGTCGAACCGCTGCAGATGCTGCGCATGGTGGCGGCGGGCCGCGCCGGCTGGATGGTCGCCACGCCCGAGGAAGCCGCGGTGATGCTGGCGGCGCTGGGCCCGGAGGCCGGCGCGCTGCAACTGCTGCGCTTCTCCGACGTGCCGCCGGGTCAGACGCGGCACCTCTATTGCAACCACGCCGTGCCCGACGAGTGGCTGGCGCGCATCGACCGCGCGCTGGCCCTCCCGGGCCGCTAGGTACCGATGCGCCGGCCGCGACTGTCGATCCGCGCCGCCGTCATGGCGGCAATCGTGCTCGGCATGGTGCTGCCGGCGGTGGTGTTCGTGCAGGTCGACCAGTGGCTCGCACGGTCCACCCAGGAGCCGCTGCTCGAGCGCAACCGCGCCGCGCTGATGACGCTGGCCACCGCCGCGGTCACCGAACCGGTCTGGACGCTGAGCGAGCCGGCGCTGCAGGCCGCGCTGCGGCGCATCGTCGCCGAGCCCTCGGTGTGCAGCATCACCGTGCTCGACCTGCAGCCGACCGCCAAGCCGATCACGCTCGCCGACGAACAGTGCGCCGCCGGCCTGCCCCTCGTCGAGCGCGAAGCCCAGGTGCTCTACGAGGGCCAGGTGATTGCCCGGCTGCGCGTCGGCTTCGACGGCAGCGAGCTCGAATGGCAGCTCGCCGAGCGCCGCCGCACGATGCTGTGGCTGGTGGCCGCGCAGGTGCTGGTCGGCGTCATCGTGCTGGCGGCGGTGCTGTCGAGCCGGCTGCTGCAACCGATCGCGCGGCTGAAGGCGCAGGCCGGCTCGCTCGCCGACCCGCGGGCCGCGGAGCCGGCGTGGCCGCACGACGACGAGCTCGGCCAGCTTGGCCGCCACCTCGCCGCGGTGCATGCGCAGAACCGCGCCTTCGTCGCCGAGCTGGAGGCCAAGAACGCCCAGCTGCACGACCAGGCGATGCACGACCAGCTCACCGGCCTGCCGAACCGCCGCCTGCTGCGCGAGCTGTTCGGGCACGAGGCCGCGGCAGCGCGCCGCGACGGCACGACGCTGGCGCTGCTGTTCATCGACCTGGACCGCTTCAAGACCGTCAACGACACGCATGGCCACTCGGTCGGCGACGAACTGCTGGTGGCGCTGGCGCGCCGCCTCGGCGGCGCGCTGCGCGAGTCGGACGTGGTCTGCCGCATGGGCGGTGACGAGTTCCTGGTGCTGCTGCCGCGCGTCGACGGCTGGCAGCAGGTGGCCGCCACCGCCGACCGCCTGCTGCAGGTGCTCGCCGAGCCGCTGCTGCTGTCCGGCGTGGGCGCCGAACTGCGCGTCAGCGCCAGCATCGGCATCGCGCTGTACCCGAACGACGGCGCCGATTTCGACGCCCTGGCACGGACCGCCGACCTGGCGATGTACCGCAGCAAGGATCTCGGCCGCGCGCGCTACAGCTTCTACCACGCCGACCTCGACGCCGACTTCCTCGCCCGCCTGCAGATCGAGCGCGAGCTCGCCGAGGCCCTGGCGTCGCGCGGCGCACCGGGCTTCGAGCTGTACCTGCAACCGGTCACCGACCTGAGCACCGGCCACGTGGTCAGCTGCGAGGCGCTGCTGCGCTGGCACCACCCGCAGCGCGGCCTGCTGGCCCCGGGTCTGTTCATCGACGCGGCCGAGCGCACCGGGCTGATCCAGCCGCTGGGCCGCTGGACGCTCGACGCCGCCTGCGCCCAGCTCGCGCGCTGGAAGTCAGGCGCCGCCGGGCCGCGGCGCATCGCGGTCAACCTGTCGGCGGTGCAGCTGCAGGACCCCGAGCTGCCCGCCGCGCTGCGCGCGGCGCTGCAGCGCCACGGCATCGCGCCGGGAGAGCTGGAGCTCGAGCTGACCGAGAGCACGCTGCTGGCCGACGGCGAGACCGCGCTCGCCACGCTCGGCGCGCTGCGCGCCGCTGGCGCGCGGCTGGCGCTCGACGACTTCGGCACCGGCTACTCGTCCTTGTCCTACCTGAAGCGCCTGCGCCCCGACACGCTGAAGATCGACCGCAGCTTCGTCGAGGGCCTGCCCGACGACCCCGACGACCGCGCGCTGGTGCGGGCGGTGCTCGGCATGGCGCGCGCGCTCGGCGTCGGCGTCGTCGCCGAGGGCGTCGAGACGGTCGCGCAGCGCGAGTGGCTGCTGTCGCACGGCTGCACGCTGCAGCAGGGCTACCTGTACGCGCGGCCGATGCCGGCCGACGCGCTCGAGGCCTGGCTGCGCGACGCGACGGTGTCAGCCTGAGGCGGCGGCGATCAGGCGCTGCAGCGCCGTCGTGACGGTCTGGCCGCGCACGGCGGCACGGCCGCCCTCGAGTTGCAGCCGTTCGGCGGCCACGCCCCGCGGCGTCGCGATCGCGATCCACACCGTGCCGACCGGCTTGCCCGGCGTGGCGCCGCCGGGGCCGGCGATGCCGGTGATGGCCACGGCGATCTGCACCGGCGCCTTGGCGAACGCACCGGCCGCCATCGCGCGGGCGACCTCCTCGCTGACGGCGCCGTGCGCGGCGATCAGCGCCGCATCGACGCCGAGCAGCTCGGTCTTGGCGGCATTGCTGTAGGTCACGAAGCCGCGCTCGAACCAGTCGCTCGAGCCGGCGACGCTGGTACAGGCCGCGGCCAGCAGGCCGCCGGTACAGCTCTCGGCGGTGGCGAGGCGCCAGCCGCGGCGCGTCAGGCCCTCGGCCAGCGCGTCGACGAGGTGTTCGTTCATCGTCGCCCCTCCGTCAAAAGCGCCACAGCGCGATCACCAGCAGCGTGCACAGCGCCGCCACCGCGTCGTCGAACAGGATGCCGAAGCCCTGCGCCCAGCCGATCGGGCGGCCGTCGCGGCGGCGCTTGAAGAAGGCGTCGGCCCAGGCCACCGGGCCCGGCTTCGCGGCATCGAAGAAGCGGAACAGCGCGAAGGCGACGAGCTGCGCCCAGAAACCCGCCGGCGTCACCAGCCACAGCACGGCCCAGAAGGCGAGCACCTCGTCCCAGACGATCGCACCCGGGTCGGCCGTGCGCAGATGGCGCGCGGTCACGGTGCAGGCCCACCAGCCGACGAGCGCGGCCACCCCCAGCAGCGCGGCCCATTGCGCGTCGTCGAGCCAGCGGTCGAACAGCGCGAAGCTGACCCAGGCCCACAGCGTGCCGACGGTGCCCGGCGCGACGGGACTCAGGCCGGCGCCGAAGCCCAGCGCGACGGCATGCGCCGGATGCGCCAGCAGGAAGCCGGCCGTCGCGCGCCGCGGCGCGTCGGCGGAGGGAGCGGACGCGGCGGACGGCGCGCTCATGCGCGGAAGTGGTCGTAGGAGGCCCAGTCGGCGGCCAGCGGCCGGCCGGCGGCATCGACCAGCCGCAGCCCCGGCTCGGCCTCGATGCGGCCGATGCGCGTGACGCCAACGCCAACCGCGCTCGCCGCCGCGAGCACCGCCTCGTGCCGTGCGGCCGGCGCGCAGAACGCGAGCTCGTAGTCGTCGCCGCCGGCGAGCGTGCACAGGCGCTGCAGCGCGAGCGGCTGCGCGGCGAGGTCGGCGCTGCGCGGAACCGTATCGGCATCGATGCAGGCACCGACGCCGGAGCGCTGCAGCACGTGCCGCAGGTCACCGAGCAGGCCGTCGGAGAGGTCGATCGCCGCGCTCGCGACGCCGCGCAGCGCGAGGCCGAGCGCGACGCGCGGCTCGGGCAACTCCATCGCGTGGCGCGTGCGCTCGAAGGCCGAGCCGTCGAGCGCAAGCGCGCCGCGGAACACCTCGAGCGCCAGCCGCGCGTCGCCGAGGCCACCGCCAGCGGCGTGGCTGACCCAGACCTCGTCGCCGACGCGCGCGCCGCTGCGCAGCAGCGCGCCGCCGGCCGGCACCTCGCCGAACACCGTGACGCACAGGTTCAGCGGGCCGGCCGTTGTGTCGCCGCCGATCAGCTCGCAGCCGTGCGCCGCGGCCAGCGCATGGAAGCCGGCGGCGAAGGCGTCGAGCCAGGCCGTGTCGGCGCGCGGGATCGCGATCGCCAGCGTGCAGGCCAGCGGCCGCGCGCCGCAGGCCGCGAGGTCCGACAGGTTGACCGCCAGCGCCTTGTGGCCGAGCCGGCGCGGCTCGACGGTGGAGAGGAAATGGCGACCCTCGACCAGCATGTCCGACGAGATCGCGAGCTGCATGCCGGGCCGTGGCGCGAGCAGCGCGCAATCGTCGCCCGGTCCGAGCACGGCGTTCGGCGTCGGGCGCGCGAAGCAGCGGGCGATCAGGTCGAACTCACCGAGGCTCATGGCGCGATTCTCGCCCGCGCCGCCGCCCCGATGCCGCGCTCAGCCGCCCGGCTCGCGCAGCAGGTTGGCCAGCTCGACCGCCGACTTGACGCCCATCTTGTCGAACACGCGCGCGCGGTGGACCTCCACCGTGCGCACGCTGATCGCGAGCGCGTCGGCGATCAGCTTGTTCGGCCGCCCGTCGATGACGAGCTGCATCACCTCGCGCTCGCGCTCGGTCAGCTCGGCGACGCACTCGCGAACGCGCTCGCGCGCGCGGCGGCGCTCGAGCGCCTGCCGGCTGGCGGCGAGTGCGCGCTCGATGCGGTCGACCAGCGCGTTGTCGGAGAAGGGCTTCTCGACGAAGTCGAAGGCGCCGCGCTGCATCGCGGCCACCGCGGTCGGCACGTCGCCGTGGCCGCTGAGGAAGATCACCGGCAGCACGTCGACGAGCTTGCGCTCGATCAGCTTGTCGAACAGCTGGAGCCCGCTCATGCCGCCGGGCATGCGCATGTCGAGCAGCAGGCAGGACGGCGCGGCGTAGAGGCTGTCGAGCCGCGCGTCGAGCAGCGCCTCGAAGGCCTCGCCGGACTCGTAGGCCTCCGACAGCAGCCGCCGCGTGCGCAGCAGCCAGGCCAGCGCGTCGCGCACCACCGACTCGTCGTCGACGAGGTAGACGACAGGCAGGCCGAGCGGCGATGGGGCGGCAGGCTTCATGGCTGGCGTTCCTCGGAAGCGGTGGCCGGCGAGGCGGTGCGCGGCGCGGCGGCAGGAAGCGTGAAGGAGAAGCAGGTGCCGCAGACGGCGCCGACCGCGTCGCGACGCGTCTCGAAGCCGAGCGTGCCGCCATGCTGCTCGATCACCGTGCGGCACAGGCTCAGGCCCAGGCCCATACCCTCGGCCTTGGTGGTGAAGAAGGGGGTGAACAGGCGCGCCGCGACCTCCGGCGCGATGCCCGGACCCTGGTCGCTCACGCGCACGCGCACCCAGGCGCCTTCGGCGCGCGCGGCAATGCGCAGCACGCGCTTCTCGGGCGGCATGCCTTCCATGGCCTGGATCGCGTTGCGGGTCAGGTTCAGCAGGACCTGCTCGACCATCGTGCGGTCGCAGGCGGCGCGCAGCGACGGGCCGCCGAGGTCGAGCTCGATGCGCGCGGCGCTCTTGCGCGCCTGCAGCCGCACCAGAGGCAGGACGGTCTCGACCAGCGTCTCGCAGGCGATCTCGTCGCGGCTGTGCTCGCGACGGCGCACGAAGTCGTGCACGCTCTTGATGACGCGGCCAGCGCGCTCGGCCTGCTCGGCGATGCGCTGGGTCGCCTCGCGCACCATCTCGAGCGTCGGCGCGTCGGGTGCGCCGGCGGGCGTCATCAGGTTCAGCGAGCCGCTGGCGTAGCTGGCGATGGCCGCCAGCGGCTGGTTCAGCTCGTGGCTCAGCAGCGAGGCCATCTCGCCCACCGTGGCCAGCCGCGCGGTCGCCTGCAGCTGCTCCTGCTGCTGGCGCGACAGCTCCTCGACGCGGCGTTGCGGCGTGAGGTCGAGCACCGCGCTCATCCAGCCGGTCTGCCGTCCGCCGGCACCGACCAGCGGCGCCTCGAAGATCAGTACCGGGAAGCGCTCGCCATTGGCACGCATGAACGTGGTTTCGTGGCCCTCGCGCTGCTCGTGCGCCGGCACGCCGCGCTCCAGGCGCTGCGCATGGCGCGCCTCGTAGGCGGCACGCATCTCCGGTGGCCAGTACGGCGGCGTGGTCTGTCCGATCAGCTGCTCGGCGCTGAAGCCGACCATGGTGCAGAAGGCCGGGTTGACGTAGGTGATGCGGCCGGCCATGTCGCGCGCGCGCAGGCCGGTGACGAGCGAGTTCTCCATCGCCTGGCGCAGCGCCAGCTCCTCGCCGAGGCGCTGCTCGGCGGTGGCACGGCGGCGAACGTCCCGCACCAGCAGCGCGACCACCGCGGCGAGCGCGAGCGACAGCCCGATCACCAGCGAGGTCGCGAGGTTGGCGACGGCGCCCGGCGCGCGCGCGGCACTGTCGAGCCGCAGCACCAGGGCCAGGCCCGGCAGATCCACCAGCCGCTCGGCGACGAACACCCCGGCGCCGCGCGGCAGCCCGGCGCGTGCCAGGCGGGTGCCGTCGCCCTCGACGATCGACAGCTCGTGGGTGCGTGCCAGCTCCGGCGCCGCGGCTTCGGCCACCGCCTCGCCGAGCGCGAAGGTCGCGGCCATCGCGCCCCGCACGCCGCCGCGCTCGCCGGTGGGCAGGCAGACGTCGATCACTTCCAGACCCAGCCCGCCGGGCAGCGGCACGAAGTAGCTGCGCGACCAGGTCGGCGCTTCCAGGCGCAACGCGGTGGCGCAGGCGGCCTCGCTGTCGGCCGACAGGTCGCGGCGCGGCAGCACGCTGAACAACGGGCCGCGGTAGGGCGAGTCGAGCTCGTCGTCGATCGCGCCGCCGGGGCCGCGCAGCTCGATGCGCACCAGCTCGCGGCGCTCGCGCAGCAGGGCGCTCGCGTCGGCACGCCAGCGCTCGCGCGGCGGGCGGTTCCACAGCAGCGCCTGCAGGCCCTGCAGGTCGCGCGACAGCAGCTGGCGCAGGTCGGCCGCCACCACGGCGGCAGCCAGCTCGGTGCGCTCCTGTGTGCGGTCGCGCTCGTACTGCACGGTCAGCGCCAGCAGCAGCGTCTGCGCCACGCCGAGCAGCGCGACCAGCACCGCCCAGGGCAAAGCCCGGCGCCAGCGCCGGGCAGGCAGGACAGGGGGAGCGGCCGGAGCGGGCATGGGTCGATCTTGGCGGGCCGCGCCAAGGCGCGGGCTACGCAGTTTCGCGCATGGCACTGTGGCGCGGGCCTTGGAACACTGTGATCCTCAGGCGCGACACCACCGACGGCCTTTCTACAATCTCGCTCCTGCCCCGCCGCCGCGGCCTGCTGCCACGGCGCTGCCCGACGGGCGACCCGCGCCGGCGCGCATTCCGCCGCTCTCACGCACCCACACCATGCCCACGCCCGACGATAAACGTGCCGAACTGCGCCAAGCGGCGCTCGAGTACCACGAGTTCCCGACGCCCGGCAAGGTGGCGATCGCGGCGACCAAGCAGCTGATCAACCAGCGCGACCTGGCGCTGGCCTATTCGCCCGGCGTTGCTGCGGCCTGCGAGGAGATCGTCGCCGACCCGGCGAACGCCTTCCGCTACACCTCGCGCGGCAATCTGGTGGCCGTCGTCACCAACGGCACCGCGGTGCTGGGCCTCGGCGACATCGGCCCGCTGGCAGCCAAGCCGGTGATGGAAGGCAAGGCCGTGCTGTTCAAGAAGTTCGCCGGCATCGACGTGTTCGACATCGAGCTGGCCGAGAACAACCTCGACAAGCTGATCGACTGCATCGCCGCCCTCGAGCCGACCTTCGGCGGCATCAACCTCGAGGACATCAAGGCGCCGGACTGCTTCTACGTCGAGCGCGCGCTGCGCGAACGCATGAAGATCCCGGTCTTCCACGACGACCAGCATGGCACCGCGATCGTCGTCGGCGCTGCGACGCTGAACGGCCTGAAGGTGGTCGGCAAGGACATCAAGCAGGTCAAGCTGGTCGCCTCCGGTGCCGGCGCGGCGGCACTGGCCTGCCTGGGGCTGCTGGTCAAGCTCGGCCTGCCGCGCGAGAACATCTGGGTCACCGACCTCGCCGGCGTCGTCTACAAGGGCCGCACCGAGCTGATGGATCCGGACAAGGCCGAGTTCGCGCAGGAGACCTCGCAGCGCACGCTGGCCGAGGCGATCGCCGGCGCCGACATCTTCCTCGGCCTGTCGGCCGGCGGCGTGCTCAAGAAGGAGATGGTCGCGAAGATGGCGAAGAACCCGCTGATCTTCGCGCTCGCCAACCCCAACCCGGAGATCCTGCCCGAGGACGTCAAGGCGGTGCGCGACGACGCGATCATGGCCACCGGGCGCACCGACTACCCGAACCAGGTCAACAACGTCCTGTGCTTCCCCTACATCTTCCGCGGCGCGCTCGACAGCGGCGCCACGACGATCACGGTGGAGATGGAGATCGCCGCGGTGCACGCGATCGCCGAACTGGCACAGGCCGAGCAGAGCGAGGTCGTCGCCGCCGCCTATGCCGGCGCGACGCTCTCCTTCGGCCCCGAGTACCTGATCCCCAAGCCCTTCGACCCGCGGCTGATGATGAAGATCGCGCCGGCGGTGGCGCAGGCGGCCGCGGACTCGGGCGTCGCGCTGCGCCCGGTCGCCGACCTTGATGCCTACCGCGAGAAGCTGCAGGGCTTCGTCTACGCGTCCGGCCAGACCATGCGGCCGATCTTCAATCTCGCCAAGCGCGCGCCGAACAAGCGCGTCGCCTACGCCGAGGGCGAGGAGGAGCGCGTGCTGCGCGCGGTGCAGGTGGTGGTCGACGAATGCCTGGCGCGGCCGACGCTGATCGGCCGCCCCGCCGTGATCGCGCAGCGCTGCGAGAAGTTCGGCCTGCGCCTGAAGGAAGGCCAGGACTACGACGTCGTCAACGTCGAGCACGACCACCGCTACCGCGACTTCTGGCAGACCTACCACCGCCTGACCGAGCGCAAGGGCGTGACGGTGCAGGTCGCCAAGATCGAGATGCGCCGGCGCCTGACGCTGATCGGCGCGATGCTGCTCGAGAAGGGCGAGGTCGACGGCATGCTGTGCGGCACGTGGGGCACCACGGCCACGCACCTGCACTACATCGACCAGGTGATCGGCAAGCGCCCGGGCGGCGCGCAGAGCACCGCCCAGGACGTGCCGGTCTACGCCTGCATGAACGGGCTGATGCTGCCGGGCCGCCAGGTGTTCCTGGTCGACACCCATGTCAACGCCGACCCGAGCCCGGAGGAACTGGCCGAGATCACCGTGATGGCGGCCGAGGAGATGCTGCGCTTCGGCGTCCAGCCCAAGGCCGCGCTGCTGTCGCACTCCAACTTCGGCACCAGCGACCATCCGAGCGCGGTCAAGATGCGCCAGACGCTGGCGCTGCTGCGCCAGCAGGCGCCCTGGCTCGAGGTCGACGGCGAGATGCACGGCGACATGGCGCTCGACGGCGCCGCGCGCCATCAGCTGATGCCCCACAGCACCCTCAGCGGTGACGCCAACCTGCTGGTGCTGCCCAACATCGACGCCGCCAACATTGCGTACAACCTGTTGAAAACCGCCGCCGGCGGCGGCATCGCGATCGGGCCGGTGCTGCTCGGTGCGGCCAAGCCGGTGCACATCCTGACGCCGTCGGCCACGGTGCGGCGGATCGTCAATCTCACCGCGCTGACGGTGGCCGACGCCAACGCCGGCCGCTGACCGTCGAGCCGACCGCTGCGGTATGTTGCGCCGCAGCGGTACTGTGTGCTAGTCACTATTTCTCTAGATCATTGCCGGAGTTTGCGCACGCTTACTCATTAACAAAGCCCCCGCGGCGCTGCTGAAATATGAGGCAGCCCCTTGAGCTTTCGGGGGGGTTTGGGTACCATTCCGGCTTCGAAATTAAGGGATAACCCGTGCGCTTGGCCGGTCCGTCTTTCCGACAGTCTGGTTGGCGTTTCTGGGCAGCGGCCCTGGTCTCGGCAGTGGCCATCGCGGTGGCCGTGCTCGGGTCCGGCGTCGAAGCCCGGCGGCCGTCGCAGGAGGTGGTCGCGGCTCTGTCGGCGCTGCCGGCAGAAGCCCGGGACACCTATCGGGCCATCCGGTCCGGCGGGCCGTTCCCCTACTCGAAAGACGGCACCGTGTTCGGCAACCGGGAGCGTTTGCTCCCGAGCCAGGCGCGGGGCTACTACCGCGAATACACCGTGCCCACGCCAGGGTCCCACGATCGGGGGGCCCGGCGGATCGTGTGCGGCGGCACCCAGCCCGCCGCGCCCGAGGCCTGCTGGTACACCGACGATCACTACGCGAGCTTCCGCCTCATCGCGCAGTGAGAGCTCAGACCAAGGAAACGAGGGGGACACGACCATGATGCCGTTGCAGACCGTCCGTCCGAACATCGTGCAGGCCATCCGCGCATTCCGCGTGGAGGACCTGCAGGAGGCCGCCCAGGGGCTCGGCCAGCATTTCCTGTACGCGAACCTGAGCAATGCCCAGTCGAAGCAGGAAGTGATGGAAGCGATCGCCGAGGCCTTCCTGTTCCCGCCGCATTTCGGCAAGAACCTCGACGCGCTGTTCGACTGCATGACCGACCTGGTCCACAAGTCCGGCAGCCAGCCGGGTTTCGTGGTCGTTCTCGAGCAGTTGCCCGACAACCCGCGCTTTGACCGGGAGGCGCGCGAGCAGCTGCTCGACGTGTTCCGCGACGCCGCCGACTTCTGGGGGGAACGCAAGATACCCTTCAGGTGCTTCTATTCTTTTCAGTAGCCCGCTCCCCGGAATTCGGGCAGGGAGAGCGGGCGATGGAAGCCCAGGACGACGTCAAGCCAGCCAAGCCGGTCAAGCCGACGCCCGGCATGATCACGGTGGCGCTGCCGCCGATGAGCAGCGCGTTCGACACCGCCGGTTGGCTGGTCGCCGCCTGAGGCGCCGACCTCCGACAGACAAAGGGCCCCGCGGGGCCCTTTGTTCATGGTGCCGCCGACAGCGCCGCGGCCAGCGCCAGGAACTCGGCCACCGGCACCTCCTCGGCGCGGCGCTGAGTGTCGAAGACCCCGGCGAAGGCGCGTGCCTCCAGCCAGCGCCCGAGCGTGTGACGCAGCAGCTTGCGGCGCTGCGAGAACGCGACCGCTACCAGTTCCTCGAGCAGCGCGGCGTCGAGCGCCGCGGGCTCGGGCAGCGGCTGCATCCGGACGACCGCCGAATCGACCCGCGGCGGCGGCTCGAAGGCCTCGGGCGGCACGTCGAGGACCGACTCCAGGTCGTAGCGCCACTGCAGCATCACCGACAGCCGGCCGTAGTCCTTGCCGCCGGGCGCGGCGACCATGCGCTCGACGACCTCCTTCTGCAGCATGAAATGCTGGTCCTCGACCACGCCGGCCGCCGGCAGCAGGTGGAAGAGGATCGGCGTCGAGATGTTGTACGGCAGGTTGCCGACCAGCCGCAGCTTCTGCCCGGCCGGCCTTGGCAGCGCGGCGATATCGACCTTCAGCACGTCGGACTCGACCACCTCGAGCTCGGGGCGCCGCCGCAGCCGCGCCGCGAGATCGCGGTCGAGCTCGATCACGGTCAGGCGGCCGCAGCGCGCGACCAGCGGGTCGGTCATTGCGCCGAGGCCAGGGCCGATCTCGACCAGCGCCTGGCCGGGCTTCGGGTCGATCGCCGCGACGATCGCCTCGATCACCGCGCTGTCAGACAGGAAATGCTGACCGAAGCGCTTCCTCGGGACATGCCTCACGACCGGGGCCGCCGCTATTGCGGCGCCTCGCGCATCTCCACATAGGCGCGCGCGCGCACGTCGCGCGACCACTCCTGGTAGGCCGCCTCGAACTTCTCGGCGCGCAGCACGTTGCGCGCGATCTCGCGCTGCTGCTTGCGGTCCACCGACTGCTCGCGGCGCTCCAGCACCTGGATCAGGTGCACGCCGAATCGCGAGACGACCGGCTCCGAGAGCTGGTTGGGTCCGAGCGCCTTCATCGCGGTCTCGAATTCCGGCACGAACTGGCCCGGCGAAGCCCAACCGAGCTCGCCGCCCTGCGCCGCGCTGCCGTCCTGAGAATGCTCGCGGGCGAGTTGCGCGAAGGTGGCCTGCCCGGCCTCGACCTGCTGCTTGAAGCCGGCCAGCCGCGCGATGGCTGCCGGCTGGCTGAGCTGCGGCGTCACGCGCAGCAGGATGTGGCGCGCCCGCGTCTGCGTGACCAGCATGCCCCCCTCGCGCCGCTCGACGAGCTTGAGCACGTGAAAGCCGGCCCCCGAGCGCAGCAGCTTCGGGACGACCTGACCGGAGCGCAGGTCCCGCACCGCCTCGACGAACAGGTCGGGCAATCGGTCGGCGCCGCGCAGTCCGAGGGCGCCGCCGTTCTCCTTCGGTGCGCCGGAGAGCTCGGCGACGAGCTTGGCGAAGTCCTCGCCGGCCTGGGCCCGCGCCAGCGCCCGCTCGGCCACCGCGCGGCGCTGCGCGACCTCGGCCTCGGATGCGTTCTCGGCCACCCCGATCAGCACCTGCGCGACGTTGTACTGCGGCGGCGCAAAGCCGCTGCTGCGCGAGGCGAGCAGCGCGTCGATGTCCGCATCGCTGATCTTGATCAAGGCCTGCACCTCGCGCTCGCGCACGCGCTCGAGCAGCATCTGCTCGCGCAGCGTGCGCCGGAACTGCTGGTAGTCGATGCCCTCGCGCTGAAGGCGCTCGCGCAGCTGGTCGAGGCTCAGGCGGTTCTGCGCCGCCACGCCGGCGACGATGCGGTCGAGCTCCGGGGCGTCGACCCGCAGGCCCGCATCGCGCGCATGCGTGAGCTGGGCGCGCTCGTCGATCAGCGTCTCCAGCACCTGCTTGAGCAGCAGCTCGTCGGCCGGCAGCCGCTGGCCGCTCTGCGCCGCCTCGCGCTTCATCATGGCCGCCCGCTGGCGCACCTCGCCGTTGGTGACGAGCTCCTGGTTGACCACCGCGACGATGAAGTCGGCGGGCGGCCGCGCCGCGGGTGCCTGCGCGGCCGCAGGAAGGGCCAGCACGGCCAACAGGGACAGCGCAGTCCGGCAGGAGAGGAACAGCGATCGCGGCAGCACGGCGGGCATCGGACAGGGCCTCAGGGGGACGACGAGAAGGCGGGGCTCGCGACTTCTGCATCCTCGTGCAGCAGCCGGTAGCCGGGGATATTTTCCCTCAGCCTCCCCAGCGGGTTGGAGCCGAGCCGCGACAGGCCGACCAGCTCGAGCTGGAACAGCAGCCGCGTGGTCGCCTCGCTGCGGCCGGTGGACAGGCGTTCGGCGACGATGCGGCCGATCCAGCAGCCGGAGTCGTACTCGAAGCCGACCAGCGAGTCGGTCACGCGCGAATCGCGCCGGCTGTAGTTGATGCGCCCGACGGTGTACCAGGCGCCGGGACAGCCGCTCGTCGGCGACGGCCGCGCGCCGGGCGCGATGCCGTCGCGCAGCTGCGCGTCGCGCGCCTGCTGAGCGAAGGCGTTCTCGCGCGCCGCGGCGTTCAGCGGCCACTGCCAGCCGACCTCGACCTGGTCGCTGGCGCTGCGCGTGATCAGCGTCGCGGCGCTCGCGCCCGCCGTGTCGCGCGCGTAGCGGTAGGCGACGTTGATGGTGCGGAACGGCCCCGGCGACCAGCGCGCGGCGAGGATCGAGCGCGCGATGCGACTCTCGTCGGCGTCGAACTGCAGTGTGCCGTCGAGCCACCAGTGGGGCACCAGCGTCGTCGAGCCGAGCAGCAGCAGGTCGGACCAGCGGCGCGTGATCGGGGTGCCGTCGGGCGTGATGCGCTGGTCGCTCAGCAGCAGGCGCTGCGCGATGCCCAGCCGCAGCGCCTCGGCGCCGGTCGCGCGGTCGAGGAAGCGCGTGCTGACGCCGACGGTGAGCTGGTGCGCGTCGGACACGCGATCGATGCCGGAGAAGGCGCTGTCGGCGAAGATCGACGTCGAGTTGAAGTCCAGCGGTGCGCTGTCGAAGATCGGCAGCTCGTCCTGGTCGCGGAAGGGTGTGTTGACATACAGCAGCCGCGGCTCCAGCGTCTGCGTCAGCGAGCGGCCCAGCCAGCTGCTCTCGCGCTCGAACACCCAGGCGCTGTCGAGCGCCAGCGTCGGGATGAAGCGCGAGGCGCTGCGCGAGCCGTCGGCCAGCGGCCGGTCGACGTCGTAGGCGGCGGCGTTGAACGACAGCCGCGGCGTGATCGTCCAGCCCGGCGTGCCGGTCGGCCACCAGGGCCGCGCCAGCGAGCCCAGCGCATGCGCGCGGTTGCCCGACTGCAGCGTGCGATCCTCGTGCGAGAAGCGGTTGAGCTCGGTCTCCCAGCGCCACTCGAAGCCACCGGCCGCGCCGCGCTGGCGCAGGCCGACCTGGGGTTCACGGCGGTAGGGCGCGACGATGCGGCTGGCCGGATCGTCGTCCTGCAGCACCTGCCAGCTCTGTACGCGCGCGTAGGCCACGGTGTCGCCGAGCGCGCTGTCGAAGCGCCGCGTCGCCTGCGCATAGGCCGGCAGCAGCCGCGGCGTGAGGCTGGAGATGCCGCGCGAGAAGTCCTTCCAGTGATCGTCGTCGGACACACGCTGCACGGCCACGCTGTAGTCGATCGCGCCGACCATCGAGCGGTCCCAGCGCGCCTCGTGGTCGAGCTTGAGCGACCAGCGCGTGCGCCCGGCCACCTGGTCGTCGGGCAGCACATGGGTCTCGATGTCGCCGCGGTAGCCTGGCTCGAGGTAGCGGAACTCGCCGCCGATGCCGGCGCCGCGCTTCGTGTAGACCGCCGGCGTCAGCATCAGGTCGCGGTTCGGCGCGATGTTCCAGTAGTAGGGCGCGGCGACTTCGAGGCCGCTGCGGCTGTCGAGGTTGAAGGTCGGCGGCAGCCAGCCGGACTTGCGCGCGTCCGACAGCGGGAAGCTCATCGTCGGCAGCGCGAGGATCGGTACGCCGTAGAAACGCAGCACGGCGCCCTCGGCCTCGCCCTCGGCCTTCTGGTGGTCCAGCAGCACGCGGCGCGTACTCAGCACCCAGGCCGGATCGGGTGCCGGGCAGCTGGTGTAGGTCGCGCCGGTGGCAACGCCGCGATGCTCGTCGAGGAAGTCGAAGCGCTCGGCGCTGCCGCCCGCCTGCGTGCGCTCGAAGAAGTAGCTCGGCTCGCGGAACCAGCCCTGGAAGCGCTGCACCTCGAGCTGCAACTCTGGGCCGCGGAAGACGTTGCCCTCGCGGCTGACCTCGACGTTGCCGCTGGCACGCGCGGTGTCGGTGGGCTGCGAGTACTCGATGCGCTCGGCCTTGATGCGCAGCGGCCCACGGCGGAACTCGACCTGGCCCTCGGCGACGGTCTCGCGGTCGGGCCGCCCGCTGAGGCGATCGGCCTCGATCACCACCGGCCCCTCGCCGCCGGCCGGCAACGCCGGCTCGGCGCCCTGCGCGGCGCTGCGGCCTGGCGCTCCGACCAGGCCAGCGCTCAGGCTCAGCAAGGCTGCCGCGGCCAGCGCGGAGCGACGCGGCGGCAGGCGATGGGGGTGCGGGAAGCGCTGCAAGGGCGAGAGCGAACGGCGTGGATCTTCTGGGTCTGCCGCGCCGCACCCGCGCGGGCCAGCGAGGGGCGCCGCAGCGCCGGCCGGCGAAGGCGATTTGTAGAATCGATTATTCCATGCACCTCACGCGGCCGCGATGCCGCCGACCCGGGTGCATCCGCGCCGCGGTCGTCGCGTCCCGAGCAGGGCGTTCGTCCCGGTGCACCGCTGCCACGAGGCCCTCGCTTGAGTCCCGACCACCCGATCTCCTGGACCGATCCCGCGCGCCACGCCGCTTTCGAGCGCTGGCTCGTGGCGCTCGCCCCCGCCCATGGCCTCGACGCCGCCAGCCTGCGGCCGGCGAGCGCCGACGCCAGTTTCCGGCGCTACTTCCGCGTCGACGGCACGCAGGGCTCGCGCATCGTGATGGACGCCCCGCCGTCGCACGAGGACTGCGGGCCCTTCGTCAAGGTCGCCGGTCTGCTGCACGGCGGCGGCCTGCGCGTGCCGCGGGTGCTGGACTGGCAGCGCGACGAAGGCTTCCTGCTGCTCGACGACCTCGGCGCGACCACCTACCTCGCCGCGCTCGAGGGCCCGCCGCGGCTCGACGCCGCGCAGGCTCACGGCCTCTACCTCGACGCGCTCGACGCGCTGGTGCGCCTGCAGCGCATCGAGGCGCACGACGCGGTACCCGCCTACGACCGCGCGCTGCTGCAGCGTGAGCTCGACCTCTTCCCCGAGTGGTACATCGCCCGCCACTGCGCGACGCCGCTCGACGACACCGAACGCGAGCGGCTCGCGCGCTGCATGGCGCTCATCCTCGACGCCTGCACAGCGCAGCCATCGGTGCTGGTGCACCGCGACTACCACTCGCGCAACCTGATGCTCGGCGGCGTGAGCGGCGGCCCGGGCGTGCTCGACTTCCAGGACGCGGTGTGGGGCCCGGTGACCTACGACCTCGCCTCGCTGCTGCGCGACGCCTATGTCGAGTGGGACGAAGAGGTGCAGATCGACTGGGCGGTGCGCTGGTGGGAGCAAGCCCGCAAGGCCGGGCTGCCGGTGGCGGCCGACTTCGGCAGCTTCTGGCGCGACTTCGAGTGGATGGGGCTGCAGCGCCACCTGAAGGTGCTGGGCATCTTCGCGCGGCTGCACCAGCGCGACGGCAAGGACGGCTACCTGAAGGACCTGCCGCTGGTGTGGCGCTACGCGCACCGCGTCGCGATGCGCTACGGTGCGCTCAAGCCGCTGGCGGTGCTGCTCGAGAAGCTGGCCGGCACGCAGCGCGTCGAGGGCTACACCTTCTGAAGCCATGGCCCGCCTGCACGTCGAGTTCGAGCTGAGCGCGGGCCTGGAGGCGACACTGCCCGCCGGCGCGGCGCGCCATGTGCAAGTGCTCAGGTTGCAGCCCGGGGCCACGGTCACGCTGTTCGACGGCCGCGGCCGCGACTGGCCGGCCGAGGTGCTGCGCATCGGCCGCAATGACGTGAGCGTGCGCCTCGGCCAAGGTGTCGCGGTGGACCGCGAGCTGCCGATCCCGGTGACGCTGGCCGTCGGCATGCCAGCCAACGAACGCATGGACTGGCTGGTCGAGAAGGCCACCGAGCTCGGCGCCGCGGCGATCCAGCCGCTGCTGTGCGAGCGCTCGGTGCTCAGGCTCGCCGGCGAGCGCGCCGAGCGGCGCCAGGCGCACTGGCGCGGCGTCGCCGCCGCCGCCGCGGAGCAGTGCGGCCGCAGCCGGCTGCCGGCCGTCGGCCCGGTACTGCCCTACGGCGAGTGGTTGCGCGGCCTGCCCGCCACGGCAGACGAGGCGCGCTTCGTCCTCAGCCTGGCCGACGGCGCGCTGCCGGTGTGTGAGGCGTTGAAGCCGGCCCTGCACAGCGCCCGCGGCCTGCTGCTGCTCAGCGGACCGGAAGGCGGCCTCGGCGCGGCCGAGGACACCGCCGCGCGCGCTGCCGGCCTGCAGCCGGTCACGCTCGGCCCGCGCGTGTTGCGTGCCGAGACGGCGCCGCTGGCGGTGCTGGGTGCGCTGACGGCGCTGTTCGCCTGAGTCCGCGCGGCGGCGTAACAACTGCGCACAGCCTGCCGCGCCCGGGTTCGGGACACGCGCCGCAGCGCCTTCACAATCACCGCTTGCTCGTTTCACGGGGGACGGCCATGGGGCTGTTGAACTCGGTGCTCGGCGCGCTGCTCGGCCCCGAGGGGATCGAAGGCCAGGAGGGCGGGTTGCAGGCCGTCGTCGCCATGCTTGCCGAGGACGGCGAGCATGGTGGCCTCGCCGGGCTCGTGCAGCGGCTGCAAGGCGGGGGACTGGGCGAGGTGGTGTCATCCTGGATCGGCACCGGCGCCAACCTCGGCGTGTCGGCCGAGCAGCTGCAGGCGGTGCTCGGCGGCGACTGGATCGAACGCTTCGCCCAGCAGCTCGGCCAGCATCCCGGCGAGGCGGTCCAGACGCTGGCGCAGCTGTTGCCGCAGGTGGTGGACCGGCTGACGCCGGACGGTCGACTGCCCGACGTCGGCAGTTCCGGCTTCGGCGACCTGGGCAGCGTGCTCGAGCGCTTCAGCAAGCCCTGAAACGGCGAAGCCCGCCGGGTGGCGGGCTTCGGGAGGGCGCGGCGGCGAGCCGGCCTTACTTCTTGCGGAACTTGCGCAGCGCTGCGATCTGCGCCGCCATCGCCGCGAACTCGCCCTGGGCCTTGGCGAAGTCGATGTCGGTCTTGGCGTTCTTCATCGCTTCCTCGGCGACCTTCTTGGCCTCCTCGGCCTTGGCCTCGTCGAGGTCGTGGCCACGGATCGCGGTGTCGGCCAGCACCGTCACGCGGTCCGGCTGCACCTCGAGGATGCCACCGGCGACGAAGACGAACTCCTCCTCGCCGTTGTCGGCCCGCTCGACGCGCACCGCGCCGGGCTTGATGCGGGTGATCAGCGGCGTGTGGCGCGGATAGATGCCGAGCTCGCCCATCTCGCCGGGCAGCGCGACGAACTTGGCCTCGCCCGAGAAGATCGAGGCTTCGGCGGAGACGACGTCGACGTGGATGGTGGCCATGGCCGCTCCTTACTGGATCTTCTTGGCCTTCTCGAAGGCCTCGTCGATGGTGCCGACCATGTAGAAGGCCTGCTCGGGCAGCGAATCGCATTCGCCGTTGACGATCATCTTGAAGCCGCGGATGGTTTCCTTCAGCGGCACGTACTTGCCCGGCGAGCCGGTGAAGACCTCGGCCACGTGGAAAGGCTGCGACAGGAAGCGCTGGATCTTGCGGGCGCGCGACACGGCCAGCTTGTCTTCCGGCGCCAGCTCGTCCATGCCCAGGATCGCGATGATGTCGCGCAGTTCCTTGTAGCGCTGCAGCACCGCCTGCACGGCGCGGGTGGTGGTGTAGTGCTCTTCGCCGACGACGTTCGGGTCGACCTGGCGCGAGGTCGAGTCGAGCGGGTCGACCGCCGGGTAGATGCCCAGCGAGGCGATGTCGCGCGACAGCACGACGGTGGCGTCGAGGTGGGCGAAGGTGGTCGCGGGCGACGGGTCGGTCAGGTCGTCGGCCGGCACGTAGACCGCCTGGATCGAGGTGATCGAGCCGACCTTGGTGGAGGTGATGCGCTCCTGCAGACGGCCCATTTCCTCGGCCAGCGTCGGCTGGTAGCCCACCGCCGACGGCATGCGGCCCAGCAGCGCGGACACTTCGGTGCCGGCCAGCGTGTAGCGGTAGATGTTGTCGACGAAGAACAGCACGTCACGGCCTTCGTCGCGGAAGGACTCGGCGATCGTCAGGCCGGTCAGCGCGACGCGCAGGCGGTTGCCCGGGGGCTCGTTCATCTGGCCGTAGACCATCGCGACCTTGGACTCGCCCAGGTTCTCGAGGTTGACGACGCCCGAATCGGCCATCTCGTGATAGAAGTCGTTGCCCTCGCGGGTGCGCTCGCCGACGCCGGCGAACACCGACAGGCCCGAGTGCGCCTTCGCGATGTTGTTGATCAGCTCCATCATGTTGACGGTCTTGCCGACGCCGGCGCCGCCGAACAGGCCGACCTTGCCGCCCTTGGCGAACGGGCAGATCAGGTCGATGACCTTGATGCCGGTCTCGAGCAGTTCCTGCGACGGGCTCAGCTCGTCGTAGCTCGGCGCCTTGCGGTGGATCGGCATGGCGAGCTCGGCGCTGACCGGGCCGCGCTCGTCGATCGGGCTGCCCAGCACGTCCATGATGCGGCCGAGCGTGGCCTTGCCGACCGGCACGGTGATCGCCGCGCCGGTGTTGCTGACCATCAAGCCGCGACGCAGGCCGTCGCTGGAGCCCAGCGCGATGGTGCGGACGATGCCGTCACCGAGCTGCTGCTGCACTTCCAGCGTCAGGGCGGTGCCCTCGAGCTTGAGCGCGTCGTAGACGCGCGGCATGTTGTCGCGCGGGAACTCCACGTCCACGACGGCGCCGATGCACTGGACGATCTTGCCGACGGCTGCTTGAGTGTTCGCCATTTTGCGTTCCTTGCTAAATCTGTGTTCGTTGCGTTGCGTCTGCGGTCGTGGGGGCCGATCAGCCCACCGCGGCCGCGCCGCTCACGATCTCGGAGAGTTCTTTGGTGATCGCCGCCTGGCGGGTCTTGTTGTAGACCAGCTTGAGCTCGCCGATCAGCGTGCCGGCGTTGTCGGTCGCGGCCTTCATCGCGACCATGCGCGCCGACTGCTCGGAGGCCATGTTCTCGGCCACGGCCTGGTAGATCAGCGCCTCGACATAGCGCAGCAGCAGGCCGTCGATCACGGTCTTGGCGTCCGGCTCGTACAGGTAGTCCCAGCCGGGCTGGCCGGCATCGGCCTTCACCTTGTCGGCGGCCAGCGGCAGCAACTGCTCGACCACCGGCTCCTGCTTCATCGTGTTGATGAAGCGGGTGTAGCAGAGGTAGACCGCGTTGAGCTTGCCCTCGGCGTAGGCATCGAGCAGCACCTTGACCGGGCCGATCAGCTTCTCCAGGTGCGGCGTGTCGCCGAGCTGGGTGGCGTGCGACACGACCTTCGCGCCGATGCGGTTCAGGAAACCCAGGCCCTTGTTGCCGATCGCCACCGCCTCGGCCTTGACGCCCTGGCCCTCGAGCTCCTTGAGCTTGCCGGTCACGGCGCGCAGCACGTTGGTGTTCAGACCGCCGCACAGGCCCTTGTCGGTGGTCACCACCACGAAGCCGGCCGCCTTGGCCGCGCCGGGACCCACCGCCATGAAGGGGTGGGTGTACTCGGGGTTGGCCTGGGCCAGGTTGGCGGCGATGTTGCGGATCTTGTCGGCGTAGGGCCGCGCCGAGCGCATGCGCTCCTGCGCCTTGCGCATCTTCGAAGCCGCGACCATTTCCATGGCCTTGGTGATCTTCTTGGTGTTCTCGACGCTCTTGATCTTGCCGCGTATCTCTTTGCCGGCTGCCATGACGCGCTCCTTCTTCTAAAGGGTCAGGTCGATGGGATTCAGGCGAAGCTCTTCTTGAACGCGGCAATCGCGCCGGCCAGTTCGCTCTCGGCGTCCTTGTCCATCGCCTTGTTGTCCTCGAGCTTCTTCAGCAGGCCGGCGTGGCTGGTCTTCAGGTGCTGGTGCAGACCGTGCTCGAAGGCGAGCACCTTCTTCACGTCGATGTCGTCCAGATAGCCCTTGTTGACCGCAAACAGCGTCGCGCCCATCAGGCTGATCGGCAGCGGCTGGTACTGGGCCTGCTTGAGCAGTTCGGTGACGCGGGCGCCGCGGTCGAGCTGCTTGCGGGTGGCCTCGTCCAGGTCGGAGGCGAACTGCGCGAACGCCGCCAGCTCGCGGTACTGCGCGAGGTCGGTACGGATACCGCCGGACAGCGACTTGATCAGCTTGGTCTGGGCCGCGCCACCGACGCGCGACACCGAGATGCCGGCGTTGATCGCAGGGCGGATGCCGGCGTTGAACAGGTTGGTTTCCAGGAAGATCTGGCCGTCGGTGATCGAGATCACGTTGGTCGGCACGAACGCGGACACGTCGCCGGCCTGCGTCTCGATGATCGGCAGCGCGGTCAGCGAGCCGGTCTTGCCCTTGACCTCGCCCTTGGTGAAGGCCTCGACATAGTCGGCGTTCACGCGCGCGGCGCGCTCGAGCAGGCGGCTGTGGAGATAGAACACGTCGCCGGGGAAGGCTTCGCGGCCCGGCGGGCGGCGCAGCAGCAGCGAGACCTGGCGGTAGGCGACAGCCTGCTTGGACAGGTCGTCATAGACGATCAGCGCGTCCTGACCGCGGTCGCGGAAGTACTCGCCCATCGTGCAGCCCGAGTAGGCCGCCACGTACTGCATCGCCGCCGATTCCGAGGCCGAGGCCGCGACGACGATGGTGTAGTCCATCGCGCCGTTGGCCTCGAGCGCGCGCACCACGTTCTTGATCGACGACGCCTTCTGGCCGATGGCGACGTAGACGCAGGTCATGTTCTGACCCTTCTGGTTGATGATCGCGTCGATCGCCACCGCGGTCTTGCCGGTCTGGCGGTCGCCGATGATCAGCTCGCGCTGGCCGCGGCCGACGGGCACCATCGAGTCGATCGACTTCAGGCCGGTCTGCACCGGCTGGTCCACGCTCTTACGGGCAATCACGCCCGGCGCGACCTTCTCGATCACGTCGGTCATCTTGGCGTTGATCGGGCCCTTGCCGTCGATCGGCTGGCCGAGCGCGTTGACGACGCGGCCGATCAGCTCGGGGCCGACCGGCACTTCCAGGATGCGGCCGGTGCACTTGACCGTGTCGCCTTCGGAGATGTGCTCGTACTCACCCAGGATCACCGCGCCGACCGAGTCGCGCTCGAGGTTCAGCGCCAGGCCGAAGGTCGGCTGGCCGTCCTTGGTGGCCGGGAATTCCAGCATTTCGCCGGCCATCGCGTCCGACAGGCCGTGCACGCGCACGATGCCGTCGGTCACCGAGACCACCGTGCCCTGGTTGCGGATGTCGGTCGACGCCCCCAGGCCCTCGATGCGGCTCTTGATCAGTTCGGAAATTTCAGCGGGATTGAGTTGCATGGTGTGCTCCGTTCCGTGGCTCGGGCCTGCGGGTGGGGATCTGTGGGGCTCAGGCGACCAGCGCCGACTTCATCGCTTCGAGGCGGGCCTTGACCGAGGTGTCGAGCACCTCGTCGCCGACCACCACGCGGATGCCGCCGATCAGCTCGGGCGCGACCGTGACCTTGGCGTCGAGCTTGCGGCCGAAGCGCTTCTCGAGCGCCGCCTTCACGTCGGCCAGCTGCGCCGCGTCGATCGGGAAGGCGCTGTAGACCTCGGCATCGGACACGCCCGACTTGGCGTTGACCAGCGCGTGGAACTGCTGCGCGATCTCGGGCAGCGCCGCGAGGCGGCCGTTGTCGATCACCGCCTTCAGCAGGTTCTGCACGGTCGGCGCGAGCGTGGCCTTGGCCACGCCGACGATGACGTCGTAGACCTGCGCGTCGTCGGCCTTGGGGTGGCCGGCGAACTGCAGCAGTTGCGGGTCGGCAGCGACGCCGGCCAGCGCCGCGAGCTGCTCGGCCGCAGCGGCATCGCCGCCGGCCTTGAACAGCGCCTCGGCATAGGGGCGCGCGATGGTGGCGAGTTCGGCCATGGTCTTACAGCTCGGTCTTCAGGCGGCCGAGCAGGTCGGCGTGCACCGAAGCGCTCACTTCCTTGCGGAGGATCTGCTCGGCGCCCTTGACGGCCAGCGCGGCGACCTGCTCGCGCAGCACCTCGCGCGCCTTGATCGACTCCTGCTGGGCCTCGGCCTTGGCGGCGGCGACGATCTTGGCTGCCTCCTCGCTGGCGCGGCCCTTGGCCTCTTCGATCATCGACTGCGCGCGGCGCTCGGCGTCGGCCAGGCGCTTGGCGGCGTCCTCGCGGGCCGACGAGAGCTGCTCCTCGACGCGCTTGTTGGCCTGGCTCAGTTCGGCCTTGGCCTTGTCGGCGGCCGACAGGCCGTCGGCGATCTTCTTCGCGCGCTCGTCGAGCGCCGCGGTGATCGGCGGCCAGACGAACTTCATCGTGAACCCGACCAGGATCAGGAAGACGATGATCTGGACGATGAGGGTGGCGGTGATGCTCACGGGTGTGCCTCGGTCTCGATAGTGGTGTCTGCCGGCCCGGGCGGATGCCGGCCGGCTCGCAGCAGGACGGCCGGGGAATTACTTCGGCAGGTTGGCGATCTGCGCCAGGAACGGGTTGGCGGTGGCGAACCACAGCGCGATACCGGTGCCGATGATGAAGGCCGCGTCGATCAGGCCGGCCAGCAGGAACATCTTGGTCTGCAGTTCACCCATCAGCTCGGGCTGGCGGGCGGCCGACTCGAGGTACTTGCTGCCCATGATGCCGATGCCGATGCAGGCACCGATGGCGCCCAGACCGATGATCAGGCCGGCGGCGAGGGCGACAAAGCTGATGACTTCCATGATGACTCCTAGTGCGAGAGGGGATGGTCGAGAGAAAAAGTGATCGTCGATCGGGGATCGCTGATCGGCGGAACTACGGAAAAAGGATCAGTGCGCGTCGTGGGCCTGGCCGACGTAGACCAGCGTCAGCATCATGAACACGAAGGCCTGCAGCGTGATGATCAGGATGTGGAAGATGGCCCAGGCGCTGCCGGCGATGATGTGCAGCAGGGCCAGGCCGATGCCGGTCGCGCTCAGGCTCCACGCGCCGCCCAGCAGGGCGATCAGCATGAAGATCAGTTCGCCGGCATACATGTTGCCGAACAGACGCATGCCGTGCGAGACCGTCTTGGCGACGAACTCGATCACCTGCATCAGGAAGTTGAACGGCCACAGCGCCGGGTGCGCGCCGAAGGGCGCGGTGAACAGTTCGTGCACCCAGCCGCCGGCGCCCTTGATCTTGATGTTGTAGTAGATGCAGATCAGCAGCACGCTGACCGACAGGCCCATCGTCACCGACAGGTCGGCGGTCGGGACGACGCGCATGTAGTCGGGCGCGCCCACCGCCGGGCCGGCCGCGTGCCAGATCGCCGGCAGCAGATCGACCGGCAGCAGGTCCATCGCGTTCATCAGGAAGATCCAGACGAACACGGTCAGCGCCAGCGGCGCGACGAACTTGCGGCTCTCGGCGCTGTGCACGATGCCCTTGGCCTGGCTGTCGACCATCTCGACGAGGATCTCGACCGCGGCCTGGAAGCGGCCCGGCACGCCGGACGTGGCCTTGCGCGCGGCGCGCCACAGCAGCCAGCAGCCGAGCATGCCCAGCGTCACCGCATAGAAGATCGAGTCGAAGTTGAACACCGACAGGTCGAACGGACCGTTCGGCTTGGCGTTCTGCAGATGCTGCAGGTGGTGAACGATGTATTCACCGGCGGTCGGGGCGTGGCCTTCAGCTGCCATGTTGTCGTCTCGATCCTGTTGTCCGTCAGCGTCCGCGCCACAGCAGCGCGAACCAGTTCACCTTCATGCACACCACCATCGTGACCAGCAGGACCGGCCAGCTCAGCTGAGGCACCACCCGCGCGGCGATCAAGAGCATCGCGATCGCCACGCCGATCTTCAACATCTCCCAGAACAGGAAACCCGCGGCCGCAGCCACCGGATGCCCCGCTCCCCGGGTCAGGCCGCGCGCCAGCAGGGCGTTCGGCACAACCACGGCGGCCGCGCCATACAGCGCGGACCAGCCTGCCGGGCCGCCGAGGAGCGCCCCGGCAAGGGCGCCGCACAGCAGTCCGACGAGTGCCTGCACGGCCACCACGCGCCACGGAGAGACCGACGGCTGGGCCCGGATCAGGGCCTGCGCTTCGTCGCGACTCAGTCGCCGGATCGGCGCTTCGTCTTGCTCCGGATCTGCCGGCCAGTCGGCTCGGCCGGGGACGGCAGGGCGTTCGGGCATGGGCGGGGCGGTTTCAACCAGCAAAGCCGCGGGAGTATACGTGGTAACCCGTGCTCTTTATGACATTGCCGACCGAATCGGCCGGCTGTCAGCGCCGCCGGGCCGCAACGCTAGTAAGCGTGGGTGCCTCCGCTCAGCGAGTGCACGAGGGTCGCGTCGGCGCTGCGCAACGCCGCCAGCGAGGCCTGCGCGGCACGCACCAGCAGCCCGAGGTCGGTGCCGAGGCCGACGAAGTCGTAGCCGGCGGCGCGCACCTGCGCCGCCATCTCGGGCGTGCCGGCCAGCGTGCCGATCGGCTTGCCGGCGGCGTGGGCGCGCGCCGCGGCGGCGATGAGCGCCTTCATCACGTCGGGGTGCGAGGCGTCGCCGCCCAGTCCCATGCCCGCGGCCAGGTCGGCCGGGCCGACGAACAGCGCGTCGACACCGTCGACCGCGGCGATCTCCTCCAGCGCGTCGAGCGCGCGCGGGCTCTCCATCTGCACGATCAGCGCCACGCCCTCGTTGGTCGCCTGCAGGCTGCTGCGCTGGGTGCCGAAACGGTTGGCGCGGCTCATGCCGACGACGCCGCGCACGCCCTGCGGCGGATAGCGCAGCGCGGCGGCGGCGCGCCTGGCCTCGGCGGCGTCCTGCACGAAGGGCACGACGAGGGTCGTCGCGCCGGCGTCGAGCACGCGCTTGATCACCACGGCGTCGTTCCAGGGCACGCGCACGATCGGCACCGCCTTCGTGCAGGCCAGCGCCTGCAGCATCTGCGCGACGCCGGGCAGGTCGACCGGCGAATGCTCCATGTCGATCACCGCCCAGTCGAAGCCGGCGCAGCCGACCGCCTCCACGACCAGCGGGCTGGCCGACATCACCCAGGTGCCCAGCGGCACGCGCTGGTGGCCGTGGCTGTTGGCATCGCCGCCGCGCAGTTTCTGCTGCAGCAGTTGCTTGAAGGCGTTCATGCGCGTCTCCTGCAGGTTCAGTAGCGCGTGCCGCCGTCGAGCGCCACGCGCAGGTAGTGTGCGCCGGGAATCGGGTTGTAGTAGTAGGGCGGCACCTCCTCGAAGCCGAGCGAGGCGTAGAGCTCGCGCGCCGCCTCCATGTCGTCGAGCGTGTCGAGGAACATCGCCGAGTAGCCGGCGCCGCGGCCATGGTCGAGCAGCGCCTCGGCGAGCCGGCGGCCGAGACCGAAGCGGCGGAACATGCGCCGCACGTACAGGCGCTTCATCTCGCAGGCATTGGGCTCGTCGAGCTCGGGCGCCGGCCGCACCGCGCCGCAGCCGGCCAGCGCGCCGTCGCACCAGGCCAGCAGCAGCGTGCCGCCGGGCGCGCCATAGTCGCCGGGCAGGGTGGCCAGCTCGGCGTCGAAGTTCTGGAAGCACAGGTCGACGCCGAGCGCCGCGGCGTACTCGCAGAACAGCTCGCGCGCCGCATCGAGCTGCTCGGGCGTCTCGGGGGGGCGCAGGACGATGTCGGGTTGAGAACTCATCGCGGCGCGCGCAGGCGGCGTCGGGATCGCGGCGGCAGGTCCGGACGACGCGGACGCGGCCGCCGGGGCGATTGCGGCGGAATTTACACCCGGCCCGCAGTGCCCCTTCAACCCGGGGGATGGTTACCCTGACAGGTGACAAACGGCCACTGGCGCTCCTACAGTGCCAGCTGCATGGACGAACCCACGATCCCCTTCGGCGAGCCCGAGCTGTGGCGCGTCAGCGCCTTCCGCCGCGCCCTGGAGATGGATCGAGGCGGCGAAGGCTCGCGCTTCAACTCCCTCAGTCCGTCGCTGCTCGCCGACCTGCAGCGCTTCGAGAAGGACGGCGCGCGCGCCGAGGCGCTGGAGGTGCTGGCGGCCTGCCTGCGCCACCCGCAGGACATCTCGCTGCACCTCGACCGCGACGGCCATGTGCTGCCGCTGACGGTGTTCCCGCGCGACCGGCTGTTCCACACGCCGCTGTCGCTCGACACCCTCTACAGCACGCGCTTCGACACGGTGCGGCTGCTGCAGGTCGAACGCGCGCTGCTGCGCTCGCCGGCCGAAGGCCCCGGCGAGATGGTCGCCCCCGGCGAGCTGTGCCACCCGCTCGGCCCGCTGCTGTGGCATCTGGCACTGCACGGCTCCCGCCGCGAACTGCTGCCGGAGATCGCCGGCCCGGCCGTCTACCGCGTCGCGCCGGATCTGGAAGTGCCGGTGTCGCTGGCCGGCGCCCTGGGCGGCGCGGTCAACCGTCTGCGGCAGGAGGCCATGTCGCTGAAGGCGCTGACGGCCTGGCCGGGCTTCGACGCCGAACGCGCCGCGCGGCTGCTCAACGGCCTGTACCTGCAGGCCGGGCTGATCGTCAGCCGCACGCACCCGGGCGCCTCGGGCGACTCGTGGTTCAGCACGCTCAGCAACTGGTGAGCTGACGGCCCGCTCAGCGGCTGCCGAGCTCCTCCCAGCGCTCCAGCGCCGCCATCAGCTCGGTCTCGATCTGCGCGAAGCGCGCCTGCACGGCCACCTGCTCCTGCGCCGCCGCGGCGTAGAGCGCCGGATCGGCGAGGCGCTGCTCGAGCGCGCGCTGCTCGGCCTCGAGTGCCTCGATGCGCGCCGGCAGTGCGTCGAGCTCGCGCTGCTCCTTGAAGCCCAGCTTGCTGCGCTTCGGCACCGCAGGCGCCGGCGGCGGCGGTGGGGCCGGGAGTGGGGCGGCGGCGGCGCGCCGCATGGTGGCGGCCTGCAGGGCCCGCGCGCGCTCGGACTGCAGCAGCCAGTCCTCGACGCTGCCCTCGTACTCGCGCCAGGCGCCGGGCGCCTCGTTGACGATGGTGCTGGTGACCACGTTGTCGAGGAAGCGGCGGTCGTGGCTGACGAGGAACACCGTGCCGGGGTAGTTGGCGAGCAACTCCTCCAGCAGCTCCAGCGTGTCGATGTCGAGGTCGTTGGTCGGTTCGTCGAGCACCAGCACGTTGGCCGGCTTCGCGAACAGGCGCGCCAGCAGCAGCCGGTTGCGCTCGCCGCCCGACAGGCTGCGCACCGGCGAGTTGGCGCGCGCCGGCGCGAACAGGAAGTCGCCCAGGTAGCTCATCACGTGCTTGCGCTGGCCGGCGATCTCGACCCATTCGCTGCCGGGGCTGATGGTGTCGGCCAGCGTCGCGTCGAGGTTCAGCGCCTCGCGCATCTGGTCGAAGTAGGCGACCTGCAGGTTGCTGCCGTTGCGCACCGTGCCACGGTCGGGCGGCATCAGGCCGAGGATCAGCTTGAGCAGCGTGGTCTTGCCGGCGCCGTTGGCGCCGATCAGGCCGACCTTGTCGCCGCGCAGGATGGTGGCGCTGAAGTCGCGCACGATCACCTTGTCGCCATAGGACTTGGAGACGTCTTCCAGCTCCGCGACGATCTTGCCGCTGCGCGAGCCGGCATCGACCTCCAGCGCCACCCGGCCGATCGAGTCGCGCCGCGCCGCGCGCGCCGCGCGCAGCGCTTCCAGCCGCTTGATGCGCGCCACGCTGCGCGTGCGCCGCGCCTCGACGCCCTGGCGCACCCACACCTCTTCCTGCGCCAGCAGCTTGTCGGCGCGCGCCGAGGCCAGCGCCTCGTCGGCCAGCTCGCGCGCCTTGGTGGCCTCGTAGGCGGCGAAGTTGCCCGGGTAGCTGCGCAGCAGGCCACGGTCGAGCTCGACGATGCGGGTGCTCACCGCATCCAGGAAGGCGCGGTCGTGGGTGATCAGCAGCACGCTGCCGCGGAAGGCCTTGAGCAGCTCCTCCAACCAGCGGATCGCGTCGAGATCGAGGTGGTTGGTCGGCTCGTCGAGCAGCAGCACGTCGGGTGCGGCCACCAGCGCCTGGGCCAGCGCGACGCGCTTCCTGGTGCCGCCGGACAGGTCGGCGATGCGCGCCTCGGGCTGCAGCTGCAGGCGCTCCAGCGTCTCGGTCACGCGCTGCTCCCAGGTCCAGCCGTCGAGCGCCTCGATGCGGGTCTGCAGCGCGTCGAGGTCGTCGTCGGGACCATGCGCCTCGTAGCGTTCGCGCAGCGCCTTGGCCTCGGCCACGCCCTGGCTGACGGCGTCGAACACCGTCGCGCTTCCGTCGAGCTGCGGCTCCTGGGCCACCAGCGCGAGCCGCAGGCCCTGCTGCAGCCGCAGCTCGCCATCGTCGGGCCGCTCCAGCCCGGCAATGATCTTCAGCAGCGAGGACTTGCCGGTGCCGTTGCGGCCGATCAGGCCGACGCGTTCGGCGGCCTCGAGCGCGAAGTCGGTGTGGTCCAGCAGGGCCACATGGCCATAGGCCAGGTGGGCATTGGTGAGGGTCAGCAGGGCCATGGGGTCGCGCGGGAGGTGGGGCGCGGATTGTCCCGCGCCGCGCGGCTCAGGCGCGCAGGGCCAGCGCCATCTCCAGCTCGCCCTCGACGACGCGCCCGGTCGCGACGAAGCCGAGCCCGCCGTAGAAGCGCTCCAGGCGCGGCGCCGGCGGCACGTAGGACAGCGTCAGTCGCGTCGCACCGGGGCGCGTGCGCACATGCTCGATCAGTGCGCGCACCGCGGCACGACCATGGCCGCGGCCCTGGTGGGCGGTGTCGATCATCAGCCGCCACAGGTAGAAGTCGGGCTCCTCGGGCGCTGCCGTCAGGCTGGGGTCGTAGAGCATCAGGAAGCCGACCGGCACGCCGTCGACGCAGACCGCGCGCGGCCAGGCCTCGGGCGTGACGGCCGCCTGGGCCATCGAGCGCTGGTTGGGCGCGACCTGGCGGCCGCCGTCGCCGGCCTGCAGCGCACAGACCGCGTCGAGCGTGTCGGCGGTGACCGGGTCGAGGGTCAGCACGCCGCTCACCGCAGCGCCGCCTCGAGCGCGTCGATGAAGCGCTTGGCGACGTCGTAGCCGGCCTGCTTCGTGATCTCCTGGAAGCCGGTCGGGCTGGTGACGTTGATCTCGGTCAGGCAGTCGCCGATCACGTCCAGGCCGACCAGCAGCAGCCCGCGTGCGGCGAGGATCGGGCCCAGGCCCTCGGCAATCTCGCGGTCGCGCTGGGACAGCGGCTGCGCCACGCCCTTGCCGCCGGCGGCCAGGTTGCCGCGCACCTCGCTGCCCTGCGGGATGCGCGCCAGCGCGTACGGCACCGGCTCGCCGCCGATCAGCAGGATGCGCTTGTCTCCCCGCACGATCTCGGGCAGGAAGCGCTGCACCATGATCGTCGTCGCGCCGTGGCGGTTCAGCGTCTCGGTGATGCTGCCGAGGTTAAGCCCGTCCGCCTGCACCCGGAAGATGCCCATGCCGCCCATGCCGTCGAGCGGCTTGAGGATGATGTCGCGGTGCTCGGCGTGGAAGGCGCGGACATCGGCCGCGTCGCGCGTCACCAGCGTCGGGCCGATGTACTGCGGGAACTCGAGGATCGCGAGCTTCTCCGGATGGTCGCGCAGCGCACGCGGCTTGTTGAAGACGCGAGCACCCTCGCGCTCGGCCTGCTCGAGCAGGTGGGTGGCGTAGAAGTATTCGCTGTCGAACGGCGGGTCCTTGCGCATCAGCACCGCGTCGACTTCGTGCAGCGGCTGTGGCCGCTCGTGCGGCGGCTGCTGGGCGGCGCGGTACCAGTCGTACGCATCGCCGGTCAGCGTCAGGTCGCGCACGAAGGCAGTGACGACGCCGCCGCGCTGCCACATCAGGTCCTTGGGTTCACAGGCCATCAGCGCATGGCCGCGCGCGGCGGCCTCGCGCATCATCGCGAAGGTCGAGTCCTTCGCGGTCTTGAATCCGTCCAGCGGGTCGGCGATGAAGAGCAGGCGCATCGGTGAGCCCCGTTCAGTCGCCGCGCCGCGCGACCCAGTAGGCCGCGCCCTCGGCGCCGTAGCGCTCCGAATGCGCGACACCGGCCTCGAGCTCGAAGGTCTGGCCCGGCCGCAGGTGGCGCGTCTCGGCGCCGACGGTCAGCCACATCTCGCCGCCCACCACCAGCGCCGCGGCATCGAAGGGATGGGTGTGGGTGTCGAGCACGGTGCCGGGCGGCCACTCGCGCTCGAGCACCTGCCCGTAGCCGCGTGCCCGGGCAGCGGCGGCGTAATCATCGAAGGTGAAGGCGAGCATGCAAGTCTCCGGCGCAACCGTGGCGAGTCCCGATGGTGCCGCAAGCCCGCTTGCCAGGCGACGCGGCGGTCGATTCGCCCCGCGCCACTTATGCTTTGCTGATGCACGCGCCGTCAAGATGGCCTCGATGATCCCGTCGCTGCGAGCCTCCGCCGAGCCGGCCGTCGGGCCTGCGGCGCTGGTCTGGGCCACCGGCGCAGCGGCGATGGTGGCGCTCGACGGTCGTGTCGACCTGGCCAGCCTGGCGATGCTGATGGTGCTGACCGCGGCCGTCGCCGCCGTCTGGCTGCCCGCCTGGGCGGCGCTGGCGGGCAGCGCGCTGGGCGTGCTTGCGTTCAACTGGACTTTCATCCCGCCGCGCGGCAGCTTCGCGGTCGACCTGCGCCAGCATGCGCTGCTGCTTGGCACGATGCTGGCCGTCAGCGCGATCGTGACCTTGCTGATGGCGGCACTGCGCCGCCAGGCCGCCCACGCCGCCCGCCAGGCGGCCCGCGCCGAGCAGTTGCGCGCCTGGGCCGACGCGCTGCGCGACACCGACGATCCTTCCACACAGGCCGGTGCGCTGCAGGCGGCGCTGACGGCGATGACCGGCGCCGTCGTGACCGTGCAGGTCCTGAAGGACCGGCTGCCGCCATCGGATGACGATGCGGCCCTGCTGGCCGTCGGCACGGCCGATGCAGACCGTCGCGCCGGCCTGTGGCACTGCCTGCGCGACGGCCGGCCGATGGGGCCGGACACCGGCCGCCACGAGGAGCAGCCGGACTGGTACCTGCCGCTGCGCGGCCGTGGTGCGGTGTTCGGCGCGGCGGTGATCTGCGAGCCCGGCCGGCAAGACGGTGCCGACCTGCACCAGCAGTCCCAGGCGCTGTGCGACGCGCTCGGCATGGCCCTGCAGCGCGCCCAGGCGGCGCGCGACGAGCGTCGCGCCCGCGAGGAGGCGCAGACGCAGGCCGTGCGCGGCACGCTGCTGGCGGCGATCTCGCACGACTACCGCACGCCGCTGGCGGCGATCATGGGCGCCGCCTCGTCGCTCGACGAGCAGGGTGAGCGCCTCGACGCCGCGCAGCGCCGGCGGCTCGCGCGCAGCATCGTCGACGAGGCCGCCGGCCTCGCACGCCTGACCGACAACGCACTGCAGCTCGCACGGCTCGACGCGCCCGGCGTGACGCTGCGGCGCGACTGGGAATCGGCCGAGGAGATCGCCGGCACGGTGCTGCGCCGGGCGCGGCGCCACGACCCGTCGCGGCGCGTGCGGGCGCGCCTCGAGCCGCCGCTGCCGCTGCTGTGGTGCGACGCGCTGCTGCTGACCCAGCTGCTGGACAACCTGGTCGACAACGCCCTGAAGTACAGCCCGGCCGAGGCGCCCGTCGAGTTGCTGGTCCGCTCGCTCGGCGACCAGGTACTGCTCGCCGTGCGCGATCGCGGCCCCGGCATCGCGCCGGCCTGGCGCGAACAGGTGTTCCGGCTTTTCCAGCGGGGTGGGGCCGACGGGCTCGCCCCCGGTTTGCCGGCCGCGCGGCCCGGGGCGGGCGTCGGCCTGGCGGTCTGCCGAGCGATCGCGCGCGCCCATGGCGGTGAGTTGCGCCTGCGTCCGCGCGGCCATGGCGGCTGCAGCTTCGAGTGCTGGCTGCCGGCGCCGGCGCCACCGCCCGAGCCGGACGCACCATGAGCCTGCGCGTGCTGCTGGTCGAGGACGACCGCGAGCTGCGCGGCACGCTGCGCGACGTGCTGCGCGTCGAGGGCTACGAGGTGCTGACGGCGGCCAGCCTCGCCGAGGGCCTGGCGCTGCTGGCCCATGCCGGCCGCACGGCCGACGACCCCGGCACCGACCTGGTCGTGCTCGATCTCGGCCTGCCCGACGGCGACGGCGAAACCCTGCTCGCGGCGCTGCGGCGCCGCCACGCGCTGCCGGTCCTCGTCATCTCGGCACGCGACGTCGAGGGCCACAAGGTGCGCCTGCTCGACGCCGGCGCGGACGACTACCTCGTCAAGCCCTTCGGCGTCGGCGAGCTGCTGGCCCGCCTGCGTGTCACGCTGCGCCACCGCGGCACCGCGGTGGCCGCCGCGGTGACGCGCTGGCAGCACGGCGGCGTCGAGGTCGACCTGGCGGCCCAGCGTGTGCGCCGCGACGCCGAGCCGCTGCACCTGACGCCGACCGAGTTCAGGCTGCTCGCGCGCCTGGTGCGCAGCGCCGGCCGCGTGGTCACGCACCGCCAGCTGCTCGCCGACGTGTGGGGCGCCGAGTTCACGGAGCACACCCACTACCTGCGCCTCTACATGGGCCAGCTGCGCGCCAAGCTCGAGGCCGATCCGGGCGAACCCCGGCTGCTGCTGACCGAGCCGGGCGTCGGCTACCGGCTGGTGGAGTCCGACGAGGGTTGACGCGCGCTTATGCGTTCCTGATGCCCCGGCGGGCAGTCTGCGGCCCTCGCCACCGACACGACGCCCGCATGAACACCGCCGCCGCAGCCGCCACGTCCGCCGCCACCTCCTCCGACTCGCCAGGCCCCACCGACGCCCACCGCCAGAGCCTGGCCGCGCTGACGCTCGCGGCCACCGGCGTGGTCTACGGCGACATCGGTACCAGCCCGCTGTACACGGTCAAGGAAATCTTCGCGCCGTCCACCGGCGTACCGCTGG
>Ga0209966_1000006_pt1 | contig 102095 bp, 101 predicted proteins | sample RhisoiCoNPM_FD_187575 | JGI IMG/M metagenome (GOLD analysis project Ga0209966, IMG submission 187575) | Arabidopsis thaliana rhizosphere microbial communities from the Joint Genome Institute, USA, that affect carbon cycling - Rhizosphere... | ecosystem: Host-associated > Plants > Roots >... | reverse complement strand
TCGGCACGCCCGAGGACTACGCCAAGCTGGTGCGCCACATCGTCGAGAACGAGATGCTCAACGGCGAGGTGATCCGCCTCGACGGCGCGATCCGCCTCGCGCCGCGCTGAGCGGCGCTTGGGCGGGGCACTCCGAAGTGACCGCTAGACTGGCCGGGTGATTCCCCGGCCCTTCATCGACGACCTGCTCGCCCGCTCCGACATCGCGGAGGTCGTCGGCCGCCACGTCCAGCTGAAGAAGGCCGGCGCCACGCTGAAGGGCCTGTGCCCCTTCCACGGCGAGAAGACGCCGAGCTTCACCGTCAGCCCGACGCGCCAGACCTACCACTGCTTCGGCTGCGGCGCCCACGGCAACGCGATCGGCTTCCTGATGGAGCATGCCGGCATGGGCTATGTGGATGCCGTCCGCGACCTCGCCCAGCAGCTCGGCATGACCGTGCCCGACGACGACAGCACGCCCGAGGAGCGCGCCCGCGAGCGCGCCGCCAAGGAGCGCCAGGCGACGCTCAGCGAGGTGCTGGCCAAGGCCGGCGAGCACTGGCGCAAGCAGTTGAAGGCGAGCGAGCGCGCGATCGCCTACCTGAAGAAGCGCGGCCTGACCGGCGAGATCGCCGCGCGCTTCGGTCTGGGCTACGCGCCCGAGGGCTGGCGCGGCCTCGCGAGCGCCTTCCCGCGCTACGACGACCCGCTGCTCGCCGAGTCGGGCCTGGTGATCGTGCAGGGCGACGAGGGTCCAGAGCAGAAGCGCTACGACCGCTTCCGCGACCGCGTGATGTTCCCGATCCGCTCGGTGCAGGGCGAGGTGATCGGCTTCGGCGGTCGCGTGCTCGACCAGGGCGAGCCGAAGTACCTGAACTCGCCCGAGACGCCGGTGTTCGTCAAGGGCCGCGAGCTCTACGGCCTATTCGAGGCGCGCGCGGCGCTGCGCGAGCGCGGTTATGCGCTGGTGGTCGAGGGCTACATGGACGTGGTGGCGTTGGCCCAGCTCGGCTTCCCGAACGCGGTCGCGACGCTCGGCACCGCCTGCACCGAGGAGCATGTGAGGAAGCTGCTGCGCTTCACCGACCGCATCGTCTTCAGCTTCGACGGCGATGCCGCCGGCCGCCGCGCCGCCGGCCGTGCGCTGGAAGCGGCACTGCCGCATGCGAGCGATACCCGCGGCATCGCCTTCCTGTTCCTGCCGCCCGAGCACGACCCCGACTCCTACGTCCGCGAGCATGGCACCGTGGCTTTCGAGGCCTGCGTGCAACAGGCGGTGCCGCTGTCGCGCCAGCTGCTCGAAGCGGTGCGCGAGGGCTGCGATCTCGTCACGGCCGAAGGCCGGGCGCGCATGCTGGCGCAGGCCAAGCCGCTGTGGTCGGCACTGCCCGACGGCGCGCTCAAGCGCCAGCTGTTCGGCGAACTGGCGCGCGCCGGTGCGCTGGAGCCGGCCGAGCTGGCCGCGCTGTGGGGCGGTTCGCCGCCACCGCGGCGCGACGGGCCGGCCGCGGCGCGCCCCCGACCGGTGCGCCGCGCGCTGCGCGCGGCCACCAGCTCCCTGGACCGCGGCGCAGCGCTGCTGCTGCAGCGCTGCGATCTGTGGGACCGGCTCGACGCCGCCACCCACGAGCTGCTGTGCGAAGTGCTCGACCCGCACGGCGCCTTCTTCCGCTGGCTGGACCGGCGTTTTCACGACGAGGGCCCGCTGTCGCCGCAGACCCTGCTGGCCGAGATGCGCGCCGGCGGCGACGCGCTCGGCCTCGCGACGCTGGCCGAGCACCTGGCCGCGCTGCACACGGTCGATGCCGGCGAGCATGCCGAGGTCGAGCTGCGCGTCATCGCCGACCGCGTGCGGCTCGACGCGCTCGAGCGCGACCTGGAGGCCCTGGCCGCCCAGCCGCAGCCGAGCGCCGAGACGCTGGCGGCGATCCGCGACACCCGGGCTGCCGCCAATGCGCTGAAGACCGAGCTTGCGCGCGCCGCCGCGGCGCCGGCCGAGCGCGGCTGAGCAGCAAGAAAAAGCCGCACGGGCGGGAGCCCGTGCGGCGCAAGGCGGGGGAGTCTGATCCCGCCGGTCGAGAGACGGAAGGCTCAGCCCTTGGCCGGCGCGCGATCGGCATCGGCCTGCGCCACGGGCGCGCTGCGGCGGGCCCGGATCACGACGCGCTCGAGCGTCACGACGGGCACGGCCTGCACGGCGGCGTAGACCGGCGCGCTGCGCTGACCCGCGAGCTGTGAGACGCCTGTCACCAGGACGCCGGTGCACAGCACGGCAGCGAACGCGGCGGCGGCCAGAGCGGCGAACGGCAGGCCGGCGGGACGGGTCGTGTTCATGAGCTTCTCCTGGGGCGCTGGTAGCGCGGTGGTGATCGATGGACTCAGTATCGGCAGCGCTTCCGGCACCGACCAGCCGCTTACGACGAACAGCGGCTGCGGCGGCACGAAGCGCGCCAGCGTGCGACGGACGGCGCCGCTCAGCCCTCGGCGCCGGGCGCCGCCACCAACCGCACGCGCGCGCCGTGCACCGCCACCACCGCGCCGGCGCGCAGCTTGGCGCCACGGCGCAGCTCCTCGCGGCCGTCGACGGCCACCTTGCCGGCGCCGATCAGCGTCTTGGCGGCGCCGCCGCTGTCGGCCAGGCCGGTCGCCTTGAGCAGTGCATCCAGCGTGATGAACTCGCCGCGCAGCGGGAAGTCGATCGTCCTCATCGGCCCTCCGCCAGAATGTCGTCTGCCGAACCGCCCTGACCGTCGTGCGCTTGATCCATGCGCGCAGTGTCGCCGACCCACCGATGAGCCACCGCCCGACCACCGTCGACGATCTTGCCGCCTTCGACACCGTGATCGACGTGCGCTCGCCGTCGGAGTACGCGCTCGACCACATCCCCGGCGCGATCAACTGCCCGGTGCTCGACGACGAGGAGCGTGCGCGGGTCGGCACGACCTACGTGCAGGTGTCGGCCTTCGAGGCGCGCAAGATCGGCGGCGCGCTGGTCGCCCGCCGCATCGCCGACCACCTGGAGGCGCACTTCCGCGACCAGCCCCGGCAGTGGCGCCCACTGGTCTACTGCTGGCGCGGCGGCATGCGCAGCGGCAGCCTGGTGACCTGGATGCGCATGGTCGGCTGGGACGCCCAGCAGCTGCAGGGCGGCTACAAGAGCTGGCGCCGGCATGTCATCGACCGGATCGCCGCCCTCGCGCCGCAGCTGCCGCTGCGCGTGCTGTGCGGTCCGACCGGCAGCGCCAAGACGCGCGTGCTGGGCGCGCTGGCCGCCGCCGGCGAGCAGGTGCTGGACCTGGAAGACCTCGCCGCCCACCGCGGCTCGGTGCTCGGCGCGCTGCCGGGCATCGAGCAGCCGTCGCAGAAGGCCTTCGAGACGCGGATCGCGCACGCGATCGGCGCCCTCGACCTGTCGCGCCCGGTCTGGGTCGAGGCCGAGAGCCGCCGCATCGGCCGGCTCAACCTGCCCGAGCCGCTGCTGCTGCAGCTGCGCGCCAGCCCGGTGGTCGAGATCGCGGCCACGCGCGAGGCGCGGCTCGCCTACCTGCTGCGCGACTACGCCTGGTTTGCCGACGACCCGGAAGGCCTGGCGACGCAGCTCGGTGCCCTGCACGGCCTGCTGCCCAACGAGACGCTGGCGCGCTGGCAGGGCTGGGCGCGCGGGCGCGAGCTCGCACCGCTGTTCGCGGCGCTGATGGCCGAGCACTACGACCCGCTGTACGCGCGCTCGCAGGACCAGAACTTCGAACGCCTGGTCGATGCGCGGCGCGTCGAGACCGACGACCTGTCCGACGCCGGCATCGCCGCGCTGGCGGCGCGCATCGCCGCCGGCTGATTCAGTCCTTGTGGATCGGGTCGATCCAGCGCACCGTCTGCGGCGCCTCGGCCGGCTCGATGTCGAGATTGACGACCACCGCCTCGCCGTCGCTGCGCACCAGCACGCACTCGAGCACCTCGTCGGGGCTGGCGTTGATCTCCTGGTGCGGAACGAAGGGCGGCACGTAGATGAACGATCCCGGCCCGGCCTCGGCGGTGTACTCCAGCCGCTCGCCCCAGCGCATGCGCGCGCGGCCCTTGACGATGAAGATCACGCTCTCCAGCGGGCCGTGGTGGTGGGCGCCGGTCTTGGCGTCCGGGTGGATGTGCACCGTGCCGGCCCACAGCTTCTGCGCGCCGACGCGCGCATGATTGATCGCCGCCTTGCGGTCCATGCCCGGCGTCTGCGCGGTATTGGGGTCGAGCTGGTCGGGGGCGATCACGCGCACGCCGTCGTGCTGCCAGCGGCCGGGGGCTGCGTCTTGGCTCATGCGGAGCTCCGTTGCTTTCGAGCGATGCGTGCATTGTGGCGCGCCTCGCCGCGCGGGGCCTCGGCTACACTGCGGCGCGTAGATATGCGCAAGACCGTGGTGCTTCGAGGTTCGTTCGATCCGTCGGCCGGTTCCGGCCGGCGTCTGGTTCTTCTCCCCCAGTAGCGTTTCTTGAGTGTCTCTGCAGGGGCTCGGCATGTCGCTGCGCCTCTCATTTCCATCGAGTTAGGAACGTCATGAGCATGCAAACCGGTACCGTGAAGTGGTTCAACGAAGCGAAGGGCTACGGCTTCATCGCGCAGGACGGCGGCGGCGCCGACGTCTTCGCCCACTTCCGGGACATCCAGGGCAACGGCTTCAAGACGCTGCAGGAAAACCAGCGCGTCGAGTTCGAGGTCAAGCAAGGCCAGAAGGGCCCGCAGGCCGCGAACATCCGCCCGCTCTGAGCGAGGCGGAACGTGACGCCGCTTCGGCGGCGTCACCCCGATGAAACGCGGCTTCGGCCGCGTTTTTTCTTGGGCTGCGCTACTTGCCGCGCTGGATCGCGAAGTAATCGCGCTCGTCATAGGGGCGGTCGGCGCATTGCCCCGCCCAGCCCTGCTGGCGCGTGTTGTAGGCGTCGGCTTCGCCGTTGTAGGCCAGCGCGCGGGCCTTGTAGGCGGCGCTGCGATCGCGCAGCGCGCCGAGCTTGACATTGAAGGCGTCGACCGCCGCGGCGTCGCTGGCATCGATCGCCGCTCGCTCGGCGCCGAGGGCCTGCTCGTCGCGCTCGACCTGCGCCTGCTCGGCGTCGAGTTCGACGCGGCTGCGCTTGACCTGCTCGCCCTGGGTCTTCAGGCCCGCCTCCTCCTTCAGGCAGTGGCGCAGCTCGTCGCGCGTCAGCAGCTTGCCGGTGGGCTGGCCCTTGCCGAGCTTGAGCACATTGCCCTTGGGCGGGGCCGGATCGGCCGCCGCGGCCGCGGTCGCGGCGCACAGCAGAGTGGCCGCGAGCAGCCGGGTGAGCGCTCGGGGGCACGCATCGAGGGTCATCGTCGGTCCTTCCAGCGGCGCCGTTCGCGCCGCGAGGCGCGCATCATGCCACTGCGGCCGCGGCGCCCCGGGCCGGCCAGAATCGCGCCGATGACGACAGCCCCCAACGGCGCCTGGTGCGCGATCGACTTCGGCACCTCCAACTCGGCGGTCGCGGTGCCGGCCGCGGGCGGCGGCTCGCGGCTGGTCGAGCTCGAGGCCGGCGCGCCGACGATGCCGACCGCGGTGTTCTACTTCGCCGAGCACCCGCCGCTGCCGCCGGGCGCACCGCCACCCAGCGCCGTCGGCCGCGCCGCGATCGCCGCCTATGTCGACGGCTACGACGGCCGGCTGATGCGCTCGATGAAGAGCATCCTCGGCTCGCCGCTGGTCGAGCAGAGCACCGATGTCGGCGGCGGCCACGCGGTCAAGTACCTCGACGTCATCACCGGCTACCTGCGCCACCTGCGCCATGCCGCCGAGGCGGCGGCGGGCGGCGCGATCGAGCGCGCGGTGCTCGGCCGGCCGGTGTTCTTCGTCGACGACGATCCGGCGCGCGACGCCCAGGCCCAGGCGTCGCTCGAAGCCGCGGCGCGCGCGGTCGGGCTGCGCGAGATCGCCTTCCAGTACGAACCGATCGCCGCCGCGTTCGACCACGAGCGCCGCACCGACCACGAGGAGGCGGTGCTGGTCGCCGACATCGGCGGCGGCACCTCGGACTTCTCGCTGGTGCGCGTCGGCCCATCGCGGCGCGGGCGGCTCGACCGCAAGGACGACATCCTCGCCAGCCACGGCGTGCACATCGCCGGCACCGACTTCGACCGCCGCATCGAACTCGCCAGCCTGCTGCGCCCGCTGGGCCACGGCGCGCTCGGCCCGGCACGCGGCGAGGCGCCCGCGCGCGAGGTGCCGAGCGCGGTCTACTTCGACCTCGCCACCTGGCACCTGATCAACACCGTCTACCACCCGGCGCGCGTCGCCGAGCTGCAGGGCATGGCCGGCTTCTACGCCGACCCGGCGCACCACCGCCGGCTGATGCGCACCGTGCGCGAGCGCCTGGGCCACGAGCTGGCGGCGCGCGCCGAGGCGGCGAAGATCGCGGTCGCCGGCGGCGCGTCGACGCGCGTCGACCTCGGCCTCGTCGAACCCGGCCTGGCCGTCGAGCTCGACGCGCGCGACGCGGTCGCCGCGATCGACGCCGACATCGACCGCATCGTCGATGCCGCGCGCGAGACGGTGCGCCTCGCCAGCCTGGCGCCGGACGCCGTCGACGCGCTCTACTTCACCGGTGGCTCGACCGGCCTCGCGCTGCTGACCGAGCGGCTCGCCGCCGCCTTCCCGCTGGCACGGGCAGTGCATGGCGACCGGCTGGCCAGCGTCGCGACCGGCCTGGGCGTGTACGCGGCGCGGCGCTTCGGCTAGCCTTCGGGCGCCTCGGGGCCGTTGCGGGGTGCACCCTTCCATCCACACGGAGCGATCCTCATGAACCTCGTCCAGCAGTTCGGCCCGCTCGTCGGCCGCATCCTCCTCGCCGCGCTGTTCATCCCGGCCGGCCTCGGCAAGATCCCCGGCTTCGAAGGCACGGTCGGCTACATCGCCTCCAAGGGGCTGCCGCTGCCCCAGCTCGGCGCGGCGATCGCGATCGTCGTCGAGGTCGCCGTCGCCGGCGCGCTGCTGGTCGGCTGGCGCACGCGCTGGGCGGCGCTGATCCTGGCCGCCTTCACGCTCGCCGCCGGTGTGTTCTTCCACGGCTACTGGGCGCTGCCGGCCGACCAGCAAGGCATGCAGAGCATCATGTTCTGGAAGAACGTCGCGATCGCCGGCGGCCTGCTGTTCGTCGCCGCGCATGGCGCGGGCCGCTACGCGCTCGACGGCGGGCGCTGACGCCCGATGCAAGACGATGCCCCGCGCGCACGGCCGGCTTCCTGCACCCAGCTCTTCCTCGCCTTCAGCGCGCTGGCGCTGCAGGGCTTCGGCGGCGTGCTCGCGGTCGCGCAGCGCGTGCTGTGCGAGGAACGACGCTGGCTGACGAAGGCCGAGTTCCTCGAACTGCTCGCCATCGGCCAGGTGCTGCCGGGCCCGAACGTCTGCAACCTGTCGCTGATGGTCGGCGACCGCTACTTCGGCACGCGCGGCGCCTTCGCGGCGCTGGCCGGGATGATCGCCGCGCCGCTGGCGATCGCGCTCGCGGCGATGGCGCTGTACGCGCAGTTCGCCGCGCACCCGGTGGTGGCCGGCGCGCTGCGCGGCATGGGTGCGGTCGCCGCCGGCCTGGTGCTGGGCACGGCGATCAAGCTCGCGCTGCCGCTGCGCACCAGCCCGCTCGGCGTGCCGCTCGTGGCGGCGCTGGGCGTGGCCTGCTTCGCGGCGGTGGCCTGGGCGCGGCTGCCGCTGGCGGCGGTGCTGCTCGGCCTCGGGCCGCTGGCCTGCGCGCTGGCGTGGTGGCGCACGCCGCAGGAGGCGGCGTGACGCTCGACCTGCTGCTCGCCCTCGGCGGCCATTTTTTGCTGCTGTCGCTGCTGGCGATCGGCGGCGCGATCGCGGTGGCGCCCGACATGCACCGCTGGCTCGTGACCGACGCGCGGCTGCTGAGCGACCCGCAGTTCGCCTCGGCGATCGCGATCGCCCAGGCTGCACCGGGGCCGAACCTGCTGTTCGTGCCGCTGCTCGGCTACCAGGTCGCCGGCCTCGCCGGCGCCGCGGTCGCACTGGCCGGCATCATGATCCCGTCGACGACGCTGGCGCTGCTGGCGGCGCGCTGGGGCGCAGCGCGCAGCGACTGGCGCTCGGTGCGCGCCTTCAAGACCGGCATGGCGCCGATCACGCTGGCGCTGATCGCCGCGACCGGCTGGCTGCTGGCCGCGCCGGCCGGGCACTGGGCCTCGCTCGCGCTGACGCTCGCGGCGGCGCTGGCGGTGTGGCGCACGCGCTGGCACCTGCTGTGGCTGATCGGCGCCGGGGCGCTGCTCGGCGCCCTCGGCTGGGTCTGACCGCTATCCTCTGGACCATGATCGAGATCGTGAACAACCGCGCCGCGTCGCGCTTCGAGACCACCGTCGACGGCCTGCTGTGCATCGCCGACTACCGCCGCCAGGGCGATGTGCTGGTGCTGCCGCACACGCTGGTGCCCGCCGCGCTGCGCGGCCACGGCATCGCCGCCGCCCTCGTGCAGGCGGCGCTCGACTGGGCCCGCGCCGAGGGCCTGAAGGTCGAGCCGGTGTGCTCCTACGTCGCCGCCTACATGCGCCGGCACCCGGAGAGCCACACCCTGCTCGCCGGCGGCTGAGCCGCGACTTTTCACCGGAACGCGGGGGCGTCCCCCGATTCGCGGCATGGCGCGCGGCGGGCCGACGCGCAAAATGGTTTCGTCGTCGGCCGATCGATTCAGCCGGCGCCGGGACCGAGCTTCCGGGTTCCGGGTACCCCCCACCAGGGGCACCCCAAACAGGAAGCACCAACACCGAACCCCTGCCCTGGTGCAGGGGTTCGCCGTTTCAGGGCGCCACCGGCAGCCGCGTGACCAGCACCTGGTCGATCTTGTGGTTGTCGACGTCGAGCACCTCGAAGCGCCAGCCCGCATGCACCAGGCAGTCGGTGCGCCGTGGGATGCGTCGCAGCATCACCATCAGGAAGCCGGCCAGCGTGTCGTACTGCCCCTGCCGCGGCAGCTCGTCGAGGTCGAGCGCGCGCAGCACGTCGGGGATCGGCGTGACGCCGTCGATCAGCCAGCTGCCGTCCTCGCGCTGCACGATCTGCTCCTCGGCCCAGGGCGAGACGAGGTCGCCCATCACCGTGCTCATCACGTCGTTGAGCGTGATGACGCCGACCACCAGGCTGTACTCGTTCATGATGACCGCGAAATCGTCGTGCGCGCCGCGGAACTGCTCGATCACCTCGCTGAGCGTCAGCCGGTCGGGGATCACCAGCAGCTTCTGCAGCAGCCCGGGCGCGTCGAGCGCGATCGACTGCTCGTTGAGCACGCGGATCAGCAGATCCTTCGCGTCGACATAGCCGAGCACATGGTCGATGTCGCCGTCGCACACCAGATAGGTGGAATGCGGGTTGGCGGTGATGCGCGCACGGATCAGCTCCGGCGGGTCGTCGAGCAGGAAGTGGACGATGCGGTCGCGCGCGGTCATCGCGCTCTCCACGGTACGCGTGTCGAGCTCGAAGACGTTGGCGATCAGCTGCTGCTCTCCCTGCGCCAGCAGGCCGCCGGCGGCACCGGCCTCGGCCATCGCGAGGATGTCGTCGTGGGTCACGCGGTCGTCGCGCGTGCGCTGCAGGCCGAACAGCGTGAACAGCGCGTCGGCGGCCTTGTCGAAGCCCCAGGCCAGCGGCTTGAGCAGCGTCGTCAGCGTGTCCATCGGGCCGACCAGTCGCATCGCGACCGCCTCGGGGTTGGTCAGGCTGATGCGCTTGGGGAACAGGTCGGCGAACAGCACGAAAGCCGCGGTGATCAGCACGAAGGAGGCGACGAAGCCCACCGTCGCCGCGCTCGCCGGCGCCACGAAGCCGGCGGCCAGCGCGGCGAGCGTCGGCGACAGCGCGCCCTCGCCGACGATGCCGCCGAGGATCGCGACCGCGTTCAGCCCGATCTGCACCACGGTGACGAAGTGGCCCGGACGCTCCTGGACGTCGAGCACGCGCTGGGCGCGCGCGTCGCCCTCGTCGGCGATCTGGCGCAGCTTGATGCGCCGCGCCGCAGCGAGCGACAGCTCGGCCATCGAGAAGAAGGCGCAGGCCGCGATCAGCGCGGCGATCAGCAGCAGGCTGGTGCCGAGGTCCATGGTCGCGGGCAGTGTAGCGACGCCCGCCGCGACGCCGAGCGCCGCGAACGCCGGCTCAGGCCTGCGGCCCGACCGCCGCCGCCACGAGCAGCCGCTCCACCTCGGCGGTGAAGCGGTCGAAGTCGAACGGCTTGGTCCAGTAGTCGATCGCGCCGGCGGCGCGCGCCGCCGCCACCTCGTCGGGCATCGCGCTCGCGGACAGCGCGACGACCGGGGACGACCGGACGGGACCCGCCTTCAGGCGCTGCAGCACGTCGAGCCCGCTCATGTCGGGCAGGCGCATGTCGAGCAGGATCAGGTCCGGCTGCAGGCGCTGCGCGAGGGCGATCCCGGTGGCGCCGTCGTCGGCCTGGGCCAGCGTGACCTGCGGCCAGCGCGACAGCAGTTGCTCGATGATCAGCACATTGACGGGGTTGTCCTCGATGTAGAGCACCGTGGCCGGCGGCAGCTCGGCCGGGCGCTCGCCATCGGTGGCCTCCGGCGGCCCCTGCGATGCCGGCGCCGCCACCGGCACGCGGCGGTCGGCCACCGGGATCGTGAGCGTCACGGTCGTGCCTTCGCCGACGCGGCTGCGCACGTCGATGCTCCCCTTCATGATCAGCAGCAGCTCGCGGGTCAGCGTGAGGCCGATGCCGGTCCCCTCGATCCCGCCATGCTGCCGTCCGAGGCGGTTGAAGGGCTCGAACAGGCAGCCCAGCTGCTCGGCGCTCATGCCCAGGCCGGTGTCGGCCACGCGCACCGCCAGGTGGTCGTCGCGGCGCTCGAGGCTCAACGTCACCTCGCCGCCGGGGCGGTTGTACTTGATCGCGTTCGACAGCACGTTCAGCAGGATCTGCCGCCAGCGCGTCGCGTCAGCCAGGATCGCGCAGTCGGCCGGCCGGGACGGGCCGTGCAGCCGCACGCCGTGCCGCTCCGCCAGCGAGCGGCTGAGTTCGATCGCGTCGGCCGCCGTCGCATCCGTGTCGAGGGCCGAGATCGCGATCTGCAAGGCGCCGGACTCGATGCGCGAGACGTCGAGCACGTCGCTGATCAGCGCCAGCAGGTGCCAGCCGGCGAGGCGGATGTGGTCGATCTGCACGCGCTGGCGCTCCGTCAGCGGCTCGCCCGAGCCCTGCAGCAGCTGCGCGAAGCCCAGCACCGCGTTCAGCGGCGTGCGCAGCTCGTGGCTCATGCGCGAAAGGAACTCGGTCTTCGCGCGGCTGGCGGCCTCGGCGGCGCGCTGCGCCTCGATGGCCGCGGCGGCGCGGCGCGCGTCGGTCACGTCGCGCAGCACCACGGTCATCAGCGCGGCGTCGCCGTCGCCGAGCCGGGAGATCGCGGCCTCGATCGGGAACTCCTCGCCATCGGCCCGCACGCCATGGAGCACGTCCATCGCCCCCATGCGCCGGTTGGTCGAGCCGGTCTTCGCGAAGCCGGCCACGTGTTCGGCGTGGCGCTGCTGCTGGCGCAGCGGAATGAAGCGCGACAGCGGCGTGCCGATCGCGTCGGCCGGGTCGATACGGAAGATGCCGGCGGCAGCGCGGTTGAAGACCACGATGCGTTGCTCGACGTCGACCGTGATGATCGCGTCCATCGCCGTCTCGACGATGCCCGAGAGCTGCAGCTCGCGGTCTTCCAGGGCCCGACTGGCCTGCTTCGAGCTCGTGATGTCTTCGGCGACGCCGCCGACCGCCACCACCTCGCCGGCCGGCGACATCAGCACCGAGGCCCGGTCGCGCAGCCAGCGCCAGCCGCCGTCGGTGTGGCGGATGCGGTACTCGATGCTGCGCAGGCCGCCGGCATGGCGCAGGGCGGACGCGCTGGCCACCAGCCGCTCGCGGTCGTCCGGGTGCACGACGGCCATCCAGAGGTCCGGATCGTCGAGAAAGTCCTGCGCGGACCGCCCGTAGACCCGCTGCGTCGCCGGGCTGACGTACAACACCTCGCGACCGTCGGGCGAGGCGAACCAGGCGACCTCCGACAGGTTGGCCATCAGCAAGCGCCAGCGTGCCACGCTCATGGCGAGCTGCTCGGCCTGCTGCCGCAACCGAGCGGCCTGCCGCGTCAGGCTCAGGCGCGTGCGGCCGACCACGATCAGCAGCAGCGCCGCGGTGACCGCGACGAAGGCAAGGCCCTTGTAGGCTTCGGCCAGGGCGAGCTGCTCGCGCGTCAGCGGCAGCCGCGCCAGGAGCTGGCTCGAGCCGACGACCCAGACGCCGGCCAGGACGAGGTAGCCGATCGACCACGCCAGCGCGATACGCCAAACGCGCCAACGCTCCGCGCTGCTCAGCGGCGGGGGCGTGCTGTCGTCGGGCAGGAGGAGGCTGAGCACCGGGTCAGTATGCGCAAGCGGCGCGGCGAGCCAACGCGAGAATTGCCCTCGTGGGAGCCGCCAGATCGGCCCCGGTCGCACCGGCACGGTGCACATTGGCTCTCATCGCTGCCCCCTCCCCGGTGTTGGCGGACCGGTCGGCCCGCCACTCGCGGGCAACGATAACCGCCCGCCCGGCGGCGTCCTTGACGTAAAGCAGACGTCGAGGCCGCGCAACGCGCGGGCGGCTATCCTGCGGGCCTTCGCGACCCCCTTCGGACAACCCCATGATCACGACCCCCTCCGGCCTGCAGTACGAAGACACCGCCGCCGGCACCGGCGCAACCGCCGCCTCGGGCCGCCATGTGCGCGTGCACTACACCGGCTGGCTCTACAACGACGGCACCGCCGGCCGCAAGTTCGACTCCAGCAAGGACCGCGGCGACCCCTTCGAATTCCCCCTCGGCGCCGGCATGGTGATCGCCGGCTGGGACGAGGGCGTGGCCGGCATGCAGGTCGGCGGCACGCGCCGGCTGGTGATCCCGCCGCAGCTCGGCTATGGCGCGCGCGGCGCCGGCGGCGTGATCCCGCCGAACGCGACGCTGCTGTTCGAGGTCGAGCTGCTGGCCGTCGCCTGAAGACCTCGGGCTCCCCCGCCGCGCCGGACGGCGCGGCGCTGCGCACCGGCATCCTGCAGGCCGGCCTGGCGTTCGCCTGCTGGGGCGTGTTCCCGGTCTACTTCAAGGCGCTGCAGGCGGTGCCGCCGCTGGAGATGATGGCGCACCGCATCGCCTGGTCGCTGGGCTTCGTCGCGCTGGTGCTCGCCGCGCAGCGGCGCTGGGCGTGGCTCGGCCCGGCGCTGGCCGACCGCCGCCTGCTGCTCGGCTGCGCGGCGAGCGCTGGCCTGATCGCACTGAACTGGTTCCTCTACATCTGGGCGGTGGTCAACGCACGGGTGGTCGAGGCCAGCCTGGGCTATTTCATCAACCCGCTGGTCAACGTGCTGCTCGGCGCCGTGGTGCTGAAGGAGACGCTGCGCCGCGGCCAGTGGCTGGCGGTGGCCGTGGCCGCCGCCGGTGTGGCGTGGCTGACCTGGCTGGCGGGCTCGCTGCCTTGGATCGCACTGGCGCTCGCCGGCACTTTCGGCCTGTACGGCCTGCTGCGCAAGACCGCACCGCTCGGCGCGCTCGAGGGCCTGGCGATGGAGACGCTGCTGCTCGGCCCGCTGGCGATCGCCGGGCTGGCGTGGCTGGCCTGGCAGGGCCAGTCGGCCTTCGTCGCGGCACCAGGGTGGACGCAGGCGCTGGTGGTGGCCTCCGGGCCGATCACCGCGATCCCGCTGCTGCTGTTCGCCGCCGGCGCGCGGCGCATCCCGCTGTCGCTGCTCGGCATCCTGCAGTACATCGGCCCGACGCTGCAGCTGCTGGTCGGCGTGTGGCTGTTCGGCGAGCCCTTCGAGCCGGCGCGGCTGGCCGGCTTCTCGCTGATCTGGGCAGCGTTGGCGCTCTACAGCGCCGAGGGCTGGTGGCAGCAGCGGCGCAGCGCGGCCTGACGGCCACGCCCTGGGTCACGACCAGCGGACGTCGCCGCACACGACCTGGAGTTCGCCGCCTTCCGCCGCCGGGGCGCGGAACGCCGCCGACACCGTGACGCACAGGTGCGCCCCGTGCAGCGTGCGGTAGGGCCGCGTCACCTGCACCTTGCCGACCTGGGCGATCGCACGCCGGAAGTAGGGCCGACGGCCCCAGCGCGCACCGCGCGTGTCGCGGAAGGGCTCGAAGGCTTCCTGCAGCGACGCCGCGGGCGCGGCACCCCACTGGTTGGCGCCGAGCTGGCGGCCGTCGGCGCCGAGCAGGTAGCAGACCTCGGCGCCCGGCAGGTCGAGGAAGGAGCGCGCCGCCTCCTGCAGCCCCCGGCCGCCGGCCAGCAGCGCCGACGCGTACCCGACCGCGTTGACATAGGGCGCGATGCGCTCGCGGTAGGCGGCCTGCTCGTCGCGCCAGCGCTCGCCGAAGCCGTCCCACAGTGCCGCGAGCCGCTCGCGTGCATGGCCGTCGGACACCGGCGCGGCCTGCGGACGCGCGAAGTACCAGCCCTGCACCATGTCGGCATCGGCCTCGAGCGCGACCATCGCCTCGGCCTCGCTCTCGACGCCCTCCATCAGCACCAGCGCGCCGCATTCGTGCAGCAGCGAGACCATCTGCACCACGACGCGACGCGCGCCCGGCTCGAGCGCGGCGCGCGCGACCAGGCTGCGGTCGAGCTTGACGATCTCGGGCCGCAGCCGCCAGACGCGGTCGAAGTTGGAGTGGCCGGCGCCGAAGTCGTCGAGCGCGATCAGGCAGCCGCGGTCGCGCGCCAGCGCGACGGCCACGGCGAAGTCGGCGTCATCGCGCACCGCGTCCTCGAGCACCTCGATGACGACCTGCGTGCCGCGCAGGCCATGGTGGGCCAGCAGGCGCGGCTCGAAGCCGTCGCCGGCGCACTGCGGCGCGCGCAGGAAGGCCTGCGGGTGCAGGTTCAGGAACAGCCACTGCGCCTCGGGCGAGTACCGGCAGTAGTTGGCGACGTGCAGGCCGCGCACCAGGCGGTCGCGCCACAGCAGTTCGGTGGCGCCGGCTTCGACGTCGGCGCCGACGTCGAAGAAGCCCGGCGGCGCAACCGCCCGGCCCTGCGGGTCGGTCGGACGCAGCAGCGCCTCGTGGCCGACCACACGGCCGTGGGACAGGCTGAAGATCGGCTGGAAGTGGCTCGCCAGCGTCCAGCCCGCATGGTGGCCCGCGAGCGCGCCGTCGGGCCCGGGCGCGAGGCTGGCGAGCACCCGGGCGAACGGGTCGACGGACGGTTCAGTCACGGTGGGCGTCGGCAGGACGGACGGCATAGACACCCCAGCATATCGGTCATTGCGGCGGCCCGTGTAGCCGCCCCGGGGCCGGCGGCGGGCCAAACGGAACGCGGCGGCGCAAAACCGGCGGCCGGCTGACCGAGAATGCAGCCCGACGGCGCGAGCGGCGCCGCGCCCGCCCCCGCCGATGCCTCGCCTGCCCACCTTGCGCGCCACCCTGCTCAGCACCCGCGACCTGATCGTGACGGCAGGCCCCTTCGTGCTGCTGGTGGTCGGCCTGCTGCTGCTGGCCTACTGGGTGCTGGACCCGACACCGCCGAAGAAGCTGGTGCTGGCCACCGGCCCGGAGCAAGGCGCCTATGCCGAGTTCGGCATGCGCTACAAGGCCCAGCTGGCGAAGTTCGGCGTCGAGGTCGAGCTGCGCGGCACCCAGGGCTCGGCCGAGAACCTGCGCCTGCTGCAGGACCCGGCCTCGGGCGTCGACTTCGCCTTCGTGCAGGGCGGCGCCGGGCGCTTGAGCCGCGCCGAAGGGCCGCCGGAAGGCTTGCTGTCGCTCGGCAGCCTGTTCCACGAGCCGATGTGGCTGTTCTACCGCGAGGCCGCGGCGACCGAGAAGCTGGGCCGCACGCGCATCGACAAGCTCGCCGACCTGAAGGGCTGGCGCGTCAACATCGGCGCGCCCGGCAGCGGCATCACCAACCTGATGCGCCGCCTGCTCGACGCGAACGGGCTGGAGGACAGCGACATCGACGCGCAGCGCCTGCCGCAGACCGAGGCGGTGGTGGCGCTGTTCGACGGCCGGCTCGACGCGGTCGCCTTCGCGTCGGCGCCCGAGGCGCCGCTGGTGCAGATGCTGCTGCTGACCCAGGGCATCGGGCTGCTCGACTTCGCCCAGGCCGAGGCCTATGCGCGGCGCCTGCCGATCCTCGCGCCGGTGACGCTGCCGCGCGGCATCGTCAAGCTCGAGGCCGACCTGCCACCGGCCGACGTGCGCCTGGTCGCCCCCACCGCGATGCTGGTCGCCCGCGACGACACCCACCCGGCGCTGCAGCAGCTGCTGGTGCAGGCGGCGCGCGCGATCCACGGCGACGCCGGCTGGTTCCAGAAACGCGGCGACTTCCCGAACGCGCGCAACTCCGAGCTGCCGCTGGCCAAGGAGGCCGAGCGCTTCTTCCAGAGCGGCCCGCCCTTCCTGCAGCGCTACCTGCCGTTCTGGGTCGCCAACCTGGTCGACCGCATGTGGGTCGTGCTGGCCTCGATCATCGTGGTGCTGATCCCGCTGTCGCGCATCGTGCCGCCGCTCTACGAGCTGCGGGTGCGCTCGCGGGTGTTCCGCTGGTACGGCAAGCTGCGACAGATCGAGGACGGCGTCGCAGATGCCGACGAGCCGCACGAGGCGCAGGCCTTGATGGACGAGCTCGAGGGGCTGGACGCGCGCGTGCGCCGGCTCAACGTGCCGCTGTCGCATGCCGACGAGCTCTATGCGCTGCGCGGCCACATCGATCTGGTGCGCGGCAAGCTGCGCGCGCTGGGCGCCGAGGCCGCGCCCGAGACCGCCTCCCCTCCCCCCGCATCGACAACAACACCATGAGCGCACTGACCGCCGCCCCTTCCTCCTCCACGCGCCCGCGCATCGTCATCATCGGCTGCGGCTTCGGCGGCATCGAGGCGGTGCGCGCGCTGGCCAAGGCCGATGTCGAGATCACGCTGGTGGACCGCACCAACCACCACCTGTTCCAGCCGCTGCTCTACCAGGTGGCGACGGCCGGGCTGTCGGCGCCGGCGATCTCGGGGCCGATCCGCCACATCCTGCGCAAGGAGATGCAGCGCGGCAACCTGACCATCCTGCTGGGCGAGGTGACGCGCATCGATGTGGCGGCGCGCAGCGTCGAGCTCGACGGCGGCAAGGAGTTGCTGCCCTACGATCACCTGATCGTCGCCGCCGGCGCGGCCCACAGCTACTTCGGCCACGACGAGTGGGCCCAGCATGCACCGGGCCTCAAGACGCTGGCCGATGCCTTCCGCATCCGCCGCCGCGTGCTGATGGCCTTCGAGCGCGCCGAGCGCCAGGCCGACCTGGAGCGCCGCAAGGCCTGCCTGACCTTCGCCGTGGTCGGCGCCGGTCCGACCGGCGTCGAGATGGCCGGCATGCTGGCCGAGATCGCCCACCACACGCTGCCCGACGAGTACCGCCGCATCGACTCGCGCCGCGCCCGCGTCGTGCTGGTCGAGGGCGGGCCGCGGGTGCTGGGTGCCTTCAGCGACAAGCTCTCGGCCAGTGCCGCCAAACAACTGCGCGAGCTCGGCGTCGAGGTGCTGACCAACGCCAAGGTGACCGGCATCGACGCCGAGGGACTGGATTACGAAGGCCCGAGCGGCCCCGAACGCATCCTGACCCACACCGTGGTGTGGGGCGCCGGCGTCGCCGCGTCGCCGCTCGGCAAGGCGCTGGCGGACAGCTGCGGCTGCCAGCTCGACCGCGCCGGCCGCGTGGTCGTCGAGCCGGACCTGACGATCCCCGGGCACCCGGAGATCTCGGTGGTCGGCGACCTCGCCGCCGCGATGAGCTACCCGCGCAAGGGCGAGCCGACGCCGGTGCCGGGCGTCAGCCCCGGCGCCAAGCAGATGGGCCGCACGGCCGCGCAGAACCTGCTCAGGCGGCTGCGCGGCGAGCCGACGGTGCGCTTCCGCTACATCGACTACGGCGCACTCGCGACCATCGGCCGGCACTCGGCGATCGCGGCGGTCGACGTGCCGGTGCTCGGCAAGGTGGAGTTCAGCGGCATCTTCGCGTGGCTGTTCTGGCTGTTCGTCCACATCTACTTCCTGATCGGCTTCCGCAACCGGCTGGTGGTGCTGAGCGACTGGGCCTGGGCCTACTTCAGCTTCGAGCGCCAGGCCCGCGTGGTGGCCGACCCGGAAACGCCGCCGGTCAAGCCCGCGGGCTGAGCCCGGCGGCGCTGGCTTCCTAGAATCCGGGCATCGCGCGGCGCCGCCGACCGGGCAGCGCCGCGACCCTCCTCACGAAGGAAGCCGATGGACACCCGCACCCACCCTGCCCGCACGCGCCTCGTCAAGCTGCGCGAGGCGATGGCCGCGCACGGCATCGATGCCGTGCTGCTGCCCTCCAGCGACCCGCATCTGTCGGAGTACCTGCCGGCGCACTGGCAGGGCCGCGAGTGGTTCTCCGGTTTCACCGGCTCGATGGGCACGCTGGTGGTGCTGGCCGAGCGCGCCGCGCTGTTCGCCGACAGCCGCTACTGGGTGCAGGCCGAGGCCGAGCTCGCGGGCAGCGGCGTCGATCTGGTGAAGATCGGCACGCCGACCGCCCAGAGTCACGTCGAATGGATCGCGCAGGCGCTGCGCCCGGGGCAGGCGCTCGCCGTCGATGGCGCGGTGCTCGGCCTCGCCGCCGCGCAGGCGCTGCGCGCGGCGATGGACGCTGCCGGCATCCGCCTCGTCACCGGCCAGGACCCGCTCGCGGCGGCCTGGCCCGAGCGCGCCACGCTGCCGGCCGCGCCGGTCTACGAGCACCGCGCGCCGCAGGCGCCCACCCCGCGCTCGGCCAAGCTGGCCCAGGTGCGCGAAGCGATGGCCGCGCGCGGCGCCAGCCACCACCTCGTGTCGACCCTCGACGACCTGGCCTGGCTCTTCAACCTGCGCGGCGCCGACGTCGACTACAACCCGGTCTTCCTGGCCCATGCCTTGATCGACGCGCGGCACGCGGCGCTCTTCGTCGGCGCCGGCAAGGTCGATGCGGCGCTCGCCGCGACGCTGGCCGCCGACGGCGTGACGCTGCGACCCTATGCCGACGCGCGCGCCGCGCTCGCCGCGCTGCCGCAAGGCAGCACGCTGCTGATCGATCCGAAGCGGGTCACGCTGGCCTTTCGCGAGGCGGTGCCCGCCGGCGTGAAGGTCGTCGAGGCGGTCAACCCGTCGACGCTCGCGAAGAGCCGCAAGACCGCCGCCGAAGCCGCCTTCGTGCGCGAGGCGATGGCCGCCGACGGCGCGGCGATGTGCGCGTTCTACGCCTGGTTCGAGCAGGCGCTCGGACGCACGCCGATCACCGAGCTGACCATCGCCGAGCGCCTGAGCGCCGAGCGCGCGAAGCAGCCCGGCTACGTCAGCCTGAGCTTCCCGGTGATCGCCGGCTTCAACGCCAACGGCGCGATGCCGCACTACCGCGCGACGCCCGACTCGCACGCGACGATCTCGACCGCCGGCGGCGTTGCCGCCGACGGCCTGCTGCTGATCGACTCCGGCGCGCAATACCTCGGCGGCACGACCGACGTGACGCGCGTCTGGCCCGTCGGCACGCCGAGCGCGGCGATGCGGCGCGACTACACCCTGGTTCTGAAAGGCACGATCGCGCTCAGCCGCGCGCGTTTCCCGCGCGGCACGCCCGGGCCGATGCTCGACGCGCTGGCGCGCGCCCCGCTGTGGGCCGAGAGCCTGGAGTACGGCCACGGCACCGGCCATGGCGTCGGCTACTTCCTGAACGTGCACGAAGGCCCGCAGACCATCAGCAAGGCGGTCGTCGCGCCGGAGATGGCGATGGAAGCCGGCATGATCACGAGCATCGAGCCCGGCCTTTACCGCCCCGGCCGCTGGGGCGTGCGCATCGAGAACCTGGTGCTGAACGTCCCGGCGCCGGCCGACGAGTTCGGCGACTTCCTGCAGTTCGAGACGCTGACGCTGTGCCCGATCGACACGCGCTGCATCGAACCCTCGCTGCTGCGCGAGGACGAGCGCGCGTGGCTCAACGCCTATCACGCCACGGTGCGCGAGCGCCTCGAGCCGCGCACCGAAGGCGCCGCGCGCGCCTGGCTGCTGGCGCGCACCGCCGCCGTCTAGTCGCCGCCGCGGCGGCGGGCGCCGGCATCCGGCAGTTCTCCGCAGCACGCTGGCGCAAGCCGGGTTACAAAGACGAACGGCGGCCGCCTGGCGCCGCCCATCGATGACCCCGCCGCTCCGCCTGCCGCTCAGCCCCCGCCTGGTCGCCACCGCCGGCCTGGCCATGCTCGCGGTCGCGCTGCTCTACGGCATGCTCGCGTGGCATGGCGTGCGCGGCGAGCAGATCACGCGCATGCAGACGGTGCTGCAGATCGCGCAGAAGGCGACCAACAGCTACTTCGTCGAGCTCGAGGCGGCGCTCGAGCACCTGGCCGAAGACCTGCAGGCCGGCCCCGGGCTGGCCGACGCCGAGCGCAACGACCGCATGGTCCAGCGCTTCCGCGAACTGCACCCGACCTTCACCGCGGTCAACCTGCTCGCACCGGACGGCACCGTTCTGTCGACCGCGCTGTCGCCCGACCGGGCGGCGCTGCCGCGCATCCGGCGCGTCCAGGGTCCGTCGTGGCAGGAGTTCCTCGCGCGGGTCGGCCCCGGGACCACGCTCGACCTCGGCCGGCCCCTGCGCGCCACCGTGGCCCCCGGCTGGTTCTTCCCGATGCGCTACGTGCTGCGCGACGCCGAGCGCCAGCCCGTCGCCTACCTGTCGGCGACGCTGTCGGTCGACGTGCTGCAGCGTTTCTGGAGCGACGCGCCGGTGGTCGCGCAGTCCTCGATCGGGATGGTCCGCGACGACGGTTACCTGATCAGCCTCTACCCGGCCGCCCCGCAGGCGACGCAGGACATGATCTACGGCAGCGCGCGCAGCGGCATCGTGCCGCGCGGCGGCGAAGGGCAGACGCGCGGCGGCTACGTCGAGGGCGACACCACCATCTTCGGCCAGGCCGCCGGCTTCGCGTTCCGCCGCCTGGAGGGCTACCCGGTCACGATCTTCGTCGCGACGCCGCTGGCCGAGTACCGCTCGGCGTGGTGGCTGGCCGTACGCCTGCCGTTCGCGCTGATGGCGCTGTTCGGCATCGCGGGCCTGGTGGCGCTGCACGTGCTGGGCAGCAGGCAGCAGGCACTGCTGGCCGAGCGGCAGCGCGCCGAGGAGGCGCTGGCCGAGAAGCGCATCGCCGAGCAGGCCAACCGCACCAAGACCGAGTTCATGGCGCGCATGAGCCACGAACTGCGCACACCGCTGAACGCGATCCTCGGCTTCACGCAGCTGCTGCAGCGCGACACGCCGGGCACGCTGGTGCCCGAACAGCAGCGCGAGCTGCTGCACGTGCTGCACGCCGGCCACCACCTGCTGTCGCTGATCGACGACCTGCTGGACCTGTCGCGCGTCGAGGCCGGCACGCTGCGGCTGCAGCTCACCGACGTGGACGCCGCCGACGTCGTGCGCGACGCGATGGGTCAGGTCGCCGCCGAGGCCGAGGCCCAGGGCGTGGGCCTCTCGCTGCAGGCGCCCGGCGGCGCGCTGCCGCCGGTGCTGGCCGACCGCACGCGGCTGCGGCAGGTCGTGCTCAACCTGCTGTCCAACGCGGTCAAGTACAACCGGCCCGGCGGCAGCGTGTCGCTGCGCCTGCAGGCCGAAGGCGAGCACCTGCACCTGGCCGTGCGCGACACCGGCCCCGGCCTCGCCGCGACGCAGATCGACCAGCTGTTCCAGCCCTTCAACCGGCTCGGCCGCGAGGCCGGCGGCATCCCGGGCACCGGCATCGGGCTGGTGATCACGCGCAGCCTCGTCGAGCTGATGGCCGGGCAGCTGGACGTCTTCAGCGAGCCGGGCGTCGGCAGCGAGTTCCGCATCCGGCTGCCGCTGTCGCCGGCCACCCGCCCCGAGCAGGCGGCCAGCGCCGGCGCGGACAGCGCTGCGCTGCCGCCCGGCAGCGGCGCGGTGCTCTACATCGACGACGACGAGGTCAACCGCGTCCTGATGCAGGCCTACCTGGCCGTGCGGCCGCGCATCGCCCTGCGCGTCGCCGCGTCGGGCGCCGAGGGCCTGGCGATGGCGCGCGCCGCGCGCCCCGACCTGCTGATGGTCGACATGATGATGCCGGGCATGAACGGTCTGCAGGTGCTCGCCGCGGTGCGCGCCGATCCGGCGCTGCGCACGACGCCCTGCGTCGCGATCTCGGCCAACGCGATGCCGCAGGAGATCGATGCGGCGATGCGCGCCGGCTTCGACGGCTACCTGGTCAAGCCGCTCGCGGTCGACGTGCTGCTGCGCGAGATCGACCGCCGGCTCGCGCCGCGCGCCGAGGCGCTGGCGCGGCCGGCCTGAGCCCGCGTCACTCGTCGTCGCCGCCGAGGATGCCGCCGAGCAGCCCGCCGGCGCCGAAGCCGCCGAGCACCGAGCCCTCCTCGCGCGAGCCGCCGCGCTGCGGCGCCGCGGCGAACACGCGGCTCGCCAGCCGCGAGAACGGCAGGCTCTGCAGCCACACCGTGCCGGGGCCGGTGAGCTTGGCGAAGAACAGGCCCTCGCCGCCGAACAGTGCCGTCTTGATCTTGCCGACGTACTGGATCTCGAAGTTGACGTTCGGCGTGTAGGCGACCAGGCAGCCGGTGTCCACCATCAGCGTCTCGCCGGGAGCGAGCTCGCGCTTCAAGATGCTGCCGCCGGCGTGCACGAAGGCCAGGCCGTCGCCCTCGAGCTTCTGCATGATGAAGCCCTCGCCACCGAAGAAGCCGACACCCAGCTTCTGCTGGAAATGGATGCCGAGGCTCACGCCGCGCGCGGCGCACAGGAAGGCGTCCTTCTGGCAGATCAGCGTGCCGCCGAGGCGGTGCAGGTCCATCGGCAGGATCTTGCCGGGATACGGCGCGGCGAACGCCACGCGCTGCTTGGTCCGGGCGTTGTTGCTGTAGATGGTGGTGAACAGCGACTCGCCGGTGATCAGCCGCTTGCCGGCGCCCATCAGCTTGCCGAAGAAGCCGCCCTGCTGCGCCGAGCCGTCGCCGAACACCGTGTCCATCGCGATGCCGGCGTCCATGAACATCATGCTGCCGGCCTCGCCGATGGCCGCCTCGCCGGGGTCGAGTTCGACCTCGACGAACTGCATCTCCGCGCCCTTGATCTCGTAGTCCACCACGTCCATTGCCATGTGCTGCTCCTGTGCGGGCCGCAAGACGGAGCGGCCCCGAAAGGCCGCGATGGTAGCGAAAGCGGGGGCCGGCTCAGCGCGGCGCGAAGCCCTGGGCCGCCAGCACCGCCTGGCCCTCGGCGCCGAGCAGCGCGTCGATGAAGCGCTGGGCCGCCGCCGGCGCGCCAGAGAGCAGCGCCACACCGTAGTCGGCCGCGACGTTCACGTCGTCCGGCAGGTCGATCTGGCGCAGCGAGGGCACTTCGCGGCGCGCCTGCAGCGCGTTGGTGCAGTAGGTCACGAAGACATCGGCCTGGCCTGCCTCGAGGATCGCGCCGTAGACGCTGCGGCCGGCCGGCGGCGGCGGCGAGTTCGGCCCGCCGGTGAGCTGCAGCGCCTTGGCCTGCAGCGCGGCCTCGGCACCGGCATAGGCGCCGCCGCGCGCGCCGACGCGGCCGAACATCTGCCAGGCGTAGTCGCCCGAGGGGTCGGCCTTGGGCGTGGAGGTGGCGACGCGCAGCGCCGGGTCGAGCAGGCGGTCGACCACGTCCGCCGGCGTCACGGCGATGCCCTCGCGAGCGAGCACGCACAGGCGGTTGCGGGTGAAGCGCTGCACCGCGCCGGCCTTGGCCGCGGCGGCCAGCGCCTGCGGGTGCTCCATGTTCGCCGACGCGAACACATGTGCCGCCTCGCCCGCCAGCAGCCGGTCCTTCAGCAGCCCCGAGGCGCCGAACACGAAGCGGACGCTGGTGCCGGCCTGCGCCGCCTCGAAGCGCCGGGCGAACTCGGTCAGCGCACCGCGCAGGCTGCCGGCCGCATAGACCACCACCTCGGCCGGCTCGGCGTGCAGCGCACGCGCCGCCAGCACCGACGGTGCGGCCATCACGAGCGTGCGGCGCTTCACTGGCCGGCGTTCGGGAAGAACAGCTGCTCGCCGCCGATCTTGTAGTCGGCGATGGCCTTCTGTCCGGCCGGCGAGACGATCCACTCGGCGAAGGTCCAGGCCAGCGTGGTCTTGGTGTGGGGGTGCCTGGTCGGGCTGGTGACGATCACGCCGTACTGGTTGAACAGGCGCTTGTCGCCCTGCACGACGATGTCGAGGTCGGCGCGGTTCTTGAAGCTCAGCCAGGTGCCGCGGTCGGCGAGCACGTAGGCGCCGGTCGAGGCCGCGATGTTGAGCGCCGGGCCCATGCCACAGCCGCATTCCTGGTAGGCCGCGAACGTCTCCTTGGGCGAGCCGGCGACGCCGGCGGCCTTCCAGTAGCGCAGCTCGGCGGCATGGGTGCCGCTCTTGTCGCCGCGCGAGACGAAGGCCGTCTTGCCCTTGGCCAGCTTGCCGAGTGCGGCGGTGATGTCCGAGCCCTTGACGCCGGCCGGGTCGGCCTTCGGCCCGATCAGCACGAAGTCGTTGTACATCACCGGCATGCGGCGGATGCCATAGCCCTCGGCGACGTACTTCTCCTCGGCCACCTGGTCGTGCACGAACAGCAGGTCGGCGTCGCCGCGGCGGCCCATGTCGAGCGCCTGCCCGGTGCCGAGCGCCACCACCTTGGTCTCGATGCCGGTGGCGGCCTTGAAGATCGGCAGCAGGTGGCCGAACAGCCCCGACTGCTCGGTCGACGTCGTCGAGGCCATCACGATGCTCTTGTCCTGCGCGCCGGCCGAGCCCAGCCCCAGCGCCAGCAACGCACCCAGCGCCACGCGGCGTGACAACGAGCCAAAACGGTTCACCATGGCAACTCTCCTTTGAGAAACAGACGGGCTTCGGGGGGCGCGGCCCCGTCGAAGAAGTCCTGGACCGGCAGGTCGGCGAGCACGCGGCCGTGCTCGAGGTAGACGACACGCTCGGCAAGGCGCTTGACCTGCCCGAGCTGGTGCGAGGCCATCAGCAGCGTCATGCCCTGGGCGGCCAGCTCGTCGAGCAGCAGTTCGACCTCGCGCTTGGCATGCGGGTCGAGGCTGGCGGTGGGTTCGTCGAGCAGCAGCACGTCGGGCCGCGTCGCCCAGGCGCGCGCCAGCGCCAGGCGCTGCTGCTGGCCGCCGGACAGCGCCCGCGCCGGGCGCTTCGCCTCGGCGGCGAGCCCGACGCGCGCCAGCGCCTCGGCGCAGCGGACCCGCGCCTCGTCGCCGCGCACGCCGGCCAGCCACAGGCCGACGCGCACGTTCGCCTCGGCGCTCAGCCGCAGCAGGAAGGGGCGCTGGAACAGCATCGCCATGCGCGGCGCGTCGGCCACGCGGCGCTGCCCCTCGCTCGGCGGCAGCAGGCCGTGCAGCACGCGCAGCAGCGTGCTCTTGCCCGAGCCGTTGGCGCCGATGAAGGCGATGCGCTCGCCGCGCCGCACGGCCAGGTTCACGCCGCGCAGCGCCTCGTGCGTGCCGTAGCGCAGCAGCACGCGGTCCAGCGTGATCAGCGCCTCAGCCATTCGCGGCTCCCGTGGCCGCCTGGGCCTCGGCCGGTCGGCCGGTGTCGCCGCCGTGGTGGTGGGTCGACCACCAGCGCACCGCGGCGATCAGCACGTTGAGCCCCAGCACCACCGACAGCAGCACCACGCCGAGCGCCAGCGCCAGCGGCAGGTCGCCCTTGCTCGTTTCCAGCGCGATGGCGGTCGTCATCACGCGCGTGTGGCCGGCAATGTTGCCGCCGACGATCATCACCGCGCCGACCTCCGAGATCGCGCGCCCGAAGGCCGCCAGCAGCACCGTCAGCACCGTCAGCCGTTCGTCCCACAGCAGCAGCGCGGCGGCGGTGGCGCGGCCGGCGCCGAGCGACTGCAGCTGTTCGCCATTGGCCTTCCAGGTGGCGGCGATCGCTTCGCGCGTCAGCGCGGCGACCACCGGCACGACCAGGATGGTCTGCGCCACGACCATCGCGCCCGGCGTGAACAGCAAGCCCCATTCGCCCAGCGGTCCGGAGCGCGACAGCAGCAGGTAGACCACCAGCCCGACCACCACCGAAGGCAGCGCCAGCAGCGTGTTCAGCAGCACCAGCACACCGCGCCGGCCCGGGAAGCGCCACACGGCCAGCGCCGCGCCCGCCGCCAGTCCGAAGGCGGCGGCCAGCAGGCAGGCCGTGCCGCTGACGCCCAACGACAGGCCCACGACCTGCAGCAACTGCGCGTCGGCTCCGGCGATCAACGCCCAGGCGGTGCTCAGACTCTCGGCAAACGCATTCATCCCAACGGCTTCGTGTTCACGAGCAAGCACCCTGCGGCACACTCGACGGCCCGCGATGCTAGGCAGCCCCTGCCAGCTCGGCGATATGAACAGACATGCATAGCGACCTGCCCGCCACAGCCGCGCCTGCCCCGCTCGCGCCGGAACCCGCCACGCGCGCGCCGCAGCGCGTGCAGCTCACCTACGCGTTCGGTGGCGAGCCGTCCGCCGGCCCGGTCCATCACCCGCTGTTCGCGCTGCTGGCGGCGCTGCACGACGGCGGTTCGGTCAGTGCCGCGGCCAAGGCGCTGGGCTATTCCTACCGGCATGTCTGGGGCGAGCTCAAGCGCTGGGAGGCCGAGCTGGGCCGCGCGCTGATCGTCTGGAGCAAGGGCCAGCGCGCTGCACTGACGCCCTTCGGCGAGAAGCTGCTGTGGGCCGAGCGCCGTGCCCAGGCGCGGCTGGCACCGCAGATCGAGGCGCTGCGCATGGAGCTCGAGCGCGCCTTCGCCGACGCCTTCGACGACCGCGTCGACGTGCTGCCGGTGTGCGCCAGCCACGACCAGGCGCTGCCGCGGCTGCGCGAGCTGGCGCTCGCCGAGGGCCTGCACCTCGACCTGGAGTTCGCCGGCAGCCTGGACGCGCTGCGCGCGCTGGACGCCGGCCGCGTGCTGCTGGCCGGCTTCCACGTGCTCGACGGCGCGGCGCGCGGCTCGGTCAGCGCGCAGGCCTACCGCGCGCGGCTCAAGCCCGGCCATCACAAGCTGATCGGCTTCGCGCAGCGCAGCCAGGGGCTGATGGTGGCGCCAGGCAACCCGAAGCAGCTGCGCTCGCTGCACGACCTGGCGCGCACCGACCTGCGCTGGGTCGGCCGCGCCGAAGGCACCGGCACGCGCATCCTGCTGGAGGATCTGGCGCAGCGCGCCGGCGTGGCCGCGCCGCAGCACTACGCGCTCGAGGAGCCCTCGCACGGCGCCGCGGCGCAGGCCGTGGCCAGCGGCGCGGCCGACGCCGCCTTCGGCCTGCAGGCCGCCGCGGCCGCCGCGGGCCTCGACTTCGTGCCTCTGGCCCGCGAGCGCTACTTCCTCGTCACGCTGAAGCAGACGCTGGAACAGCCGCCCGTGCGGCGGCTGGTGGCACTGCTCGGCTCGACCGCCTGGTCGCAGACGCTGGCCGCGCTGCCCGGCTACCAGGCCACCGAGCCCGGCGCCGTGCTGTCGCTGACCAAGGCCCTGCCCTGGTGGACCTACCGCAAGGCCCGGTGAGCGGCGCGGCCGAGCCGACCCTCGCCCTCGCCGAGCTGACGCGCGGCGGCGCGGCGGCGGCGCGGGCCACCGTGGCCCTGATCGCCGCCAACGCCGTCGTCTTCGCCGTGCTGCTGTGGCACGGTGCCGGGCTGTGGCATGCGCCGACCGAGGTGCAGCTCGCCTGGGGCGCCAACTTCGGCCCGGCCACCCAGGACGGCGGCTGGTGGCGGCTGGCGAGCGCGATGTTCATGCACTTCGGCCTGCTGCACCTGGCGCTGAACGGCTGGGCGCTGTGGGACGTGGGGCGGATCGTCGAGCGGCTGCTCGGCCCGTGGCGGCTGGTGGCCGCCTACCTCGGCAGCGGCCTGGCGGGCAACCTGCTGTCGCTGGTGGTCCAGGGCAACGATGCGGTGTCGGCGGGGGCGTCGGGGGCGATCTTCGGCTTGTACGGCGTGCTGCTCGTCGTGCTGGCCAGCGAGCGGCAGCGCTTCGATGCGCACGAATTCCGCTGGCTGTTCGGCGCCGCGGCGCTGTTCGCGGCCGTGGCGCTGAGTCTGGGCTTCTTCGTGCGCGGCATCGACAACGCCGCGCATGGCGGCGGCCTGGCGGCCGGCGCGCTGCTCGGCGTGCTGCTGCGTCGCCCGCTCGGTGCGCGGCGGGTGCCGCGGCGCGAGCGCGCACTGGCCGGCGCCGCGCTGGCCACGGCGATGGCGGCACTGGTGGTCGAGCTGCCGGCACCGCGCTACCGCTACGGCGAGGAACTCGCGGCACGCGAGGCGATCCGCGCCTTCGCGGCCGAGGAACGCGTGCTCGGCGAGCGCTGGCGCGAGATCCTGCAGGAGGCCGAAGGCCAGAGCTTCGACGCCCTGGCCGGCCACATCGACGAAGGCATCGCCGCCGAGTACGCCGACAGCTTCGAGCAACTCTCGGCCCTGCGCCTTGACGCCGGCGCGCCCTCGGCCGCGGCGCTGGAGCGGTTGCGCCGCTACGCGCAACAGCGCAGCGAGGCCTCGCACGCGCTGGCCGAGGCGCTGCGGCGCGGCGACGAGGCCGCCGTGCAGGAGGCCATGCAGGCGCTGCGCGATGCGGCACGGAGCGCGCGGGCGGCGTCGGCCAGCGGCAGCGCGGCCAGCGCGCCTTGACGGCCGCGCGCGCCCACGCACCGATCGCGATCCGCCACACCGCCCCCCTTCGTCGAGGGGGTGCTGCGCCCCGGTGCCGCCGTCGGTTCGCCATCGCACAGTCAGCACCGGCGCGCCGGTTCATCGTCGGCACTCCCAGGACTCCGGTGGCACCACCACGGACCCACGCGAGCCCTTGGCGGCTGCGGCCCTTGCCGCAGCCTGGCCTCGACCGACCGAAGGAACCGACATGAACACGAACCGATGGATCACCACCGCCACGGCCGCCGCCACGCTGCTGATGGCCGCCGGCGCCGCGCAGGCCCTGACCGTTGCCAAGCGGCAAGCCGCCACCGGCGGACCCCTGCTGAGCAACGCCTGCAGCTTTGCGGACGGTGCGACCGACGCCACGTTGACGGGCTGCCTGAGCACGAATCCCAACCGGACCGTGACGCTGACCTCGGACGAGTCGATCGACTACGCGCCCGGAGACCGGCTGCGCGTGCGAGGCGCCGAGGGCGACTACTCGCGCCTGGCCATCACGGTGGACGACCGGTCGATGAAGAAGCTGGTCATGAACCTCGATGCGACCTCGAACGGCTACATCTCGTTCTCGGACGGCGTCAGCACGTCGAAGCTGTTCAGGCTCAAGGGCGACGGCAACAATTTCTTCACCATCCGCGGGCCGTTCGACACGCTGACCTACACGACCTTCTCCGACCGGCTCGGCACCGAGAGCGATCTGATCCACGACACGCGCCAGGTGCGCTTCGCCCTCGCCCCGGCGATCCCGGCGATCCCGGAGCCGACCACCTATGCGTTGATGCTGGCCGGGCTCGGCGTGGTCGGCTACCTGATCCGGCGCCGTCGCGAGCACGACGCCGCCTGACCCACGCGTCTCGCCCCAGCCCCAGCCGTTGGCCGGGTCTGGGCGAGAGCCGGACCGCCGGTCCGGCCGAGGCACGGCGCCACGCAGGCTAGTGGCTCAACAGGATCCGCTGCGGCAGGTCGACGGCCTCGAAGATGGCCCGGAACACCTGGCCCGACGACGACAGCAACAAGCAGAAGCCGAGCACCGGCCGCCCGCCGCGCAACTCCTCCCACAGCCGCGGCAGATCGGCGGTGACCCGCGCGAGGTGATAGCGGCCGGAATGGTCCTGCAGCGCCACTTTGCGGGCCTGGGTGCAGGCGTCGTAGACACGGTAGAGGTGCATGCGCGCTCCGAGGTCAGGCGATCGATGCACTGTGCGGCCCTGCGCTCCGGAAGTCCGTGCGGCGGCGCACCGCTGGGCCGACCTGCCGGCCGGTCAGCGTGATCGCCCGCCGAACACCAGCAGCGCGCCGCCGATGGCGATCGCCGCGATGCCGGCCCAGACCGGGACGTTGACCGTCTGCTTTTCCTTGACCGACAGGACGATCGGCCCGAGCTTGGCCTGGTGGGTGTCCTTCGTGTAGCTGAAGCTCCCGTACGCCAGGCCGAGCGCGCCGGCGGCGATCAGCGCGATGCCGACCATCGTCGCGGCGCTAGCCACCGGACACCTCGTCCTTCTTGTCGCGGCCGCGGTCGGCCGGATCGTCACGATCGGCAGGCTTGCCACGGGTCGGCGGCGCGCCGCGCGGATCCTCGCGCCGGGGCGACATCGACGGCGCTGGCGCCCCGTCCATCGGTCGGGCCTGCGGCGGCATCGCCGGCCGCGGCATGGCCTGCCGCGGCGCTGGGCCGGCGGACGGTCGATCAGGCCGCTGGTAATCCTGGCGCGCTACCGGCTCGCGCGGCTGGTAGCGGTAATGCTCGGACCGGATCGTCTGCTGCTGCCCGGCGTCCTGCGGATAGCGGCTCTGCGGGTACTTGCGCTGGTAGTCCGGCAAGGGTGCCGGCGCCGCCTGGCGGTCCCGGTGATCCCAGCGGTCCCATCCGTCGCGGCGCTGTTGCCAGTCGGTGCCCCAATGGTCGCCCCAGCGCGGCGGCGCATCGGCGCGCCAGTCGCGGAAGTAGACCGGCGGTTGACGGTAGTAGCGCACCGGCACCCGCAGCATGTAGGCCGGCACGTCGTAGCGCGCCACCGGCCGCCAGGGACCGTTGTACCAGCCGCTGGCGTACCACTCGTCGCCGTGGAAGACCCAGTACAGCCCGTCGAAGAAGAAGTAGTTCCCCGGCGCCTGCGGCGCGTAGTAGACCGGGTAGCCCGGCACGCGCTGGAACTCCGGGTAGAAGGGCAGGTTGATGCCGATGCTGAGACCGGGCACGCTGACGCCGATGCCCACCGAAACCTGGGCCTGCGCCGCGGGGACGGAACCCCACAGCAGCGGCACGACGAGTAGCAGATGACGCATGAGAACCTCGATTCGATCCCATGGCACCGACCAGACCGCCGGCGCAAGGGGCAACGGGGCCGCGGTACCTTGAACGCAAGGTAGGACGCATCCCGCCGGCGGTCTGTGCGTTACAGAACACAAAGGCCGTCGGCGAGCATGCCGACCGCGTCGAGCGGCTTGCGGCCCTGGCCCGCGCACCCCGCGGGCCGGCCGTCGAAAATGGATCGGCTCGTTCGTCGTCTCGATGAGGCCGCAACGAATGTCCGGCCCGCCAGCCCCCACCGTGAAGGAGCCCGCCCATGTCATCCCGCAGCGTCCACCTCCATCGCGTGCTGCGCACGCCGCCCGAGAAGCTCTACCGTGCCTTCCTCGAAGGCGATGCACTGGCCAAGTGGCTGCCGCCCTATGGCTACACCTGCACCGTCCATCACCTCGATGCCAAGGAAGGCGGCGGCTTCCGGATGTCCTTCCGCAACTTCACGACCGGGCACTCGCACAGCTTCGGCGGCGAGTACCTCGAGCTCGTGCCGCACGAGCGGATCCGCTACACCGACCGCTTCGACGACCCCAACCTGCCCGGCGTGATGAGCGTGACGGTGGCGCTGAAGGTGGTGAGCTGCGGCACCGAGCTGTCGGTGGTGCAGGAGGGCATCCCCGAGGTCATCCCGCTGGAGATGTGCTACCTGGGGTGGCAGGAGTCGCTGGCGCAGTTGGCGCGGCTGGTGGAGCCGGACATCCCGGGGTAAGGCCCGTGCGCCCCATCACGCCGCGATCCCGCGCGTGATGAGGCCACTGAATTGGTGGAGCCGGGGGGAATCGAACCCCCGTCCGCAAGCCATCACCGGGTAGATCTACATGCTTAGCTGCCTGATTTGGGTCTCACGCCGCCGTCGCGCAGGAGCACGCTACGGACGACGCCAGTCACCTAAATCTCGTTGAACGCCAAGTGACCCGACGAGCAACCAGCCGATGTGCATGACGTCTCAGCCTTCTGCCTTGCGGCTTGGGCCCGGCCCATCGGCCTGCCGTTGAGACGCTCACCGGTGTTTAAGCGGCGAGGGCGAAACGTTCGTCGTTCGCAGTTGGTTTGTTTCAGCTGGATTTACGAGCTCACTGATGCTCGGCATGCACCACTCCAGATCCGCACCCACGTCGAAACCAGGTCGGCCCCAGGAGACGGATTGTAGGTGGCGCCCCTGAACGGCCTTTCAAGACCCTGGCCGCGTCACTTCAACGCAAAGCCGACGCGGGTGGTCTTGCCCTTGTCGTCGATTCCTTCGCTGCCGAGCTTCGATGCGGTGAGCAGCACCCGCTCGGGCGGCACCTGGGCGGTGAGATAGGCCTTGACGCGGTCGCCGCGCTGGTCGGCCAGCGCGCGCAGCGCCTGCTCGCCGGCCGGCGCGCTTTCGAGCAGCAGCGCCTCCATCTGATCGGGCGGCAGGCTCTTGGCCAGGCCGACCAGGTTGCGCGGCTTGCTCTTCAGGTCGGCGGCCTTGTAGGCGGCCTCGAGCCAGCGGGCGCGCTCGGCGGGCTCGATCTTCACGCTGTCGGGCAGGTCGCCGCTGGACTTGGCCTTGGCCTGGCGCATCAGCCGGTCGAGGTGCGCTCGGCGCAGCGCGGCCTCGTCGAGCACCGCGTCAGCGCGGCCGGTGGCCTCGAGCTTGAGCGCGGGGCGGTCGAGCAGCGCCTTGGCCAGCGTGTCCAGCCGCTTGGTGCTGGCTTCGGTCAGCGCGGTGGAGCCGGGCTCGAACTCGACATAGCCCAGCTCCTCCCCGCCGCCACCGAAGGCACTGGCGAGCAGCGAGAACGGCGCGGTGATCGCCTTGGTGATCAGGTTGACGATGACCTTGACGATGATTGCGCCGACCGAGAACTTGGGGTCGTCGAGGCTGCCGCTGATCGGCAGGTTGATGTCGATGACACCGTTGCGGTCCTTCAGCAGCGAGACGGCGAGCAGGATCGGCAGCTTCAGTGCGTCGGGGCTGTCGACGCGCTCGCCGAAGGTGAGCTGGTCGAGGAAGACGTTGTTCTCGGCCTCGAGCTTGCCGTCGACGATGCGATAGCGGACCTTGACCGACAGCGTGCCCTTCTCGATGCCGTAGCCGGCGTAGCGCGCCGAGTAGGCGGTCAGGCGCGTGATGTCGACGCCGCGCGCCGTGGCCGTGATGTCGGTCGCGAGCCGCGCACCCAGCGGGTGGATCGTGCCGTCGATCTCCAGCGGCGCGCTGCCGTCGACGCGGCCGGAGATCTTGATGCTGGCTGGCTGCGGGTCGTTCCAGGCCAGCGCGGCGATCGCGCCGTCGATGTCGGTCAGCTTGGCCGAGTAGTTGGGGCGGATGAAGTTGTCGGTGAAGTCCACCGTGCCGCCGGCGAGCTTGATGCCGGCCCAGCGCAGTTGGGGGCCGGGCGCCGCGGAGGCGGCGGCTTCGGGGGCCGACGCGGCGGCCGCAGGCGCTCCGGGGGCCGCCGCAGGCAGCGCCTCGGGCGCGGCGGTGGGCGTGGTCAGCGAGCGGTCCTCGTCGCCGCGCTTCACGATGTCGCGCAGGTTGACGCGGCCGTCGGCGTTGATGATCACGCGGCCATAGAAGTCCTCCAGCGCGACGCGGCCGAGGTCGGCGACCAGCGGCGCGTCGGGCTTCCACTGCACGTCCATCTCTTCCAGGCCCAAGCGCCTGAACCGCACCAGCTCGGCGTCGTTGAGCTTGTCGAGCGTGCGCAGCTCGGCGAGCGCGGCGCGGCCCTTCCAGCGCGCTGCGGTCACCGCCTGCTGCGCGTTGCCGTCGAGCTTCAGTTCGCCGGCCGCCGACACCTTGCCCGAGGCGAGCGCGAGGTTCAGGTGCGGTTCCAGGTAGGGCTGCAGGCCGCTCAGGTCCAGCGACTGGATGTCGACGCGGCCCGTCAGCGCCAGCGGCTGCGGCCGCGCGTCGCCGCGCAGCCGCACGCTGCCGCCCTTGCCGGTGCGGCCAGCCTGGGTCGCGAGCTCGAAGGCGACAGGCTGGGCCGGATCACCAGACAGCTTGCGCAGGGCGAACTCGGCGCGGGTGAAGGCGATCAGCGCGGCCGGGCTCACGCTGCGATCGGACAACGCGACGCTGCAACCGCTGCAGCGCAACTCGCCGATTCGCCACTGGGGCGCCAGCGTGCGGTCGGCGGCAGGCGGCGCTGCCGCCTGCCCGCTGGCCGGCGGCAGCCAGGCGAGGCCGCCGCGCTCGTCGCGCGCGGCCTGCAGGTCCAGGCCGCCGAGCGCGATGCGCGCCACCTCGGCGGCGAGCGGCTGGCCGGCTTCGGCGCGCAGCTGCACGCCGTCGACGCTGAGCCGCGCCAGCGCGAGTTTGTCGGTGCCGGTGCGCACGCCGGCCGGTGCGACGAGCGGTTGCAGTTGCAGCCCCTCGACCTGCACCGCGCCGTCCTTCAGCGACCAGCCGGCCGCGCCGGCCTCGGCCTGGGCCTGCAGCGCGACGGTGGCATCGAGCAGCCGCACCGGCAGCGCGGCCTGCCAGGGCGCGAGCCAGGGCAGCGGCTTGGCGCCCTGCGCATCGACCTTCAGCGCGACCTGGCGCGCCGCAACGCCGAGCGTGCCGTCGACGCGGAGCTGCGCGCCGTGCGTGTCGGTGGCCTGCAAGGCGAGCGTGGCCGGCGGCGCGTCGGCCCGCCCGTCGAGGCCTTGCAGCGCGACCGATGCGAGCGTCAGGACCTGCCCATCGGCCCAGGCCGGGTGGCGCAACGTCACGCGGCCGTCGGCGAGCTTGACGCTGCCGACCGACCACTGCCACGCGCCGGGCTCGGCCGCGGCGCCACCGGCGGCCGATGCAGGGGCCGATGCGGCGGCAGGCGCCGCGGGCTGGCCGCCCTCACTCGCCAGCGGCGCAGGCGCAGGTGCCGGCGCCGGCGCCGGTGCGAGATCGACGCCGACCGTCGGCGCCTGCAACTGCACGGCGCCGACGCGCGCGACGCGCTCGAAGGGCCGCAGCTCCAGCCCGCTCAGCGCCAGCCGCTCCAGGCCGACGGTGAGGCCCTGCGCCGGCAGCACCGCCTGAAGCTGGACCAGCGTCGCGCCGCCGCCGATGTGCAGCGTGTCGGGCTGGGGCTCGTCGCGCTTCTCGAAGTCGACCTGCAGCGCGAGGTCGAGCCGGCCCTCCTGCAGCGTCAGCGGCAGGGGTTGCGGCAGCAGCGGTGCCAGCGCGCCCAGCCACAGCGGGAGGTCGATCTGCTGCCAATCGATCGCGATGCTCGATCGCACGCCCTCGCTGAACGGCAGGCTCTTGCCGCGCAGCGCGAGCCGGCTGCCGTTGACAGTGGCGTCGAGCAGCGGCTCGACGTGGACCGCCAGCTTGGACGGCAGGTTGGACACGAAGGGCACGCCGATGCGCAGCGCCTGCACATGGTGCTCGGCGCCCGAGACGCGGTCGAGCACGTCGATGCGGCCGTCGGCGAGCTCGAGGTTGTAGAGCGCGAAACGCGCCGGCTCGGCATCGGGCGGCGACGGCGGGCGCTTCGCGAGCGCGTCGAGCATCGGCGAGATGTTGAAGCGCCGGTCCTCCAGCCGCACCAGCGCGAGATGCGGCTCGCGCACGCGCAGGCGTTCGAGCACCGGCGCAAGGCGCCAGATCGATTCGCTGGAAACGTCGGCCATCACCTCGGCGACTCGCAGCCAGGGCGCCTCGGCCGGCCCGAGCGTCAGGCCGAGCACGCGCGCCTGCAGCGACCAGGGAGCGATCTCGATCTTGTCGATCGCCACCGGTGCGCCGAGCGCCTCGCTGGCGGCCGCCGCGATGCGCGGCTGCAGCAGCCGCGGCAGCGCCCAGCCGACGGCCAGCGTCCACAGCAGGGCCAGTGCGGCGAGCACCGCGGCGATTTTGGCGAGCCGGCCGCCCGGAACGCGAGGGAACGGAAGATGCATGAATCGAGTGTGCCGGCCGCGCGCCGACATGGTCAAACCGGGGAAGGCCCGGTCAACGCGGCTCGGCCAGCAGCTCGAGCAGGGCCATCGGCGTGTCGATCACCGCGTCGGCACCCCAGGCCGCCAGGTCGGGCGACTCGCCGAGATAGCCGTAGCCGGCCGCGACCGAGGGCATGCCGGCCGCGCGCGCGGCCTGCACGTCGCGCAGGTCGTCGCCAACGTAGATCGCCTCGCCGGCCGCGACACCGAGGCGCTGGCAGGCTTCGAGCAACGGTGCGGGGTGCGGCTTGGCATGCGGCGTCGTGTCGCCGCAGATCACCACGTCGGCCGTGAGCCCGAGGCCCGCGAGCACCGGGCCGGTGAAGCGCGTCGCCTTGTTGGTGACGACGCCCCAGCGCAGGCCGCGCGCGTCGAGCGCGGCCAGGCAGTCGGCGACGCCGTCGAACAGCACGGTGTCGCGGTCCAGCGCGGCCTCGTACTCGGCGAGGAACTCCTCGCGCAGCGGCTCGTAGCCGTCCATGTCGGGCCGCATCGCGAAGCCGACGCCGAGCATGCCGCGCGCGCCGGCCGACGCGACCGGACGCAGCAGCTCGATCGGCAGCGGCTCCAGGCCGCGCTTCATGCGCATGCGATTGACCGCGCCGCCGAGGTCGGGCGCGGTATCGGCCAGCGTGCCGTCGAGGTCGAACAGCACGGCGCGAACGGACGGGAAACTCATGGCTTGCGGCAGGCGAACAGGTAGTTGACGCTGGTGTCGTCGCTCATCCAGTAGCGCCGCGTGAAGGGGTTGTACTCCATGCCGCGCGTGGCAACGACCTCCAGGCCGGCTTCGCGGCACCAGCGCGCCAGCTCGCTCGGGCGGATGAAGCGCGCGTACTCGTGGGTGCCGCGCGGCAGCAGGTTCAGCAGGTACTCGGCGCCGACGATCGCGAACAGGAAGGACTTGGGGTTGCGGTTCAGCGTCGAGAAAAAGACATGCGCGCCGGGCCGGGCCAGGTCGGCGCAGGCGCGCACGATGGCCGACGGGTCGGGCACATGCTCGAGCATCTCCATGCAGGTGACGGTGTCGTAGGCGCCCGGCTGCTCGGCGGCCAGCGCCTCGGCGGCGATCTCGCGGTAGCGCACCGAGGGTGTCGCCGCCTCCAGTGCATGCAGTTGCGCGACCTTCAACGCCTTGGTGGCCAGGTCGATGCCCAGCACCTCGGCGCCCTTGCGCGCCATCGCGTCCGCGAGGATGCCGCCGCCGCAGCCGACGTCGACGACGCGCCGCCCGGCCAGCGGCGCGAGGCGGTCGATCCACTCGAGCCGCAAGGGGTTGATCTGGTGCAGCGGCCGGAACTCGCTGTCCGGGTCCCACCAGCGGTGGGCGAGCTCGCTGAACTTGGCGAGTTCCTGCGGGTCGGCGTTGGTGGCAGTCGTCATGCGTCGATCTTAGGGTCCCGGCGGCAGGCTCCGGGCTCAGAAAACAGAAAACCCCGCCGAGGCGGGGTTCTCCACAGCAAGCCCGAGGACTTACTGCTTGGCGCGGGTACCGACGACCTCGATCTCGGTCCGGCGATTCTTCGACTTGCCTTCGCGGGTCTTGTTGTCGGCGACGGGCTGCTTCTCGCCCTTGCCTTCGGTGTAGATGCGGTTCTTGTCGATGCCCTTGCCGACCAGGTAGGTCTTCACAGCGTCGGCACGGCGCTCGGAAAGCTTCTGGTTGTAGGCATCGGAGCCGTCGGAGTCGGTGTGGCCGACCGCGATCACGACTTCGAGGTTCATGCCACCGATCTTGCTGGCCAGATCGTCGAGCTTGGCCTTGGCTTCCGGCTTGAGAATGGACTTGTCCACGTCGAAGAACGCGTCGGCGGCGTAGGTGACCTTCTCGCTGACCGGAGCGGGCGGCGCGACCGGGGCGGGCGCCGGGGCCGGAGCCGGAGCGGGCGCCGGGGCCGGGGCGGGCGCCGGGGCCGGAGGCGGCACCGGAGCGGGCGCGCCGTCGCAGCCGGCCAGGGCCGTCGCGGGCGTCCAGAACGCGTTGCGCCAGCAGTGCTCGTTGGTGCCGTTCTTGACGACGGTGCCGTCAGACGCACGCCAGTTGTCGATCACCCCGGCAGCAGGACCACCGGAAGTGGCGCAGCCACCCAGAGCGACAGCGGCGAACAGGACCGCCACCGTATTCAGTTTCTTCATGATTCTCCTCTCAGTATGAGCCGCGGCAATGCAGCACAAGTGCAAATCACACGACGAGCGCTGACTGCAGGGCGATCGCTATCGAAAGCCCCCAGACCGTGAAAATCATTGTGCCATACGAGATTGCACGGGCAAGCTCCGGCCCATGCGGCATGCGGGAAGGGGCGGGCTTGTTGTTCGGCCACGACAGCCCCGGCCACCTAGAATCCGTGACACATCCGCAGCGTCCAGCCGCCGCGACCGCGCATTTTCGGACCCTGCGTCCGCCCTCGTCCCGCCCCCGTCCGCCGCATGACTCAGTTCGCCAAGGAAACCCTGCCCGTCAGTCTCGAAGAGGAGATGCGGCGCTCCTATCTCGATTACGCGATGAGCGTGATCGTCGGCCGTGCCCTGCCGGATGCGCGCGACGGCCTGAAGCCGGTGCACCGGCGCGTGCTGTTCGCGATGCACGAGTTGAACAACGACTGGAACCGGGCCTACAAGAAGAGCGCGCGCATCGTCGGCGACGTCATCGGTAAGTACCACCCGCACGGCGACACCGCGGTCTACGACACCATCGTGCGGATGGCGCAGGATTTTTCATTGCGTCACATGCTGGTCGACGGCCAGGGCAACTTCGGCTCGGTCGATGGCGACAACGCGGCGGCGATGCGCTACACGGAAATCCGCCTCGCCAAGATCGCCCACGAGATGCTGGCCGACATCGACAAGGAGACCGTCGATTTCGGCCCCAACTACGACGGCAGCGAGAAGGAGCCGCTGGTGCTGCCGACGCGGCTGCCGAACCTGCTGGTCAACGGCAGCGCCGGCATCGCGGTGGGCATGGCGACCAACATCCCGCCGCACAACCTGAACGAGACCGTCGACGCCTGCCTGCACCTGCTCAAGAACCCCGAGGCGACGATCGAGGAGCTGATGGAGATCATCCCGGCGCCGGACTTCCCGACCGCCGGGATCATCTATGGCCTGAACGGCGTGCGCGAGGGCTACCGCACCGGCCGCGGCAAGGTCGTGATGCGCGCGAAGTGCCACTTCGAGGACATCGACAAGGGCTCGCGCCAGGCGATCATCGTCGACGAGATCCCCTACCAGGTGAACAAGAAGACGCTGCTCGAGCGCATGGCCGAGCTCGTCCACGAGAAGAAGCTCGAAGGCATCAGCCACATCCAGGACGAGAGCGACAAGTCCGGGATGCGCGTCGTCATCGAACTGAAGCGCGGCGAAGTCCCCGAGGTGGTGCTGAACAACCTGTACAAGCAGACCCAGCTGCAAGACAGCTTCGGCATCAACATGGTCGCGCTGATCGACGGCCAGCCCAAGCTGTGCAACCTGAAGGACCTGGTCGAAGTCTTCCTCGAGCACCGCCGCGAGGTCGTGACCCGCCGCACCGTCTTCGAGCTGCGCAAGGCCCGCGAGCGCGGTCACGTGCTCGAAGGCCTGGCGGTGGCGCTGGCCAATATCGACGCCTTCATCGAGATCATCAAGAACTCGCCGACGCCGCCGCTGGCCAAGCAGGCGCTGATGGACAGGAGCTGGGACTCGTCGCTGGTCCGCGAGATGCTCGCGCGCGCCGAGGGCGAGACGCCTGGCGGCCGCGAGGCCTTCCGCCCCGAGGGCCTGCCGCAGCACTACGGCATGCAGGCCGACGGCCTGTACCGCCTGTCCGACGACCAGGCCCAGGAGATCCTGCAGATGCGCCTGCAGCGCCTGACGGGGCTGGAGCAGGACAAGATCGTCGGCGAGTACAAGGACGTGATGGCGCAGATCGCCGACCTGCTCGACATCCTCGCCAAGCCGCTGCGGGTGACGACGATCATCAGCGAGGAGCTGGTGACGCTGAAGCAGGAGTTCGGCCAGACCAAGCTCGGCGCGCGCCGCAGCGTGATCGAGCACAACGTGCAGGAGCTCGGCACCGAGGACCTGATCACGCCGACCGACATGGTGGTGACGCTCAGCCACACCGGCTACATCAAGAGCCAGCCGCTGGCCGAGTACCGCGCCCAGCGCCGCGGCGGCCGCGGCAAGCAGGCGGCGCAGACCAAGGAAGACGACTGGATCGACCAGCTCTTCATCGCCAACACCCACGACTGGATGCTGTGCTTCAGCGACCGCGGCCGCGTGTACTGGCTGAAGGTCTGGGAGGTGCCGCAGGGCGGCCGCGCGTCGCGTGGCAAGCCCATCGTCAACATGTTCCCGCTGCAGCCGGGCGAGAAGATCACCGTCGTGCTGCCGCTGACCGGCGAGTTCCGCAGCTTCCCGGCCGACCACTACATCTTCATGGGCACGGCGCTGGGCACGGTCAAGAAGACCGCGCTCGACGAGTTCAGCAACCCGCGCAAGGCCGGCATCATCGCGGTCGACCTCGACGAGGGCGACCACCTGATCGGCGCCGCGTTGACCGACGGCCACCACGACGTGATGCTGTTCTCCGACGGCGGCAAGGCGGTGCGCTTCGACGAAGACGACGTGCGGCCGATGGGCCGTGCGGCGCGCGGTGTGCGCGGCATGGCGCTCGAGCCCGGCCAGAAGGTCATCGCGATGCTGGTCGCCGAGGACGAGTCGCAATCGGTGCTCACCGCCACCGAGCATGGCTACGGCAAGCGGACCTCGATCGCCGAGTACACACGCCACGGTCGCGGCACCAAGGGCATGATCGCGATCCAGCAGAGCGAGCGCAACGGCAAGGTCGTCGCCGCGACGCTGGTGCGGCCCGAGGACGAGATCATGCTGATCACCGACAAGGGCGTGCTGGTGCGCACACGGGTCAGCGAGATCCGCGAGCTCGGCCGCGCCACCCAGGGCGTGACACTGATCGCGCTGGACGACGGCGCGCAGCTCAGCGGGCTGCAGCGCATCGTCGAGAACGACGCCGGCGACGGCAGCCCCGACACGCCGCCGTCCGGCGAGGAGACCGCCTGATGCTCAGACTGACGCTGCTCGCGCTCACGGTCGCGCTGGCCCTGCCAGCCCATGCGCAAACGAAGAAGGAGCTGGTGGCCAAGCTGGTGAAGATCCAGCAGCCCGGCATCGAGAACGTGGGGCGCGCGATCGCGGCCCAGAACGCGCAGCGCGCCCTCCAGGCCGCGGGGCAGGCGCTCGGCGGCGTGCCCAAGGACAAGCGCGACGCGGTGGCCAAGGACATCCAGGCCGACGTCAAGAAGTTCTACGACGACATCGAGCCTGTGCTGCGCGAACGCGCCGTCAAGCTGGCGCCGACCACCGTCGCGCCGCTGTACGAGGAACGCCTGAGCGAGGCCGAGCTGAAGCAGGTCATCGCCTGGATGGAATCGCCGGTCTCGAAGAAGGTGCAGCAGATCGACGCCGATCTCGGCAAGACCCTCGCGCAGAAGATCGTCGAAGACGCACGCCCGGCGGTCGAGCCGAAGTTCCAGGCACTCGAGCAGCAGATCCGCCAGCGGCTGCAGGCCGGCAGCGCCACGCCGCCCGCGCCGGACGCCGCGAAGAAATGATGGCCGCGAGGCCGTTCAACTTCGCGCCCGGGCCGTCCATGCTGCCCGAGCCGGTGCTGCGCCAGGCCGCAGCGGACATCCTCGACTGCCAGGGCTCGGGCGTCGGCGTGATGGAGATGAGCCATCGCGGCCGCGAGTTCACGCAGATCTTCGAGCGCTGCGAAGCGCGCGTCCGCGAGTTGCTGGCGGTGCCGGCGCACTACAAGGTGCTGTTCATGCAGGGCGGCGCGATCGGCGCCAACGCGATCGTGCCGATGAACCTGGTCGGGCGCCGGCCGGACTCCATCAGCGACCACGTCGTGCTCGGCACCTGGTCGCGCAAGACGCTCGTCGAGGCGCGGCGCTACGGCGACGCACGCGTCGCCGCCAGCAACGACCCGGACGAGCACTACCGGCACCTGACGCTGCCACCGCCGGCGACCTGGGACCTGAGCGTCGGCGCGAGCTACGTCCACCTGTGCAGCAACGAGACCATCAATGGCATCGAGGTCCACGAGATGCCCGACCTGGCCGCGCTCGGCAGCGACGCACCGCTGGTGATCGACTGCTCGTCGCACATCGCGTCGCGGCCGATCGACTGGTCGCGCGTCGCGCTGGCCTACGCAGGCGCGCAGAAGAACATCGGTCCGGCGGGGCTGACGCTGGTGATCGTGCGCGAGGATCTGATCGGCCATGCCCTGCCGATCTGCCCGAGCGCCTTCGACTACGCGCAGGTCGCAGCCCATGGCTCGATGTACAACACGCCGCCGGTCTTTGCGATCTACATCGCCGGGCTGGTGTTCGAATGGCTCGCCGCCGAAGGCGGCGTCGCCGAGATCGAGCGCCGCAACATCGCGAAGGCGGCCTTGCTGTACGGCGCCATCGACGGCTCCGGCGGCTTCTACCGCAACGAGGTCGCCGTCGACTGCCGTTCGCGCATGAACGTGCCTTTCTTCCTGCCGGCGGAAGCGCTGTACGTGCCCTTCCTGTCCGGCGCCGCCGAGCGCGGCCTGCTGGGGCTGAAGGGGCACAAGAGCGTCGGGGGGCTGCGAGCCTCGATCTACAACGCGATGCCGCTCGAAGGCGTGCAGGCGCTGGTGACCTACATGCGAGAATTTGCCCAGCATCATGGCTGATTCCGCGTCCTCCCCCGTCGATCCGGCCCTGCTGGGCCTGCGCAACCAGATCGACGCGGTCGACCGCGAACTGCTGGCACTGCTGAACCGCCGCGCCGCGCTGGCCGGCGAGGTCGGCGAGATCAAGAAGCGCGAGGGCTCGGTGGTGTTCCGCCCCGAGCGCGAGGCGCAGGTGATCGACGGTCTGAAGTCCGTCAACCCCGGCCCACTGCCGACCGAGAGCGTCGCGCCGATCTGGCGCGAGATCATGTCGGCCTGCCGCGCCCTCGAGACGCCGACCCGCGTGGCCTACCTCGGCCCAGCCGGCACCTTCAGCGAGCAGGCGGCGCTGGGCTACTTCGGCAGCTCGATCGTGCGGGTGTCCTGCGCCAGCATCGACGAGGTGTTCCGCACCACCACCGCCGGCGCGGCCGACTTCGGCGTCGTGCCGGTCGAGAACTCGACCGAGGGCGTGGTGGCGCGCTCGCTGGATCTGTTCCTGACCACGCCGCTGTTCATCATCGGCGAGACGAGTCTCTTCGTGCGCCACAACCTGCTGCGGCGCGACAACTCGCTCGCGGGCATCAGCGCCGTCTGCGCGCACCCGCAGGCGCTGGCGCAATGCCATGGCTGGCTCAGCTACCACCTGCCCGACGTCGAGCGCCGGCCGGTCTCGAGCAACGCCGAGGGCGCCCGCCTCGCGTCGCTGGACCCGACACTGGCCGCGGTGGCGAGCGAGCGTGCCGGCAGCGAGTTCGGCCTGCATGTCGTCGCGCCGGCGATCCAGGACGACCCGCACAACCGCACCCGCTTCGTCATCGTCACCCACCCGGACCGCCACCCGCAACCGCAGGCCAGCGGCCACGACTGCACGAGCCTGGTCGTCTCGGTGACCAACCGGCCCGGCGCGGTGCACGACATGCTGGTGCCGCTGAAAGTCCATGGCGTGTCGATGTCGCGCTTCGAGTCGCGCCCGGCGCGCACCGCCGACCAGTGGGAGTACTACTTCTACATCGACCTGCAGGGCCACCCGGACGACCCGGCGGTGGCCAGGGCGCTCGCCGAGTTGCGTGCCGTGTGCTCCTACTTCAAGCTCCTCGGCACCTACCCGCTGGACGTGCACTGACGATGTTTCAACAGCTCGGCGTCATCGGTTGCGGCCTCATGGGCGGCTCGTTCGCGCTCGCGCTGAAGCGCGCCGGGCTGGTCAAGCGCGTGGTCGGCTACAGCAAGTCGCCGTCGACGACCGAGAAGGCCAGGAAGCTCGGCGTGATCGACACCGCCGCCGAGTCGGCGCTGCTGGCGGTGGCCGGCTCGGACATCGTGCTGATCGCGGTGCCGGTCGCGGCCACCGAGGCCACGTTCAAGGCGATCAAGCACCTGATCGAGCCCGGCACGCTGTTCATGGACGTCGGCAGCACCAAGCGCGACGTGGTCGACGCCGCGCGCCGCGTGCTCAAGGAGCAGGTCGGCAACTTCGTGCCGGCGCATCCGATCGCCGGCAAGGAGACCGCCGGCATCGAGCATGCCGACGCGATGCTCTACGCCGGCCGCCAGGTGATCCTGACGCCGCTGCAGCAGACCCGGCCCGAACTGCTGCAGAAGGCCACCGACACCTGGGCCGCGATCGGCTGCCAGGTGCTGAAGATGAGCGCCGAGAACCACGACGCCGCCTTCGCCGCCGTGAGCCACCTGCCGCACCTGCTGGCCTTCGCCTATTTCTCGTCGGTCGCCAAGCAGCCGGCCGGGAAGGATTTCCTGTCGCTGGCCGGCCCCGGCTTCCGCGACTTCACCCGCATCGCCGCGAGCGACCCGGTGATGTGGCGCGACGTGCTGATGAGCAACCGCGAGGAGATCCTCAAGCAGTCGCAGCGCTTTCGCCACACGCTCGACGCGCTCGAGCACGTGATGAAGCTCGGCAACCACGAGGCGCTCGAGGACCTGATCCGCAGCGCCGCCGAGTCGCGCGCCGGCTGGCAGATGAGCAGTCCCAAGCCGGGCGGCAGCCGCTGAGGCGGCGGCGCTGCGGCTTGCGTTTTCCGCGACGATCGACGTGACGGCACACCCGCGCTTTCTCGACATTCCGCCGCTCGCGGCCGTCCGCGGCACGGTGCGGCTGCCCGGCTCCAAGAGCATCTCCAACCGCGTGCTGCTGCTCGCCGGCCTGAGCGCCGGCACGACGCGGGTGCACGACCTGCTCGACTCCGACGACACGCGCGTGATGCTCGACGCGCTGCGCGCGCTGGGTTGCGGCCTGCGGCGCGACGGCGAGGTGCTCGAGCTCACCGGCCTCGGCGGCCGGCTCGCGGTGAAGGAAGCGAAGCTCTTCCTCGGCAACGCCGGCACCGCGATGCGGCCGCTGGCCGCCGCACTGGCGCTGCTGAGTGCGACGCAGGGCGGGCGTTTCGAGCTCTCCGGCATCCCGCGCATGCACGAGCGCCCGATCGGCGACCTGGTCGACGCGCTGCGGCCGCTCGGCTGCACGATCACCTGCCTCGCGAACGAGGGCTACCCGCCGCTGCGGCTCGACGGCGGGCACCTGAAGCTCGACGCCCCGATCCGCGTGCGCGGCGACGTGTCCAGCCAATTCCTGACCGCGCTGCTGCTCGCGCTGCCGCTGGTCTCGGCCGACCGCGAGCTGGCGGTCGAGGTCGACGGCGAACTGATCTCCAAGCCCTATGTCGAGATCACGCTGGCGCTGCTGGCGCGCTTCGGCATCGCGGTGCGGCGCGAGGGCTGGCGGCGCTTCACGATTCCGCAGGGCTCGGCCTACCGCTCGCCGGGCGAGGTCCATGTCGAGGGCGATGCCTCGTCGGCCTCCTACTTCGTTGCCGCCGGCGCGCTCGCCGCCGTCGAGGCGCCGCTGCGCATCGAAGGCGTCGGCAGCGCCTCGATCCAGGGCGACATCCGCTTCGTCGACGCGGCGCGCGCGATGGGCGCCGACATCGTCGAAGAGCCGAACGCGCTGCTGGTGAAGCGCGGTGCCTGGCCGCTGCGCGCGATCACGCTCGACTGCAACCACATCCCCGACGCCGCGATGACGCTGGCGGCCATGGCGCTGTACGCCGGCGGCACGACCCGCCTGACCAACATCGCGAGCTGGCGCGTCAAGGAGACCGACCGCATCGCCGCGATGGCCGCCGAGTTGCGCAAGTTCGGCGCCACGGTCGTCGAGGGCGCCGACTTCATCGAAGTCAGCCCGCCGGCGCGCTGGCAGCCGGCGGCGATCCACACCTACGACGACCACCGGATGGCGATGTGCGCCTCGCTGGCGGCCTTCAACCCGGTGGTTGGCGGCCAAGTGCCGGTTCGCGTGCTCGACCCGCGCTGCGTCGGCAAGACCTTCCCCGAGTACTTCGACACGCTGTTCGGCATCGCCGAGGCCTGGCCCGGCGCAATCCCGGTGCTGACGGTCGACGGCCCGACCGCCTCCGGCAAGGGCACGCTCGGCAGCGCGCTGGCAGAGCAACTGGGCTACCACCACCTCGACTCCGGCGCGCTCTACCGCGCCACCGCGCTGGCGGCCCTGCGCGCCGGCGTGCCGGCCGCCGATGAGCACGGCGTCGCCGCGCTGGCACGCACGCTGCCGCTGCGCTTCGAGCAGCAGCGCGCGCTGCTGGACGGCGAGGATGTGAGCGACGCGCTGCGCGACGAAGCGGTCGGCAGCCTGGCCTCGCAGATCGCCGCGCTGCCCGCGGTCCGCCAGGCACTGGTCGACTTGCAACTGTCCTTCCGCCGCCTGCCGGGGCTGGTGGCCGACGGCCGCGACATGGGCACGGTGATCTTTCCCGATGCAGCGCTGAAGGTCTTCCTGACCGCCGGCACCGCCGAGCGTGCGGAGCGGCGCCATAAGCAGTTGATTTCAAAGGGAATTCCTGCTAATCTTGACGGTCTTCGCGCCGATCTAGAGGCACGCGACGAGCGGGATCGCAACCGCAGCGTCGCGCCCCTGGTCCCGGCGCCGGAGGCCCGGTTGCTCGACAACTCGGCGCTCTCGATCGAAGCCTCGGTCGAGCAGGTGCTGGATTGGTGGCAGCAGGTGCAGCCCTTCGGGGCGAACTAGGCCCGGCGTTTCCCGCGGTACCGCCCGGTACCCCGGCATGACGGCAGCGCAAGCAGCCGTCGAAGCGTCGGTTCTTACAACCTAACCGCCCCTCGCGGGGCACAGCCGCCGGCGCCGCCGGCACCAGGAAGACCCAATGACTCAAACCGCTACCGCCTCGTCGCAAGGCATGGAATCCTTTGCCGCCCTGTTCGAGGAGTCGCTCAAGCGCTCGGACATGCGCGCCGGCGAGGTCATCACCGCCGAGGTGGTCCGCATCGAGCACAGCTTCGTCGTCGTCAACGCCGGCCTGAAGAGCGAAGCCTATGTGCCGATCGAGGAATTCAAGAACGATACCGGCGGCCTGGAAGTCCAGATCGGTGACTTCGTCTCGGTCGCGATCGACGCCATCGAGAACGGCTACGGCGACACCATCCTGTCGCGCGACAAGGCCAAGCGCCTCGCGTCGTGGATGTCGCTCGAGAAGTCGCTCGAGTCCGGCGACTTCGTCACCGGCACCGTCAACGGCAAGGTCAAGGGCGGCCTGACCGTCCTCGTCAACGGCATCCGCGCCTTCCTGCCGGGCTCGCTCCTCGACACGCGTCCGGTCAAGGACATGACGCCGTTCGAGGGCAAGACCATGGAGTTCAAGGTCATCAAGCTCGACCGCAAGCGCAACAACGTCGTGCTGTCGCGCCGCGCCGTGGTCGAGGCCTCGATGGGCGAGGAACGCGCCAAGCTGCTGTCGACGCTGCGCGAAGGCGCCTTCGTCAACGGCGTGGTCAAGAACATCACCGAGTACGGCGCCTTCGTCGACCTCGGCGGCATCGACGGCCTGCTGCACATCACCGACATGGCCTGGCGCCGCGTGCGCCACCCGAGCGAGGTGGTGACGGTCGGCCAGGAGCTGACGGCCAAGGTGCTGAAGTTCGACGCCGAGAAGAACCGCGTCTCGCTGGGCCTGAAGCAAATGGGCGACGACCCCTGGGTCGGCGTGTCGCGCCGCTACCCGTCGGGCACCCGCCTGTTCGGCAAGATCACCAACATCGCCGACTACGGCGCCTTCGTCGAGATCGAGCCGGGCATCGAAGGCCTGGTGCACGTCTCGGAGATGGACTGGACCAACAAGAACGTCGCGCCCTCCAAGCTCGTCACCCTCGGTGAAGAGGTCGAGGTCATGGTGCTCGAGATCGACGAGGACAAGCGCCGCATCAGCCTGGGCATGAAGCAGTGCAAGGCCAACCCCTGGGACGAATTCGCGCAGAACCACAAGCGCGGCGACAAGCTCAAGGGCCCGGTCAAGTCGATCACCGACTTCGGCGTGTTCGTGGGTCTGGCTGCCGGCATCGACGGCCTGGTGCACCTGTCGGACCTGTCCTGGCACGAGGCCGGTGAGACCGCCGTGCGCAACTACAAGAAGGGCCAGGAAGTCGAGGCCATCGTGCTGGCGATCGACGTCGAGCGCGAGCGCATCTCGCTGGGCATCAAGCAGCTCGACGGCGACCCGTTCGCGACCTACACCACGCTCAACGATCGCGGCGCGACGGTGACGGGCAAGGTCAAGACGGTCGACGCTCGCGGCGCCGAGATCCAGCTGACCGACGACGTGACCGGCTACCTGCGCGCCAGCGAGATCTCGCGCGACCGCGTGGAAGACGCCCGCAACGTGCTGAAGGAAGGCGACGAAGTCACCGCACTGATCGTCAACGTCGACCGCAAGACGCGCTCGATCCAGCTGTCGATCAAGGCCAAGGACAGCGCCGACAACCAGGAAGCGATGCAGCGCCTGCAGCAGACCTCGGAGCGCGAGAACGCCGGCACCACCAGCCTCGGCGCGCTGCTCAAGGCCAAGCTGGACCAGGGCAACAACTAAGAAGAAGAGCGCAGCCGGAAGCCCGCAAGGGCTTTCGGCCTGCGCGCATGCCCTCGCCCGAGGCCATGCGCGCACGCCGACCCGACGCCCCCCGCCGAACCGAGCACCGCCCATGACCCGATCCGACCTCGTGGCCCTGCTGGGCGATCGCTTCAGCCAGCTGACCCACCGCGACACCGAGTTCGCCGTCAAGACCATCCTCGACGCGATGACCGACGCGCTGGCGCGCGGCCACCGCATCGAGATCCGCGGCTTCGGCAGCTTCTCGATCAACCGCCGTCCGCCGCGCATGGGCCGCAACCCGCGCTCGGGCGAGCAGGTGCTGATCCCCGAGAAGCTGGTGCCGCACTTCAAGCCCGGCAAGGCGCTGCGCGAGGCGGTCGACGCGCGCACCGCCGAGCTCGAGGCGCAGCGCGGCGCGACGCCGTCGGGCGACGACGCCTGAAACCGGCCGCGGCGCGAGCGCGCCGATAGAATCCGCCGCGATGCGTGCGCTGATCTGGCTCCTGCGAGCCGCCCTGTTCTTCGCGCTGTTCGCCTTCGCGCTGAACAACCAGCACGACGCCGCGGTCCGGTGGTTCTTCGGCCGCGAGTGGCGCGCGCCCATGGTGTTCATCGTGCTGGCGGCCTTCGGCCTGGGCTGCGCGCTCGGCATCAGCGCGATGCTGCCGAGCTGGTGGCGCCAGCGCCGCCTGGCCCAGCAGCAGCGCGCCGCGCATCGAGAGACCGCCACCACCCTGCTCGACGCGGAACTGCTGCACCGCGAGGCCGCGCGCCCCACCGATCCCGAGCACCCGCCGCGCGATGGATTCTGACTCGCTGACCTCGCTGCCGCTGGCGCTGCTCGGCCTGATGGTCGCGTTCGCGTTCGGCTGGCTGGCATCGCGCTTCGACCTCAAGCAGTGGAAGCGCGAGCAGAGCGATTCGCCGAAGGCCTACTACAAGGGCCTGAACCTGCTGCTCAACGAGCAGCAGGACAAGGCGATCGACGCCTTCATCGAGGCCGCCCAGCACGACCCTGGCACCGCCGACCTGCATTTCGCGCTCGGCAACCTGTTCCGCCGCCGCGGCGACTACGAGCGCGCGGTGCGCGTGCACCAGCACCTGCTGGGCCGCGGCGACCTCTCGGCCACGGAGCGCGAGCGGGCCCAGCATGCGCTGGCGCAGGACTTCCTGAAGGCCGGCCTGTTCGACCGCGCCGAGGCGGCCTTCCGCGCGCTCGAGGGCACGGTGTTCGACACCGACGCGCGGCTCGAACTGCTGACGCTGCAGGAGCGCTCGCGCGACTGGGCCGGCGCGACCGAGACCGCGCGCAAACTCGAGGCGGCCGGCGCCGGCTCGTTCGCGAGCCGCATCGCGCATTACGCCTGCGAGCTGGCGCTGGAGGCCGACGCGCGCCGCCGCCCCGACGACGCCGAGGCCGCGCTGGCCCGCGCCCGCGAGGCCGCGCCGCAGGCCGCGCGCCCCCGGGCGCTGACCGGCCAGCGGCTTGCCCAGGGGGGCCGCCATCGCGAGGCGATCGCGGTCTGGGACGAGTTGCTCGCGGTCCAGCCCACCGCCTTCGCGCTGGTGGCCGGCGACTACGCCGCCGCCGCGCTGGCCTGCGGCGACACCGACGCCGCGCGCACCCAGCTGCAGGCGGTCTACGCGCGCGCGCCGAGCATCGACCTGCTGGCCGCGCTGCTGCAGCTCGCTGCCGACGGCGCGAGCCGCACCGCGCTCGCCCGCGGCCACCTCCAGCAGCACCCCGGCCTGTCGGCCGCCGCCGCGCTGCTGGCCGAGTTGCGCACACAGGGCGAAGCGCCGACGCCGGCCGACGCCGAACTGCTCCAGCGCGTCAGCGCCGCGGCGGCGCGGCCGCTACGGCGCTACCGCTGCGCCGCCTGCGGCTTCGAGGCGCAGCAGCATTTCTGGCAATGCCCGGGCTGCCAGGGTTGGGACAGCTACCCGCCCCACCGGCTCGAGGACGCGTGACGCGCATCCTCGTCGTCCGCCTCAGCGCCATCGGCGATGTGGTGATGGCCTCGGGGCTGATCCCGGCACTGCGCGCCCGCCACCCCGACGCCCACCTCGCCTGGCTGGTCGAGCCGGCGGCAGCGCCGCTGCTGGCGCACAACCCGCGGCTCGACGAGGTGATCGTGTGGCCGCGCGGCGAGTGGCTCGCGCTGTGGCGCGAGCGCCACTACGCCGAGCTGTGGCGCCGGCTGCGCGCGTTCCGCCGCGGACTGCGCGAGCGGCGCTTCGACCTTGTGCTCGACACGCAGGGGCTGCTGAAGAGCGCGGTCTGGGGCTGGCTCAGCGGCGCGCCGCGGCGCATCAGCCTGATCGGCCATGAGCACAGCCACCGGCTCGCGACCGAGCGCGTCGTGCCGCCGCCCGATGAAGGCCTGCGGCCGATCGGCGCCGAGTACCGCCACCTCGCGCGCCACCTCGGCGCGCCTGCAGACAGCTTCCGCATGGACCTCGCAGTCGGTAGCGCGCCGCGCGAGCGCGCCCGCGCGCGGCTGCCGGCGACACGCTATGCCGCGCTCTGCCCCTTCACGACCCGGCCGCAGAAGCATTGGTTCGAGGACCGCTGGCAGGCGCTGGCGGTGCGGCTGCTGGCAGCCGGCCTCACGCCGGTGCTGCTCGGTGGCCCCGATGATCGCGAAGCGGCGGCGCGCATCGCCGCCGGCGTACCGGGCCTGCTGAATCTGGCCGGCGCGCTGAAGCTCGACGAGACCGTCGCCGCGATCGAGGGCGCGGCGCTGCTGGTCGGCGTCGACACCGGGCTGACGCACATGGGCACCGCACTGGGCGTGCCCACGGTCGCGCTGTTCGGCTCGACCGTGCCCTACCGCGACCCTTGCACGCCGCACAGCGTGGTGCTGTACGAGCAGCTCGAATGCTCCCCTTGCCGCCGCCACCCGACCTGCGGCGGCCGCTACGACTGCATGCGCGCCTTCGAGGCCGACCGCGTGGCCGACACCGCGATGGCGCTGCTGGCATGAAGACGCTGCACGTCGAGTCCGGCATGCACCTGTATGGCGGCGCGCTGCAGGTGGTCTTTCTGCTGCGCGGCCTGCAGGCGCGCGGCGAGCAGCCTGTGCTGGCCTGCCCCGAGGGCAGCGCGATCGCCGGCGCGGTGCGCGCGCTCGGCGTGCCGGTGCACGAGATCGCGATGGGCGGCGACCTCGACGTCGGCATGGTCGGGCGGCTGCGCGCGCTGATCCGCGCCGAGCGTCCGGCCCTCGTCCACCTGCACAGCCGCCGCGGCAGCGACCTGTGGGGCGGCCTCGCGGCGCGCCGCGAAGGCGTGCCCGCGGTGCTCAGCCGCCGCGTCGACAACCCCGAGCCACGCTGGTGGGTGGCCGCCAAGTACCGGCTGTACGCCAAGGTGGTCGCGATCTCGGACGGCATCCGTCGCGTCCTGCTGGCCGAAGGACTGAGCGAGCAGCAGGTCGTGTGCGTGCACAGCGCGGTCGACACCGACGCCTACCGGCCCGAACCCGCCGACCGCGCCTGGCTGCGCGCCGAGTTCGGCCTCGCCGACGATGAGCCGGTGCTCGCGATGGCGGCGCAGTTCATCCCGCGCAAAGGCCATCGCACCCTGCTCGCGGCGCTGCCGGCGGTGCTGGCGGCGCAGCCGCGGCTGCGCGCGCTGCTCTTCGGCCAGGGACCGGAGCTCGACGCGATCCGGGCCCAGGTCGCCGCGGCCGGATGGTCGGAGCGCGTGCTGCTGCCGGGCTTCCGTCGCGACCTCGCGCGCATCCTGCCCTGCGTCGACGTGCTGGCTCACCCGGCCGAGATGGAGGGCCTGGGCGTCGCGCTGCTCCAGGCGGCGGCCTGCGGCGTGCCGATCGTCGCCGGCCGCGCCGGTGGCATCCCCGAGATCGTGCGGCCGGGCGTCAACGGCGAGCTGATCGAGCCGGGCGACGCCGCGGCGCTGGCCGGGCACCTGATCCGCCTGCTCGGCGACGCCGCGCTGCGCCGGCGCTACGGCGCGGCCGGCCGTCGGCTCGTGCTCGACGAGTTCTCGGTCGACGCGATGGTCGACGGCAACCGCGCCGTCTATGCCGAGGTGCTGGCAGCGGCGACCTAGAATCGACCGGCCTTCTCCCTCGACATCGACCTCGTGCAACTCGCAGGCCAACGCATCCTCGTCACCGGCGCCGACGGCTTCATCGGCTCGCACCTCGTCGAGCACCTCGTCGCGCTCGGCTGCGACGTGCGCGCCTTCGTGCTCTACAACAGCTTCAACTCCTGGGGCTGGCTCGATGAATCGCCGCCCGAGGTGCGACGGTCGATCGACGTCTTCGCCGGCGACATCCGCGACCCGCATGGCGTGCATACCGCGATGCAGGGCTGCGACGTCGTGCTGCACCTGGCCGCGCTGATCGCGATCCCGTACAGCTACCACTCGCCGGACACCTACGTCGACACCAACGTCAAGGGCACGCTGAACATCCTGCAGGCGGCGCGCGCGCTCGGCGTCAGGCGCGTCGTGCACACCTCGACCAGCGAGGTCTACGGCACCGCGCGCTTCGTGCCGATCACCGAGGAGCACCCGCTACAGGGCCAGTCGCCCTACTCAGCCAGCAAGATCGCGGCCGATCAGATGGCCTATGCCTTCCACGCATCCTTCGAGCTGCCGGTGACGACGATCCGGCCGTTCAACACCTACGGTCCGCGACAGTCGGCGCGGGCGGTGATCCCGACCGTCATCACGCAGATCGCCAACGGCGCGCGCGAGTTGCAGCTGGGCGCCCTGCACCCGACGCGCGACTTCAACTTCGTCAAGGACACCTGCCGCGGCTTCGTCGCGGTGGCCGAAGCCGACGCGGCGATCGGCGAAGTCGTGAACATCGGCAGCAACTACGAGGTCTCGATCGGCGACACGGTACGCCTGATCGCCGAGGAGATGGGCGCCGAGGTCGCGGTGCGCAGCGCCGACGAACGGCTGCGCCCCGAGGCCAGCGAGGTCGAGCGCCTGTGGGCCGACAACGACAAGGCCCGTCGCCTGTGCGGCTGGACGCCCGAGTACGCCGGCGTCGACGGCCTGCGGCGCGGCCTGCGCGAGACCATCGCCTGGTTCCGCGAGCCCGAGCACCTGCGCCGCTACAAGGCTGACCGCTACAACATCTGATGAGCGCGACCGCCCCTCCACCGCCGCTGTCTGCCGACCGGCAGGCGCTCGTCGAGGCGGTGCTGGCCGCGACGCGCCGCGTGGTCGGCGCGCGCGACGGCATGGTCGCGCTGCACGAGCCCGAGTTCGCCGGCCGCGAGCGCGAGTACGTGCAGGACTGCCTGGACAGCGGCTGGGTGTCGTCGATAGGCGCCTATGTCGAGCGCTTCGAGCGCGCGCTGGCCGACTACACCGGCGCTGCCCATGTCGCCGCCACCGTCAACGGCACCGCGGCGCTGCACCTGTGCCTCAAGCTCGCCGGCGTGCAGCCTGGCGACGAGGTACTGACGCCGGCGCTGTGCTTCGTCGCCACCGCGAATGCGGTCTCGCACTGCGGCGCGACGCCCCACCTGGTCGACAGCGAGTTCACTAGCCTCGGCGTCGATGCCGTCGCGCTGGACGTGCACCTGCGCGACATTGCCGAGCGCCGCGGCGACGTGTGTGTGAACCGCCGCACCGGCGCGACGATCCGCGCGCTGGTCGTGATGCACAGCTTCGGCCACCCGGCCGACCTCGACGCGCTGGCCGACCTGGCTGCGCGCTGGGGCCTGGTGCTGGTGGAGGACGCGGCCGAGTCGCTCGGCTCCTTCTACAAGGGCCGCCACACGGGCCGCCATGGCCGGCTGGCGGCACTGAGCTTCAACGGCAACAAGGTCATCACCACCGGCGGCGGCGGCGCAGTGCTGACCGACGACCCCGAGCTCGGCCGCCGCGCGCGCCACCTGAGCACCACCGCGCGCGTGCCCGACCGCTGGAACTTCGTGCACGACGAGGTGGCCTGGAACTACCGCATGCCCAACCTGAACGCGGCGCTGGGCTGCGCGCAGATGGAGGTGCTGCCGCGCTACGTCGACGAGAAGCGAGCGCTGGCCGCGCGCTACCGCGAGGCCGTCGCCGCGGTGCCGGGCCTGCGCTTCGTCGACGAACCGCCCGGCACGCGCAGCAACTTCTGGCTCGTCGCGGTGCTGCTGCCCACGGCCGACGCGTCGATGCGCGACGCGCTGCTCGAGCGGCTGAACGCCGAAGGCCTGATGTCGCGGCCGGTGTGGCGGCTGATGCAGCACCTGCCGATGTACGCGAACGCGCCGCGCGCACCGCTGCCGGTGGCCGAAAGCATCGAGGCGCGGCTGATCAACCTGCCGAGCAGCCCGAAGCTCGGGCGCGGCGCCTGAGGACCGCGCGATGAAGGTCTGCGTCGCCACCGGCAGCCGCGCCGACTACGGCCTGCTCGCGCCGCTGCTGCGCGCGCTGCAGGCCCATCCGTCCTTCGAGCTGCAGCTGCTGGTGACCGGCATGCACCTCGCGCCCGAGTTCGGGCTGACCGCGCGCCAGATCGAGGCCGACGGCTTCACGATCGACCGCCGCGTCGAGATGCTGCTGGCCAGCGACACGCCGGGCGGCGTCGCCAAGTCGGTCGGCCTCGGCGTGATCGGCATGTCGGATGCGCTCGAAGCGCTGCGCCCCGACCTGCTGGTCGTCCTCGGCGACCGTTTCGAGATGCTCGCGGTCGCGCAGTCTGCGCTGTTCCAGCGCGTGCCGCTCGCCCACCTGTGTGGTGGCGACACCACCGAAGGCGCCTACGACGAGGCGATCCGCCACGCGATCACGAAGATGGCGCACCTGCACTTCGTCACCAACGAGCGCTCGGCCGAGCGCGTGCGGCACATGGGTGAGGATCCGGCGCGGGTCCACGTGGTCGGCAGCACCGGGCTCGACACGCTGCGCGGGCTGACCCTGCTGTCGCGCGAGGCGCTGGCCGAGACGCTCGGCGAGCCGCTGGCCAGCCGCAACCTGCTCGTCACCCACCACCCGGCGACGCTGGGCGACGACGCACTGGCCGAGTTCGGCGAGCTGCTCGCCGCGCTGGAGGCGCTCGACGACGGCGACACCGCTTTCTGGTTCACCTACCCCAACGCCGACGACAGCGGCCGCGCGCTCGCGCAGCGCCTCGAGGCCTGGGTGGCGGTACGGCCGCGCGCGCATGCGCACCGCTCGCTCGGCTCGCTGCGCTACCTCAGCCTGATGGCACAGGCCGATGCCGTGGTCGGCAACTCGTCGAGCGGCCTGTACGAGGCACCGTCGCTGCAGGTGCCGACGGTGAACATCGGCGAGCGCCAGCGCGGCCGGCTGGCCGCTGCGTCGGTGCTGCACTGCATGCCCGAGCGCGGCGCGATCCGCGCGACGATCGAACGCGCCTTGGCGCTCGACTGCCGCGCGGTCGTCAACCCGTATGGCGACGGCCATGCGGCCGAACGCATCGTCCATGTCCTCGAAGGGCTGGGCGACCCGCGCGCGCTGCTGCGCAAGCGCTTCCACGGTGTCGAGGGCTGAAATGACCATCGCCCGCTGCTTCGTGATCGCCGAGGCCGGCGTCAACCACAACGGCTCGCTCGACCTGGCGCTGCAGCTCGTCGATGCCGCGGCCTCGGCCGGCGCCGACGCGGTGAAGTTCCAGACCTTCCGCGCCGACCGGCTGGTGACGGCGCAGGCCGCGAAGGCCGCCTACCAGGTCCACAACACCGGGGACGACGGCGGCCAGCTCGCGATGCTGCGCGCGCTGGAACTGAAGGCTGACGACCACCACCGCCTGATCGCGCGCTGCCGCGAGCGCGGCATCCGCTTCATGTCGACGGCCTTCGATGCCGAGAGCCTGGCCTTCCTGCTGACGCTCGACATGCCGGCGCTGAAGATTCCGTCGGGCGACATCACCGCCGCGCCGCTGCTGCTGCAGGCGGCGCGCGCACGGCGGCCGCTGATCGTGTCGACCGGCATGGCGACGCTCGGCGAGATCGAGGCCGCGCTCGGCGTGATCGCCTTCGGGCTGCTCGACGACGGCAGCGTGCCGCCGTCCACCGAGGCCTTCCAACGCGCCGCGTTGTCGGCGTCGGGCCTACAGGCGCTGCGCGAGCATGTCCGGCTGCTGCATTGCGTGACCGAGTACCCGGCGCCGCCGGCTCAGGTCCACCTGCGCGCGATGGACACGATGGCCGCGGCCTTCGGCCTGCCGGTCGGCTACTCCGACCACACGCTCGGCACCGCGGTCGCGCTGGCCGCGGTCGCGCGCGGCGCGGCGGTGATCGAGAAGCACCTGACGCTCGACCGCGCACTGCCCGGCCCCGACCACCGCGCGTCGATCGAGCCGGGCGAGTTCGCCGCGATGGTCGAGGCGATCCGTACGATCGAAGCCGCGCTCGGCACACCGTTCAAGGGGCCTGGTGCGGCCGAGGCCGCCAACCGCGTGCCGGCGCGCCGCAGCCTGGTGGCCGCGCGGCCGATCCGTGCCGGGCAGGTGCTGGTCGCGGAGGACCTGAGCGCCAAGCGCCCCGGCGACGGCCTGTCGCCGATGCGGCTGTGGGAGCACGTGGGCCGCCCGGCCGCGCGCGACTACGCGGCCGACGAGCCCTTCACCGGATGAGCGCGGCCCTCCCCCTGATCCTGCTCGGCGCCGGCGGCCATGCCGCGGTGCTGGCCGATGCGTTGCAGGCGGCCGGCGCCACCGTGCTCGGCCACGCCGCACCGCAGCCCGGCGCGCTGCCGGGGCTGCCCTGGCTCGGCGACGACGATCAGATCGCCATGCGCGACCCGGCCGGCGTGGCACTCGTCAACGGCATCGGCTCGGTCGGCGACCCGGCGCTGCGCCGGCGCGTGCAGGCACGCTTCGAGGCGGCGGGCTTCCGCTTCGTCGGCGTCGTCCATCCGCGCGCCGTGGTGTCGCCGCAGGCGCGGCTGGCGGCCGACGCGCAGGTGATGGCCGGCGCGGTGGTGCAGGCCGGCGCGCGGCTGGACGCGGGCTGCATCGTCAACACCGGCGCGCTGGTCGATCATCATGCGGTGCTGGGCCCGTGGTGCCATGTGGCGCCAGGCGCGGTGGTCTGCGGCGACGCGACGCTGGCCGAGCGCTGCCATGTCGGCGCCGGCGCGGTGCTGCGCCAGGGCGTGCGGCTGGGGCCGGCGACGGTGGTCGGCGCGGGCGCCGTCGTGGTGCATGACTGCGACGGCCATGCGGTGCTGGTCGGCGTGCCGGCGCGCCCGCAGGCCGAAGGAACGAAGCGATGAAGTCCTGGGAAGACGTGCTGGTCGCGCCCGACGCGCCGCTGCGCGAGGCGCTCGCGGCGATCGACCGCGGCCGCAGCCAGATCGCGCTGGTCGTCGATGCCGACCGCCGCCTGCTCGGCACGCTGAGCGATGGCGACGTGCGCCGCGCGCTGCTGCGCGGCACCGGGCTCGACGCGCCGGCCTCGGCCTGCATGAACCCGAAGCCGACCACCGGCCACCATGGCGCGGCGCGCGAGGTCGCGCTCGCGACGATGCGCTCGCGCGGGCTGCACCAGCTGCCGCTGCTCGATGCGCAGGGCGTGGTGCGCGGGCTCGAGGTCGTCGACGATTTCTTCGTCCAGGCCTCGCGGCCGAACGAGGTCGTCATCATGGCCGGCGGCCTGGGCACGCGGCTCAAGGAGCTGACCGCCCACACGCCCAAGCCGATGCTGCGCGTCGGCTCGCGGCCGCTGCTCGAGACCATCGTGCTCGACTACCTGGAGCAGGGCTTCGCGCGCTTCAGCTTCGCAGTCAACTACAAGGCCGAGCAGATCGAGGCGCATTTCGGCAACGGTGACCGCCTCGGCGCGACGATCCGCTACCTGCGCGAGGAGGAGCGCCTCGGCACCGCAGGTGCGCTGAGCCTGCTGCCGGAACGGCCGACAGCACCGCTGATCGTCACCAACGCCGACCTGCTGGTGAAGTGCGACTACGCCGCGCTGGTCGACGCGCACGAGCGCAGCGGCGCCCTCGCGACGATGGCGGTGCGCGACTACGAGATGCAGGTGCCCTTCGGCGTGGTGCGCGAGCAGGGCGGGCGCATCGAGGCGATCGAGGAGAAGCCGGTGCAGTCCTACGTCGTCAGCGCCGGGCTCTACGTGCTGTCGCCGGCGGCGCTGGACTATGTGCCGGCGCGCCGCTTCTTCGACATGCCGCAGCTCTTCGCCGCGCTGCTGGCCGACGGCAAGGCCGCGCAGACCTACCGCCTCGACGGCTACTGGCTCGACATCGGCCGGCTGCCCGACTTCGAGCGCGCCAACGCCGAGTTCAAGGACGTGTTCGGGTGATCGCAGGCCAGAGCGTGCTCGCGCTGATCCCGGCGCGCGGCGGCTCCAAGGGGCTGCCGGGCAAGAACATCGCGCCGGTGGCCGGGCGGCCGCTGCTGGCGTGGACCGTCGATGCGGCAAGCGGCTCGAAGTACATCGACCGCACCGTGCTCAGCAGCGACGACGAAGCGATCATCTCGGTGGCCGCGGGCCTCGGGCTCGAGGTGCCGTTCCGCCGGCGCCCGGAGCTGGCGCGCGACGACACGCCGTCGATCGACGTGGTGATCGACGCGCTGGACCGTCTGCCCGGCCACGGCATCGTCGTGCTGCTGCAGCCGACCTCGCCGCTGCGCAGCGCCGCCGACATCGACGCGGCGCTCGAACGCATGCAGGCCGCCGGCGCGCCCGCCGTGGTGTCGCTGCGCGCCGCCGAGGACCACCCGGCCTGGACCTTCAAGCTTGCCGATGATGGCCGGCTCGTCCGCTTCGTCGACGACGCCACGCTCACCGGCGTGACGCGCCGCCAGGACCTGCCGCCGGCCTGGTGCCTGAACGGCGCCGTCTACGCCGCACGCACCGATTGGCTGCGCCGCACGCGCAGCTTCCTCGCCGAAGGCACCGTCGGCAGCGAGATGCCGGCCTCGCGCTCGCTCGACATCGACACCTTCGACGACCTGCGGCGCTTCGCGGAGGCGGTCGGTGCCGGCTGAGGCAGCGGCCCGGCGCGTCGCCGTCTACTTCGTCGCCACGCCGCTGCACTACCTGGCCGCGCGGCGCATCGCGCAGGACTTCGAGCGCGGTTCGCGCCAGGTGCTGTTGTGGTACCGGCCCGGCGCGCAGCCGGCGGTGCGTGCGGCCGACTGGGACGACAGCGCCTACCTGCCCTGGCCGCGCTGGGACCCGCTGCCCGGCCTCTTCGGCCGGCACCGCCGGCTGCGCGAGAACATCGGCCTCGTCGCCGGCCTGGTCGGTCGCTGCGACGAGTTGGTGCTGCACAGCCCGGTCTACGACACCGAGGCGATCAACTACTTCCTGCGTGCGCTGCCACCGCGCTGCGGCGCGCGCACGCTGCAGGCGCGCATCCTGCCCGACGGCCTGGGCAACACGACCGCGCAACCACTCGGCGCGGCACGGCGCGCGGGGCAATGGCTGCGCAAGCTGCGCCGCCTCGCCGCGCCGGAGCTCGACTACTGGGTCTATGGCGGCGACCGCATCGGCGCCGACGCGCCCTTCTGCGACCGCATCTACCTGCTGCCGGGCTTTCCGCACCCCTATCCGGCCGACAAGGTCGTGACGCTGCCACCGCTGGTGGAGCCAGCCGCCGACGATGCGCCGCGCCCGCGCCGCGCGCTGGTGCTCGGCCAGCCGCTCGCCGGCACCGGCCTGACCGATGCCGCCAGCCTGGCGGCGATCACCGAGCAGATCCGCGACTGGCTGCGCACCGAGGGCATCAGCGACATCCGCTACAAGCCCCATCCGCGCGACCCGCGGCACGAGCTGAAGCACCCGGACTACCGCGTCGTCGAGCTCGACGAGCCGCTCGAGACCTGGATGAGCCGCGAACCGCACGACCTGGTGGCCGGCGTCCATTCGACCGGCCTGCTGATGGCGCGGCAGATCTACGGTGAACACGCCACCGTGCGCGCCTTCGGCTGGGAGCGCATGCGCTTCCGCTCGGCCGAGCAGCAACGCGAGCTGCGCGAGGCCTTCACGCAGGGCGGCGTCGAGCTCGTCTAGCCGCGCAGCCGCCCGACCAGCGATGTCGTCGAGTAGCCGCCGACGAAGGGCAGCACCCGCGCGTCGCCGCCCCAGCCGCGCACCAGCGGCACCTCGGGCAGGTCCTCGAGCCGGTAGTCGCCGCCCTTGACGTAGACGTCGGGCCGCACGCGTTCGAGCAGCGCGAGCGGCGTGGCCTCGTCGAACCAGGTCACCAGCGACACCGATTCGAGCGCCGCCAGCACCAGCGCACGGTCCTGCTGCGTGTTGATCGGGCGCTCCGGGCCCTTGCCGAGGCCGCGCGCCGAGCGATCGGTGTTGATCGCGACGACCAGCGCCGCACCGAGCGCGCGCGCCTGTTCGAGATAGGTGACATGGCCGCGGTGCAGCAGGTCGAACACGCCGTTGGTGAACACCAGCGGCCGCGGCAGCGCCGCGAGGCGCTGTGTCAAGTTCTCCGGCGCGCAGAGCTTGTCCGCGAGGCTCATGCCATCAGCTCGTCGAACGTGACGCTCGCGGTGCCGAAGCGGCCGACGACGATGCCGCCGGCCTTGTTGGCCAGCGGCACGGCCTCGCGAGCCGTCGCGCCGGCGGCGAGCAGCACGGCCAGGGTGGCGATCACGGTGTCGCCGGCACCGGTCACATCGAACACCTCGCGCGCCTGCGCCGGCACGTGCAGCGGCGCGCCGCTGTCGAACAGGCTCATGCCCTGCTCGGAGCGCGTGACCAGGACCGCACCCAGCCCGAGCTCGGCGCGCAGCGCGTCGGCCCGCGCCTGCAGATCGGCCTCACCCGACCACGTGCCGACCACCTGCGCCATCTCGGCGCGGTTCGGCGTCACCAGGTCGGCACCGGCGTAGCGTCGATAGTCGCTGCCCTTCGGGTCCACCAGCACCGGCTTGCCGGCGGCGCGGGCCAGTTCGATCATGCGCGGGATGTGCGCCAGGCCGCCCTTGCCGTAGTCGGAGAAGAGCACCAGGTCGTGCTCGGGCAGTGTGCGCTCGAACTCGCCGGTCATCTGCGCCAGCACCTCGTTGGCCGGCTCGCTCTCGAAGTCGGCGCGCAGCAGTTGCTGCGAGCGGCCGATGATGCGCAGCTTGACGATGGTCTGCAGCGCGGCGTCCTCGCCGAGCAGCGTGCGCACGCCCTCGCGCTCGAGCAGCGTGCGCAGGCGCGCGGCGGCCTCGTCGGCGCCGACCACCGTCAGCAGCGTGACCTGCGCGCCGAGCGTCTTCGCGTTCAGCGCGACGTTGGCGGCGCCTCCGAGGCGCTCCTCCTCGCGCGACACGCGCACCACGGGCACCGGCGCCTCGGGCGAGATGCGCTCGACCGCGCCGAACCAGTAGCGGTCGAGCATCACGTCGCCGACCACCAGCACGCGGCTGGCGGCGACCTTGGCGGCGTCGGGTCGCATCCTCAGTCCAGCCCCAGCGCGGCCTCGACCGCGCCGCACAGCGTGTGGCCGATCAGGATGTGCGCCTCCTGGATGCGCGCGGTCACGGTGCTCGGCACGACGATCGGGTGGTCACAGAGCGCCTTCAGCGTGCCGCCGTCACGGCCGAGCAGGCCGATCGTCGCGACGCCGAGCTCGCGCGCGGCGTGCACCGCCTCGATGATGTTCTTCGAGTGGCCCGAGGTCGAGATCGCGACCAGGCAGTCGCCCGGCCGCGCCAGGCCGCGCAGCGGCCGCGCGAAGATGTCGTCGAAGCGGTAGTCGTTGCCGATCGATGTGATCGCCGAGGTGTCGGTGGTCAGCGCGATCGCCGCCAGCGGCCGGCGGTCCTTGACGAAGCGGCCGGTCAGCTCGGAGGCAAGGTGCTGCGCATCGGCCGCCGAACCGCCGTTGCCGCAGAACAGCAGCTTGCCGCCCGACTGCAGGCAGCGCGCGGCGGCGTCCGCGGCGGCGGACACGTCGGCGTCGAGCGACTCGAGCGTCTCGAACAGAGCGCGGTGCTCGCGCAGGTTGCGCAGGTAGAGCGAGGTCATGTTTCGATTGTCGCCGAGCCCGCCCCTCCCCCGATGGGGCGGGGCCGCCGGCTCCCCCTTCGGCGGCCCGCCACGGGGCGATGCGCGACGGACACGCCGCGCCTACCTTTACACCACGGTGCAACACCGCACCGCAACCCCCGAGGGAGACCCACCATGTTCAAGCTGATCCTCACCACTGTGCTGGCCCTGGCCTCTGCCGTCGCGATGGCCGCCGTCGACGTCAACCAGGCCGACCAGGCCGCGCTCGAGACGGTGCGCGGCGTCGGCCCGACGCTGTCGGGCAAGCTGATCGACGCGCGCAAGCAGTCCGCCTTCAAGGACTGGAACGACCTGATCGAGCGCGTCAACGGTGTCGGGCCGGGCAGCGCGGCAAGGCTGTCGGCCGCCGGCCTGACGATCAACGGCGAGTCCTATGCGGCCGCGCCCCGGGCGCCGAAGACCACCAAGCCGGTGGCCGCTCCGCGCAAGCCGGCCACCGAGAAGAAGGGCAACTGAGGAAAGGGATCAGGCCGCCAGTGCGCCCGGCCGCGTCGCCGGGCCGCTGCGCGCCACCGCCTCGTTGGGCCAGCGGAAGAAGCGCAGCACGTCGTCGCGCCGCGCCATCGTGTCGGCCTCGCCGAGCGCGATCAGCTCGCGCGTGTACGGCGCCTCGAAGAGCAGGTAGCTCGCCAGCGCCGCGCCACGCGCATCGTTGCCTTCGCCCGAGACACCCACCGCGCGCAGCATCGCGCGCACCGGCGCCGGCAGCGCATGGATGTGGCGTGCGGCGATCTCGTCGAGCCGCTGGCTCGGCGCGATCACCAGCAGCTCGATCGGCCGCAGCGTCGTGCGCTGGCGCAGTTCGGGGCCGAGCAGCGACAGCGTGTGGTTGATGCGCTGCAGCCGCTCGATGTCGACCGCCAGCGCGTCGAGGAAGATGTTCGACAACGCGTGGCCGGCGATCTGCGCCAGGCTCGGGTAGCCGGTTGCCTCGACGCGCGTACCGGTGGGCTCGTGCAGCCGCCCGGCGCCGATCACGAGGATGCGGTCAGCGCCCAGGTGTACGGCGGGCGAGATCGGTGCGGCCTGGCGCATCGAGCCGTCGCCGTAGTAGCCGCAGGCCCCCTGCACCGTCAGCGGCACCGCCGGAAAGATGAAGGGAATCGCCGACGAGGCCATCAGATGCCGAATGTCGAGCCGCGCGCGCACGGCGATGCGCTGCGAGCGCGTCCATGGCACCAGACTCTCGGGGCCGTCGTAGAAGGTGACATGGTCACCGGCGGTGTAACTCGACGCGGTGATCGCCAGCGCGCGCAGGTGGCCGGCCGCCATCAGGCCAGGCAGCCGCTCGAGCGGCACGAGGTGGCGCAGCAGTTCCTCGAGCGGCGCGTTGTCGAGCAGCGAGCGCGGCCTGGCGCGGCGCCAGCGCGCCAGCGCCCAGCCGGCGGTGAAGAGGGTCAGCCAGCGCGCGCCAGTGCGGATCACGCCGAAGGCATCGGCCCGGTAGACCTGGCCGGCCTCGAAGTGGCGCCACACCGAGGCCAGCATGCGCACGGCGGCGCGAAAGTCGTCGGCCCCGGCGGCCAGTGCCGCGGCGTTGATCGCCCCGGCCGAGGTGCCGGCGATCACCGGAAAGGGATTGGCTTCGGGGGCGCCGACCTCGCGCCGCAGCCGCTCGATGGCGACGAGCACGCCCACCTGGTAAGCCGCGCGCGCGCCGCCACCGGTGAGGATCAGGCCGGTCTGAGGGTTGTCCACGGTTTCAGCATAGACCCGGCCATGGGGCGGTCGAAGCAAGAAAAAGCGCGGCCTAGGCCGCGCTTTCGGACTTTCACACGGTCAGCGGCTCAATCGCGGCCCTTGCCGTTGCCGTTGCCATGGCCCTTGCCCTGGCCTTTGCCCTGGCCGTTGTTGCCCTTGTCGGCGCCGCGGCCCTTGTCGCCCTTGCCGCCACCGCGGCCCTGGTAGGCCGGCACGTAGACGTTCTGGTACCAGCTGTCCTGCACGAAATAGACCCGCTGGCCGCAGGCGTTGTACTGGCCGCAGTGCTTGCGCCAGTCCTTGGCATGCCCCGGCGGCACGTGCAGGTAGATCGGCTGCTGTACCACCGCATACGGCGCCGGCGCGATGACGACGGGTTGCGGGTAGATGAGCTGGGGTTGCGGGTAGTTGCCGATGTCGATGCGGCCATAGAAGCCCGGCTGGCCGATGCTCACCGACACGCCGACGTCGGCCGCCAGCGCCGGGCTCAGGCTTGCCGCCGCCAGGGCCGCGGCCACTGCAATTCGCTTCATGGAAGCTCCTTCGTTTTGAATGACCAGCCAACGCGCCACAGCCGCCGTCGGCCGACCGTCAGTGTGATCGCTGGCCACCCGGATTCGGCAAATCGACCCTCCAATTTGTAACAGAGTCAATCGTAGACGATGACCGCCTCACCGTGAGCGTCGGCTTTCCAGCGCTCCATGGCGTCATCGGTCGGGTAAAAGCGACCATCTTCACCCAAATCCAGCTCGGCCTGCGCAGTGTTGCGGTGCAGCAGCAGGTGCACGGCGAGGCCCAGCCGCAGCTCGCCCTGGTCGGTCTGCTGCACCCGCGGCGGGTAGGCGCGCAGCAGTTCGGCCACCGGCGGCGTCCGGCCGTTGACCGCCACGCGCAGGAAGCGTCCGTAGCGGCAGCGCGCCGCCGCGAGGTCCCAGACCTGGGTCACGTTGAGCCGCAGCCCGCCGGAAAAGCGGTCAGGCTGCACCTTGCCCTGCACGACGATCAGCGCGTCCTCGGCGATGAGGTCGCGGCGGTCCTCCAGCAGTTCTTCGTTGGCAACGGCCTCGATCACGTCGCTCTTGTCGTCGAGCTTGAAGATCAGCACCCGGCCGCGCTGGCCGTTGACCCAGCGCGGGTCGCCGACGATGCCGGCCAGCAGCTGCGGCTCGCGGCTGTCGCTCAGGTCGGCAATGCGGCGGCGGGCGAAGCGGCGCACCTCGGCTTCGCAGTCGTCGAACAGATGGCCCGACAGGTAGAAGCCGAGCGCCTGCTTCTCCTGCATCAGCTGCTGGCGCACCGTCCAGGGCTCGGCCGGCAGCAGCGCCGGCTCCTGGGTGCCGGAGGCGTGGCTGTCGTCGCTGAAATCGAACAGGCCACCCTGGTCGGCGTTGGCCGCCTGGGTGTCGGCGTCCTCGAAGGCCAGCGGGATGCTGGCCATCAGCGCCGCGCGGTCGGCGTGGATGGCGTCGAGGGCGCCGGCCTTGACCAGCGCCTCGACGACGCGCTTGTTGACGCGCTGGCGGTCGATGCGGCGGCAGAAATCGAACAGGCTGGCGAACGGGCCGCCGGCCTGGCGCGCCTCGACGATGGCCTCGATCGCGCCCTGCCCGGTGCCCTTGATCGCGCCGAGGCCGTAGCGCACGCGCCTGTCCCCGACCGGCTCGAAGCGCCACGTGCCAGCGTTCAGGTCCGGCGGGTCGAAGGCGACGCCGAGCGCGACCGCGTCGTCGTGGAAGATCTTGAGCTTGTCGGTGTCGTCGATCGCCACCGTCATGTTGGCCGCGGCGAACTCGGCCGGGTAGTGCACCTTGGCCCAGGCCGTGTGATAGGCCAGCAGCGCATACGCGGCGGCGTGGCTCTTGTTGAAGCCGTAGCCCGCGAACTTCTCCATCAGGTCGAAGATCTCGTTGGCCTTGCCCGCGTCGATGCCGTTCTTGGCCGCACCCTCGGCGAAGACGACCCGGTGCTTGGCCATCTCCTCGGCCTTCTTCTTGCCCATCGCGCGGCGCAGCAGGTCGGCGCCGCCGAGCGAATAGCCGCCCAGACGCTGGGCGACCTGCATCACCTGCTCCTGGTAGACCATGATCCCGTAGGTCTCCTCCAGCACCTCGCGCATCAGCGGGTGCGGGTACTCGACCTCCTCGCGGCCATGCTTGCGGGCGCAGAAGCTCGGGATCAGGTCCATCGGCCCCGGCCGGTACAGCGAGACCAGCGCGATGATGTCCTCGAACACGCTGGGCTTGGCGTCGCGCAGCATGCCTTGCATGCCGCGGCTTTCCAGCTGGAACACCGCGACCGTCTTGCCTTCGCTCAGCAGCCGGTAGGTGGCGCGGTCGTCGAGCTTGAGCTGCTCGAAGGAGAAGTCGGAGCGCTCGGGGTGGCGCGCGCGGATGAAGTCTTTGGCGAGCTCGAGGATGGTCAGCGTCGCGAGGCCGAGGAAGTCGAACTTCACCAGGCCCGCCGCCTCGACGTCATCCTTGTCGAACTGGCTGACCGCGCTGTCGCTGCCGGGCTGCTGGTAGAGCGGGCAGAAGTCGGTGATCTTGCCCGGCGCGATCAGCACGCCGCCGGCGTGCATGCCGACGTTGCGCACCGTGCCTTCCACACGCTCGGCCAGCGCCAGCAGTTCGGCGACCTCTTCTTCGCGCTTCTCGCGCTCCTCGATCTCGGGCGCTTCCTTGCGCGCGTAGATCACGCCCGGATCGGGCTTGTCACCGGGGCGCCGCAGCGTCACCGTCTTGCCCGGCGGCGCCGGCACCAGCTTGGCGATGCTGTCCACATGGCCGTAGCCCATGCCGAGCACGCGGCCGACGTCGCGCAGCGCGGCCTTCGCGGCCATCGTGCCGAAGGTCGCGATCTGGCTCACCGCGTCGCGACCGTACTTGTCCTTGACATAGTCGATCACACGGTCGCGGTTGCCCTGGCAGAAGTCGATGTCGAAGTCGGGCATCGACACGCGGTCCGGGTTCAGGAAGCGCTCGAACAGCAGGTTGTATTCGAGCGGGTCGAGGTCGGTGATCTTCAGCGCATAGGCCACCAGCGAGCCGGCGCCCGAGCCGCGCCCCGGCCCGACCGGGCAGCCGTGGGTCTTGGCCCAGTTGATGAAGTCGGCCACGATCAGGAAGTAGCCGGGGAAGCCCATCTTCAGGATGGTCGCGATCTCGAACTCGAGCCGCTCCAGGTAGCGCGGCCGCTGGCGTTCGCGCTCGGACGCATCGGGGTAGAGCGTCGCGAGGCGCTGATCCAGCCCCTCGCGCGAGACATGGCGGAAATAGGCCTCCGGCGCCATGCGCTCGCCGTTCACCTCGGGGATCGGGAAGTCCGGCAGCTGCGGCTTGCCGAGCGTCAGGCTCAGGTGGCAGCGCCGCGCGATCGCCACCGCATTGGCCAGCGCCGACGGGATGTCGGCAAAGCGCTCGGCCATCGCTGCCGCACTCTGGAAATGCTGCTGGCGCGTGAAGCGCTTGACGCGCTTGGGGTTCGCGAGGCTCTCGCCCTCGGCGATGCACACGCGCGCCTCGTGGGCCTCGAAATCGTCCTCGGTCAGAAACTGGATCGGGTGCGTCGCCACCACCGGCAGGCCGAGCTTCGCCGCGAGCGGCACCGCGCCCCGCACCTGGGCCTCGTTGCCGGGCTGCCCGGCGCGCCACAGCTCGAGGTAGTAGCGGCCGGGGAAGATGTCGGCGAGCCGCCGCGCCATCGCCTCGGCGCGCGCCGCGTCGCCGGCCAGCAGCGCCTGGCCGACCGCGCCGAGGTCGGCGCCCGACAGCGCGATGAGCCCTTCGGCATGGGCCGCCAGCCGCTCCCAGCTCACGCAGGCCTGCTGGCGCTGCACGTTCTCGGTCCAGGCATGCGAGATCAGCGTGCACAGGTTCAGGTAGCCGCTGTGGTCCTGCACCAGCAGCAGCAGGCGGCTGGGCTGGCGGTCGCTGGCGGCGCCGCCTTCGGGCTCGATCCACAGGTCGCAGCCGAGCAGGGGCTGCAGGCCCTTGCCGCGCGCGGCCGAATAGAACTTGACGGCACCGAACAGATTGGACAGGTCGGTGATCGCCAGCGCCGGCTGGCCGTCGGCGACCGCGGCCGCGACCATGTCGTCGACGCGCAGCATGCCGTCGACCACCGAGTACTCGGTGTGGGTGCGCAGGTGGACGAAGGCGGTCGGCGAGGCGGTCATGCCGCCATTCTAGGAAGCGGCCTCAGTCGGCCAGCGCGAGCAGGGCCAGCCCAAGCGCCGCCGGCAGCGCCTGCACGACCAGGATCTTGCGGCTCGCCGTCGCAGCGCCGTACAGCCCGGCCACCAGCACGCAGCCGAGGAAGAAGAGCTTCACCGCCCGGCCGTCGGCGCCCAGCAGCAAGCCCCACAGCAGGCCAGCGGCCAGGAAGCCGTTGTACAGGCCCTGGTTGGCGGCCAGCACCTTGGTCGCCGCGGCCTGCTCGGGCGTCTGGCGGAACGCGCGCAGGCCCGCCGGCTTGTCCCACAGGAACATCTCCAGCACCAGGAAGTACAGGTGCAGCAGCGCGACCAGCGCGACGACGCCATCGGCGGCAAGGGACATGGCAGCTCCCGGTGTGCGGTTCTAGCGGTACTTCGCGGCGGTGATGAACTGGCTGAAGCTCTCGCACCAGACGATCACCGTGTCGTAGCGCGCCACGTCGACCGACGCCGGCACCGCGACGATGAAATTCTGGAAGGTCTTCACGTCGCCCACCCGCACCATCTGCGGCTTGAGGCGCTGGAACTCGGCCTCGGTCTCGACGAAGGCGGGCGACAGATAGAGCTTGTAATCCGGCCCCGGCGCCAGCCGGCCGACGAAGGCGACGCTCTGCGGCCCGACCGACACCGTGCCCTCGCCCCAATGCAGTGCGTCGCTGTCCTTCAGGTCGCGCCGGAAGCGGCCGGTGTAGCTGGCCTGCATGGCCTGGGCCGTCAGTTCCTCGCCGGACGGCCCCTCGGGCGCGATCAGGACCGGCAGCAGGTAGATGCCCAGCGCGAAGCCGGCCGCCAGGGCGAGCCCGTGACTCAGGGCGAGCATCAATGTGCGTTTCATCGCGACGATGGATCGTGCCGCCGCATCGTAGCGGCCTTCGTGCCATCCGGCGACGCGATACTCGGGACTCGATGACCGCCGCTCGCCCCAACCTTCCCACCCTCCCCGGCGCCACGCGCCGGCGCGTGCTGCGCCTGGCCCTGGCCGGCGCCGCGATGCCCTTCGGCGTCGGCTGGGCTGCCGAGCCCGAGCAGCGCCCCGAGGGCGCCACCGGCTATGCGGTCGCGATCGGCGGTGCGCTGAAATACGACCACGCCGCCGTGTGGACACGTCTGGTCCAGCTCAGTGGCGGCACGGGCTCGCGCTGGGTGGTGATCCCCGCCGCGGCCGCCAACCCGCAGGCCACCGGCTGGCGGCTGACCGATGCTCTGGAGCGCCACGGCGCCCAGGCCGACCTGCTGCCGATCGCGCCGCGCTGGTCCGGCACCGACGTGGCGCGCGCGGCCCGCGACCCGCTGCTGATCCAGCGCGTGCGCAGCGCGCGCGGCGTGTTCTTCGCCGGCGGGGCGCAGGAGTACATCGTCGACGCGCTGCAGCCCGGTGGGCAGCGCACGCCGCTGCTCGAGGCGATCTGGGACGTGTTCCGCAGCGGCGGCGTGGTCGCCGGCACCAGCGCGGGTGCGGCCATCATGAGCACGACGATGTTCCGCGACGCGATGGACGTGCGCCGCGTGCTGATCAACGGTCACCTGGCCGAGGGCCGCGAGATCGACCGCGGCCTCGGCTTCGTCGGCCCCGAACTGTTCGTCGACCAGCATTTCCTCAAGCGCGGGCGCATCGGCCGCATCCTGCCGGTGATGGTGCAGGCCGGCTACAAGCTCGGCCTGGGCATCGAGGAGGACACCGCGGCGATCGTCCATGGCCGCACCGTCGAGGTGATCGGCGCCAAGGGCGTGCTGCTCGTCGATCTGGGTGAGGCGACCCACGACGACGGCCTCGGCGCCTTCAACCTGCGCAACGCGCGGCTGAGCTACCTCGACCGGGGCGACCGCCACGACTTCGCCAGCGGTGTGACCACGCCGTCGCCGCAGAAGCTCGCCGGCATGGTGATCGACCCGAACGCGCCCGACTTCCGCCCCTACAACCGCCGCGCCGCCTTTCACGGCGACATCCTCGGCGACTCGGCGATCGTCAACGCGATGAACCACCTGATCGACAACCGCGAGTCCGAGGCCGTCGGCCTCGCGCTGCCGCCGCCCGGCGGCGCCGAGGGCACGACGGCGCTGGGCTTCGAGTTCCGCCTGAAGCGCGACGCCGAGAGCCGCGGCTGGTATACCGGCGCCTTCGGCGGCGAGGACTACACCGTGCTGGGCATCCGCCTCGACGTCACCCCGGTGCGCATGGCCCAGCCGATGTACCAGCCGCTGCAGCCCGCGACCGCGGCCGCGGCGGCCCCGCAGTCGCAGGCCCGCTAGCATCCGCCACCTCCACGCCCCGCCCGAACATGCTCCGCCGCACCGCCCTCGCCGCCCTCCTCGCGCTCTCGGCCGCCGCGCAGGCGCAGGCGCCCGACTGGAAGAAGATCCGCATCGGCGTCGAAGGCGCCTACCCGCCGTTCAGCGAGCTCACGCCCTCCGGCGAGCTCAAGGGGTTCGACATCGACATCGCGCGCGCGCTGTGCGCGCGCATGAAGGCCGAGTGCACGCTGGTGCAGCAGGACTTCGACGGCATGATCCCCGGCCTGATGGCCCGCAAGTTCGACGCCGTCGTCGCGTCGATGTCGATCACCGAGGAGCGCAAGCGCCAGGTCGCGTTCAGCGACCGCTACTACAACACGCCGGCGCGCTTCATCGTCAAGAACGGCAGCGGCATCGCGATCACGGTCGAGGGCCTGAAGGGCCGCAAGATCGGCGTGCAGCGCTCGACCATCCACGACCGCTACGCGACCGACACCTTCAAGGGCGCGCAGATCGTGCGCTACACCAAGCAGGACGAGGTCTACCTCGACCTCGCTGCCGGCCGCATCGACGCGACGCTGCAGGACGTGGTGGCGGCCGACGTCGGCTTCCTCAAGACGCGGCTGGGCCAGGGCTTCGGCTTCGTCGGCCCGACCTACAGCGACCCGAAGTACTTCGGCGACGGCTCGGGCATCGCGATGCGCAAGGCCGACACCGCGCTGCACGCCAAGATCAACGCGGCGATCAAGGCACTGCGCGCCGACGGCGGCTACAAGCAGCTGCAGGACAAGTATTTCGACTTCGACATCTACGGCGAGTAGGGCCTGTCGACGCGATGCTGCACGGCTACGGCCCCACGCTGCTCGAAGGCACGCTGGTCACGTTGAGTGTCGCGCTCGCCTCGCTGGCAATCGCCGCGGTGCTGGGGCTGGCCGCGGCGAGCATGCGGCTAGCGCGCTCGCGCGCGCTGCAAGGCCTCGCGCTGGCCTACACGACGCTGATCCGCGGCGTGCCCGACCTGGTCCTGATGCTGCTGGTGTTCTACGGCGGCCAGCTCGCCGTCAACGAGCTGGCGGCGCGGCTCGGGCATGCCGACTACATTGACATCGACCCCTACGTCGCCGGCGTGCTGACGATCGGCTTCATCTTCGGCGCCTACCTGGCCGAGACCTTCCGCGGCGCCTTCCTCGCGGTGCCCGCCGGTCAGCGCGAGGCCGGCCTGGCCTGCGGCATGAGCCGCTGGCAGGTGATGCGGCGCATCCTGCTGCCGCAGATGCTGCGCCAAGCGCTGCCGGCGCTCGGCAACAACTGGCTGGTGCTGATCAAGAGCACGGCGATCGTCTCGGTCATCGGCCTGAACGACATGATGCAGCGCGCCGGGCAGGCCGCCGGCGCGACGCGCGAGCCCTTCGTCTTCTATGCCGCCGCCGGCGCGATCTACCTCGCGATCACCGGCGTCAGCGAGCTGGGGCTGCGCGCGCTCGCGCAGCGGCTCGCCGTCGGCGTGCGCCGGAGCCTGCCGTGACGCCGGGGCCCATCGTCGAGAGCCTGCCGCTGTACGCCGGCGGGCTGTGGGTCACGCTGCAGCTGCTCGTGATCTCGCTCGCGGCCGGCGGCATGGCTGCGCTGCCGTTGGCGCTGCTGCGCGTGCATCCCTCGCGCTGGGTCCACGGGCCGGTCTGGTGCTTCACCTACGCGATCCGCGGCACGCCGCTCTTGGTGCAGCTCTTCCTCGTCTACTACGGGCTGGCGCAGTTCGAGGCGGTGCGCGCGAGCGTCGCCTGGCCCTGGCTGCAGTCGGCGTGGTTCTGTGCCTGCCTCGCGTTCGCGATCAACACCTGCGCCTACACCACCGAGATCATCGCCGGCGCGCTGGCCGCCACGCCGCATGGCGAGGTCGAGGCAGCGCGCGCGCTCGGCCTGAGTCGCGCCCAGGTGTGGCGCCGCATCCTGCTGCCGTCGGCGCTGCGCCGCTCGCTGCCGGCCTACGGCAACGAGGTCGTGCTGATGCTGCACGGCACCGCGCTGGCCGGCGTCGTGACCCTGCTCGACCTGACCGGCGCCGCGCGCGAGGTCTACGCGCGACACTACCTGCCCTTCGAGGCCTTCCTGACCGCCGGCGCGCTCTACCTCGCGCTGACGCTCGCGATCGTCGCCCTGCAACACCTGCTGGAGAGGCGCTGGCTGGCTCACCTGCGGCCCCGCGCCTGAACGCCATGGAACGCCGCGACCATCCCCTGCCCACCCGCACCCCCGGCACGGTGCGCCATCTCAGCAGCTACCACTACGGACCGGCGGGCAGCGCCAAGGTCTATGTGCAGGCCTCGCTCCACGCCGACGAGCTGCCCGGCATGCTGGTCGCCCACCACCTGCGCGAGCGGCTCGCGGCGCTCGAGGCCGCCGGCCTGCTGCGCGCCGAGATCGTCGTCGTGCCGGTGGCCAACCCGATCGGCCTCGCGCAGTGGCTGCTGCGCAGCCCGATCGGCCGCTTCGAGCTGGAGAGCGGCGAGAACTTCAACCGCCACTACCCGGCGCTGCGCGACGCGGTCTGGCAGCGCGTCGAGCCCGCGCTCGGCGCCGACGCGGCCGCCAACGCCGCGCTGCTGCGCGCCGCGCTGCGCGACGCGGCCGCCGCGCTGCCCGCCGAGACCGAGCTGGCGGCGCTGCGCCGCACGCTGCTGCAGCTGGCCTGCGACGCCGAGGTCGTGCTCGACCTGCACTGCGACGCCGAGGCCGTGCTGCACCTGTACACCGGCACCGCGCTGTGGCCGCAGTGCGAGCCGCTGGCGCGCCTGCTCGGCGCGCAGGCCACGCTGCTGGCCGACGAGTCCGGCGACCAGCCGTTCGACGAGGCCTGCTCGCAGCTCTGGTGGGAGCTGGCCGCGCGTGCCGGCCCGGCGCGGCCGATCCCGCCGGGCTGCCTGTCGGTCACCGTCGAGCTGCGCGGCATGGCCGACGTCGACCATGCGACGGCCGCGCAGGACGCCGAGGCGCTGCTCGACTTCCTGGTCCACCGCGGCCACATCGACGAGCCGCCGCAGGCGCTGCCCGCGCTGCTGCACGAGGCCACGCCGCTGGCCGGCTCGATGCCGGTCACCGCGCCGGTCGGTGGCCTGCTGGCCTGGCATCGCGCGCCCGGTGCCTGGGTGCAGGCCGGCGAGCCGCTGGTCGACGTGGTCGACGCGCTGGACGGCCGAGTGACCACGCTCGCGAGCCCGGTCGAAGGTCTGTTCTACGCGCGCGAGAACCTGCGCTTCGTGACCGCCGGCACGCGCGTGGCCAAGATCGCCGGCCGCGAGGCGCGGCGCAGCGGCAAGCTGCTGAGCGCCTGACGCCATGACGCCCCCGAAGCTCCAGGCGAGCGACCTGCACAAGCGCTATGGCGCGCACGAGGTGCTCAAGGGTGTGTCGCTGGAAGCTCACGCGGGCGACGTGGTCACCGTGATCGGCTCCAGCGGTTCGGGCAAGAGCACGCTGCTGCGCTGCCTGAACCTGCTCGAGCAGCCGCACCGCGGCACGCTGCGCCTCGGCGACGAGGCACTGCGCCTCGCGCCCGACCGCGACGGCAGCCTGCGCGCCGCCGATGCCCGGCAGCTGCAGCGCTGGCGCGCGCGGCTGGCGATGGTGTTCCAGAACTTCAACCTCTGGCAGCACCTGAGCGCGCTCGACAACGTGACCGAGGCGCCGATGCGGGTGCTCGGGCTGAGCCGCCCCGAGGCAGTCGAGCGCGCCCGCGCGCTGCTCGCGCGCGTCGGCGTCGGCCACCGCGAGTCGCTCTACCCGGCCCACCTGTCGGGCGGCGAACAGCAGCGCGTCGCGATCGCGCGCGCGCTGGCGATGGAGCCCGAGGTGATGCTGTTCGACGAGCCGACCTCGGCGCTCGACCCGGAACTGGTCGGCGAGGTGCTCAAGGTCATGCGCGACCTCGCGGCCGAGGGCCGCACGATGATCGTCGTGACCCACGAGATGGGCTTCGCGCGCGAGGTGTCGAACCGCACGCTGTTCCTGCACCAGGGCGTCGTCGAGGAGGAAGGGCCGCCGTCGGAGGTGCTGGCGCGGCCCAAGAGCGAGCGGCTGCAGGCCTTCCTGTCCGGCGGGCTGAAGTAGCGCCGGCGTTCAGAGCGCGCGCAGGACCTCCAGCACCTCGGAGTGGAACTCGCGCCGGTACAGCACGATCAGCACGCCGACCGTCGCGACCGCGAACGCCAGCGGCGAGACGAACCAACCGATCATCGCGAAGGCCATGTAGTAGGAGCGCATGCCGTCGGTGAAGGTCTCGGCAGCCAGGCTCAGCACGTGGCCGGCGCGCTCGGAGTACTGCTCGCGCGACAGCGACGGGTCGGCCAGGAACTCGCGCGCCTCGGGCGCCGCGCCCACCAGCATCGCGCCGAAGCCGTACTGGCGGATGCTCCAGGTGAAGCGGAAGAAGGCGTAGACGAACACCGCGGTCAATGCCAGCAGCTTGAAGTCGAACACCAGCACCGGCGTCTGCGCGGCGAACGGCAGTTCGCTGACCAGTTCGGTCGCCTTCTGCGAGGTGCCGAGCACGGCCAGCAGGCCGCCGATGATCAGGATCGTCGTCGACGCGAAGAAGGCCGGGCTGTTGGCCAGGCTCTGCACGATCGCGCCATCGACGATCCGCACATCGCGCTTGGTGACCTGCAGCATCCACTGGTGGCGCAGGCGGTTGGTCGCCACCAGCACCGACGGGTGGGTGTGGCTGCGGTGCACGGCGAAGCGCGCGTAGCCGATCCACGCTGCCAGGAACCACGCGAGGGCGGCCCAGTCCGCCCAGGGCATCAGGCGCAGCAGCGCGAGGACTTGATCCATCAGCTCATGTTAGAGCCTGCGTGACCTTCAAGAGCGCCGTCAGCACGTTCTCCAGCGCCGCCTGCTGGCCGGCGTCGGCCAGGCCGCCGTCGGCTGTCCAGGCCTTGTTCGCCTGCGCCAGCGCGAACTGCTGCGGGATCACCAGCATCCCCGGGTTGATCGCCAGGTAGTTGCGCAGCGCCAGCAGGCTGCGCATGCCGCCGAGCATGCCCGGCGAGGCCGACAGCAGCGCGCACGGCTTGCCGTTCATCGCCGCCTTGTGCTCGGGCAGCCGCGTGGCCCAGTCGATGGCGTTGATGAACAGCGGCGTCGGGAAGGCGTTGTACTCGGGCGACACGACGAGCACCGCGTCGTGCGCCGCGAAGGCCTCGACCAGCGCCTTCGCGCCGGGCGGCGGGCCGGACTCGGCCTCCAGGTCGCCGTCGTAGATCGGCAGCGCCAGCGCGCGCAGGTCGAGCAGCGTCGGCGCGGCGCCGAGCGCGGTGAGCCGCTGCACGGCGTGGCGCGCCAGGGCCAGGTTGAGCCCGCCCTTGCGGACGCTGCCGGGGATCACCAACACGCGCTGTGCGCTCATCGTCACGCTCCTCGTTCGGGGTTGAAGCCAGCCGCGATTGTGGCGACCCGGTCGCCGAAGGCGCGCATCGTCGCCAGATCCCCCTCCACGATCTCGTCGACGCCGGCGTCGGACGGCGTCGCGGCCATCGCGCCGGAGAAGGCGCCGAGGTGGTTGAGGTCGTTGCGCGTCGCCGACTTGGCGCTGCTCGGCATCATGCCGGTGCCGACCCATACGCCGCCATGCTGCATCGCCAGCGTGAACAGCGCGTTCAGCGTCTGCAGCTTGTCGCCGCTGGGCGAGGCGCTGTTGGTGAAGCCGGCGAACAGCTTGTCCTTCCACTGGTGGGTGAACCAGGGCTTGCTCGACGCGTCGGCGAACTTCTTGAACTGCCAGCTGACGTTGCCCATGTAGGTCGGCGTGCCGAACACGATGGCGTCGGCCGCGGCGAGTTGCTCCCAGCCGCCCTCGGGCAGGTTGCCCTCGGCGTCGATGGCGAGCAGCGCGGCGCCGGCGCCCTCGGCCACCGCCTCGGCGAGGCGCTTGGTGTGGCCGTAGCCGCTGTGGAACACGACGACGATCTTCTGGTTGCGGGACATGGTGGGCTCCTGGAGAGAGTGAGGGGGCAAGGGCTCCGCCAGCGCGCCCCGGGAGGGGCGCGTCGGCGGGAAGGAACGGAGGGTCAGGCGGGGACGGTCGGCGCGAGCGCGCCCATCTGCCCGGCCTGGTAGCGGCGGATCATCGCGGCCACGTCGGCGGCATCGTTGCCGACGAAGGGGCCGTGGGTGAACACCGGCTCGCGCAGCGGCTCGCCGGCCAGCAGCACGAGGCGCGCGCCGTCGGCACCGGCGGCGAGCGCGATCGCGTCGCCGGCCGCATCGAAGCGCAGCGCATGCGCCCCGGCGGCCGTCACGCCGTCGAGGCCGCCGCGCACGACGACCGCGAAGGCCTGCTGCGAGCGCGGCAGCGGCACGTCCAGCCGGCCGTGTGGCGCCAGCGTGATGTCGAGCAGCGTGACGGCCGTGTGCGCGCCGATGCGGCTGACTGCGCCGCCGAAGTCGCCGAGCACGACGCGCACCGTCGCGCCGCGTGCCTCGACGAGCGGCACCTGGTCGGGCGTCAGGTGGAAGGCCGCCGGCGGCACCTGCTTGTTCGCGCGCGCCGAGTTCACGAAGATCTGCAGCCCGTGCGCCGCCCGGCCCGGCACGCTGGGCAGTTCCTCGTGGACCATGCCGCGGCCGGCCTGGGTCCAGTGCAGCGCGCCGGGCAGGATGTCGTTGGCGGTGCCGAAGGAGTCGCGGTTGCGCACGCCGCCTTCGCTGTCGTCGAACAGGTAGGTCACGGCCGAGAAGCCGGCATGAGGGTGCGGCGCGAACACCGCATCGGGCATCACGAAGTGGTCGACCATCACGAAGGGGTCGAAGTCGGCCAGCACGCGCGGGTGCAGCGTCCAGGCGCCCGACGTGGCGCCGAAGGCGTGCCAGGGCATGTCGATCACTTCGGCAACGCCGCGGGTCGGGGTCTGCAGAACGGCGGACATGGTGCGGTCCTTTCCTTGGATGCGGATCAGCGGGCCAGGTCGAACACCAGCACTTCGGCGTCGCGCCCGTCGCCCAGTTCGAGCGTCGCCTCGCCGTCGAGCTTGGCGGCGTCGCCGGCCTCGAGCCATTCGCCATTGACGCGCAGCGCGCCGCGCGCCACGTGCACGTACGCCAGGCGCTGCGGGCTCAGCGCCAGCGTCGCGCGCTCGGCGCCGTCGAACAGCCCGGCGTACAGCGCCGCGTCGGCGTTCAGGCGGATCGCGCCGTCGCGTGCGTCGGGCGCCGCGAGCAGCGCGAGGCGGCCGCGCTTGCTGTCGGGCGCGAAGTGCTTCTGCTCGTAACCTGCCTTCAGCCCGCGCGCCTCCGGCAGCAGCCAGATCTGCAGGAAATGCGTCGTCTGGTCGACGGCATGGTTGAACTCGCTGTGCATCACGCCGGTGCCGGCGGTCATGCGCTGGACGTCGCCCGGCACGATCGAGGTGCCGTTGCCCATGTTGTCCTTGTGGCCCAGCGCGCCGTCGAGCACGTAGCTGACGATCTCCATGTCGCGGTGGCCGTGGGTGCCGAAGCCGGTGCCCGGGGCGATGCGGTCCTCGTTGATGACGCGCAGGTTGCCAAAGCCCATGTGGGCCGGGTCGTGGTAATCGGCGAAGGAGAAGCTGTGGAAGCTCTTGAGCCAGCCGTGGTCGGCGTAGCCGCGTTCGGCGGATCGGCGCAGGGTGATCATCTGGGGCTCCTTTCGTTGCGGCGGCAGCCTCGCTGCCATGCACTCAATGTAGGAGCCGGCGCCGGCGCCATCGTCGGTCGGCGCTTGATGGCATCATTCAAACGAACTGAATGAGGCCCCGATGAGCGATCGCCGCAACGTGTTGACGCCCGAGGCGCTGACGATGATCGACCTGATCGCGCGCACCGGCAGCTTTGCCGCCGCGGCGCGCGAGCTCGGCAAGGTGCCGTCGGCCTTGACCTACAGCGTGCGCCAGCTCGAGGACGCGCTCGACGTGCTGCTGTTCGACCGCAGCTCGCGCCAGGCCCGCCTCACCGCCGCCGGCCAGGAACTGCTGCACGAGGGCCGCCGCCTGCTGCTGGAGATCGACGCGGTGGCCAACCGCGTCAAGCGCATCGCCACCGGCTGGGAGACCGCGCTGACCGTCGCGATCGACGCGATCGTCGCGCCGCGCGCGGTGTTCGAGCTGATCGAGGCCTTCTACGCGTTGCGCGTCTCGACGCGCAGCGCGCCCGACAGCGCGCCGCCGACGCGGCTGAAGCTGCGCACCGAGGTGCTGTCCGGCACCTGGGAGGTGCTCGCCACCGGCCAGGCGGATCTTGCGATCGGCGGCGCCGGCGAGACCTCGCAGGCCGCCGGCATCCAGTGCGAGCCGCTCGGCGAGCTGACGCTGGTGTTCGCCGTCGCGCCCCACCATCCGCTGGCGGCGCTGCCCGAGCCGCTGGACGGCGAGACGATCGCGGCCCACCGCATCGTCGCGATCGCCGACAGCGCGCGCAGCTTCGCGCCCGTCACCACGGGCGTGCAGCCCGGCCAGGACGTGCTGACCATGCCGTCGATGGCCGCCAAGCTGGAAGCCCAGTTGCGCGGGCTGGGCTGCGGCTTCCTGCCCGAGCCGCTGGTGCGCCGCCATGCCGATGCCGGCCGGCTGGTGCTGAAGACCACCTCGCTGCCGCCGCGCAGCGCACCGCTGCGCTACGCCTGGCGCGCCGGCGCGCCGGGCAGCGAGGGGCTGGCGCTGCAGTGGTGGCTGAAGCAGCTGCGCAGCCCGAAGACGCGGCGCGCGCTGCTCGAGCAGCATGCGGGGTTGGTGCTCTGAGCGCGCCTGAGGGCCCATGAGCGCCTACGTCGGCCGCTTCGCGCCCTCGCCGACCGGGCCGCTGCACGCCGGCTCGCTGGTGGCGGCGCTGGCGAGCTGGCTCGACGCACGCGCCCATGGCGGGCGCTGGCTGCTGCGCATCGAGGACGTCGATGCACCGCGCTGCTCGGCCGCGGCCGAGGAAGAGATCCTTCGACAGCTCGCCGCCCTGGGCCTGCAGCCCGACGAGCCGCCGGTCGCACAGCGCGACCACGGGGCGCGCTACCAGGCGGCGCTCGACCGGCTGGTCGCCGCCGCCCTGGCCTACCCTTGCTCCTGCACGCGGGCGCAGATCGCCGCAGCGAACGCGGCACTCGGTCGCCCGCCCGAGCGCCATGGCGAGCTGGTCTACCCCGGCACCTGCCGCGGCGGGCTGCAGGGCAGCGCGCCGCGCGCCTGGCGTCTGCGGCTGCCCGACGATGCGCTGGTGCACTGGGGCGACCGGCGCCTGGGCGCGCAGGTGCAGGACGTCGCCGTGACAGTCGGTGACTTCGTGCTCAAGCGCGCCGACGGCCTGTGGGCCTACCAGCTCGCGGTCGTCGTCGACGACGCCGCGCAGGGCATCACCGACGTCGTGCGCGGCGAGGACCTGGCCGACAACACGCCGCGCCAGATCCTGCTGCAGCGCGCGCTCGGCTTGCCGACGCCGCGCTACCTGCACACGCCGCTGGTGCTGGCCGCGGACGGCCAGAAGCTGAGCAAGCAGAACGGTGCCACGCCACTGGACCTCGGCGACCCGTTGGCGGCGCTGCGCGTAGCGGGACAGGCGCTCGGGCTGGCCACCGAGCAGGACACGCTCGCCGGCTGGCTCCAGGCTGCGGTGTCCCGATGGCAAACTGCCGTCGGCGGTGGTCAGGGAGGAGACGCAAGATGACGCAGACCGGAGAGATCGTCCGATGGGACGAGTCCCGCGGCTTCGGCTTCATCCGGCCGTCCGGCGGCGGCCAGGACGTGTTCGTGCACCAGCGTGCCTGTCACGCCACGCTGCGGCCGGCGATCGGTGCGCGGGTTCACTACGAGGTGCTCGACAACTACCTCGGAAAGGGCCCGCGGGCCGTCGAGGTTCGTCCCGTTGGCACGCGCTCCGGCGCCCCACGGCAATCGGCCGCTCGGGCATCGCCGCGGCGCCCTCCGGCGCCGCTGTCGCGGTCGATGTGGCACGGCATCGGGCTCACCCTGCTCGGTGCCGCGATCGTTTTCTGGGGCATGGTCGCCCAGCGGCTGCCCCCGGTCGCGCCGCTGATCGCCCTGCTGCTGAGCCTGGTGACCTTCGTCGTCTACTGGGGCGACAAGCAGGCGGCCGAGCGCGGTGCGTGGCGCACGCCGGAGAGCAGCTTGCACCTGCTGTCGCTCATCGGCGGCTGGCCCGGTGCCTGGTGGGCGCAGACGCTGCTTCGGCACAAGACGAGCAAAGACTCGTTCCTGTCGGTCTACTGGACCACGGTCGTGCTGAACGCCGGCGCGCTGGTGGCCTGGATCGGCGGCGTGCTGCCCGACCCGACCACGCTGCTGGATCGCTGACCGGCGCGTCAGAGCGCGAGAAAGCTCGCGCGATAGTGCACGAGTTCGTCGATCGACTCGTGCACATCGGCCAGCGCCGTGTGCGCCTGGGCCTTCTTGACGCCCTCGAGCACGGCAGGCTTCCAGCGCCGCGCCAGCTCCTTCAGCGTGCTGACATCGAGGTTGCGGTAGTGGAAGAAGGCCTCGAGCGCCGGCATGTCCTTGGCGAGGAAGCGGCGGTCCTGGCAGATCGAGTTGCCGCACATCGGCGACTTGCCCTTGGGCACGTAGGCGGACAGGAAGTCGATCACCTGCTGCTCGGCGGCGGCCTCGTCGACGGTCGAGGCCTTGACGCGGTCGATCAGCCCGCTCTTGCCATGCGTGCCCTTGTTCCAGGCGTCCATGCCGTCGAGCACCGCGTCGCTCTGGTGGATCGCGAACACCGGGCCTTCGACGCGCACCGCGAGCTGCGGGTCGGTGACGACGACGGCGATCTCGATGATGCGGTCGTTCAGGGTGTCGAGACCGGTCATCTCGAGGTCGATCCAGACCAGGTTGTTCTCGCTCTTCGCGAGCGCGGGCACGGCATCGTTCATGGGGGTCCTTCGGTGAGCGGCGATTGTCGGTCAACCCGTAAACTGCCCGGATGACCGCCTCTCTCGTCACCGCGCTGTTCGCCGCCGCGCTGATCGCCTCGCTGCTGGCGCGGCTGTGGCTCGCCACGCGCCAGATCCGCCATGTGGCAACGCACCGCGGCGCCGTGCCGGCCGCCTTTGCCGGCACCGTGAGCCTCGAGGCGCACCAGCGTGCCGCCGACTACACGATCGCCAAGCTGCGCTACGGCATCCTGGCCATGGCCTGGGGCGCGGCGCTGCTGGTGGGTTGGACGCTGCTCGGTGGGCTCGATGCGCTCAACGGCTGGCTGCTGACGCACGCGCGGCCGGCGCTCGGCGAGCTCGGCACGCAGCTCGCGCTGCTGGCCGGCTTCGCGCTGATCGGCGCGCTGCTCGATCTGCCCTGGGAGGCCTGGCACACCTTCCGCCTCGAGGCGCGCTACGGCTTCAACCGCACCACGCCGGCGCTGTGGCTGGGCGACCAGCTCAAGGGCGCGGCCGTGGCGGCGGTGCTGGGGCTGCCGATCGTCGCCGTGATCCTGGCGCTGATGGGCGCGGCCGGGCCGCTGTGGTGGCTGTGGGCCTTCGGCGTTTGGGCGGCCTTCAACCTCGCGGTGCTGGTGCTCTACCCGACCGTCATCGCGCCGCTGTTCAACAAGTTCCAGCCGCTCGAGGACGGCGCGCTGAAGGCGCGCGTCGAGGCGCTGATGGCGCGCTGCGGCTTCGCTGCCAAGGGCCTGTTCGTGATGGACGGCAGCCGCCGCTCGGCGCATGCCAATGCCTACTTCACCGGCCTCGGCCGCGCCAAGCGGGTGGTGTTCTTCGACACGCTGCTGGCCAAGCTGTCGCCGGCCGAGGTCGAGGCGGTGCTGGCGCACGAGCTCGGCCACTTCAAGCGCCGCCACGTGCCCAAGCGCATGGCGACGATGTTCGCGCTGAGCCTCGGCGGCTTCGCGCTGCTGGGCTGGCTGGCGCAGCAGCCGGCCTTCTACACCGGCCTGGGCGTGACGCCGAGCCTGGACGCGCCGAACGATGCGCTGGCGCTGCTGCTGTTCATGCTGGCGGGGCCGCCGTTCGCCTTCTTCGTGACGCCGATCGCGACCGCGGTGTCGCGCAAGCACGAGTTCGAGGCCGATGCCTACGCCTGCCAGCATGCCGCGGCCGGCGACCTGGGCGCCGCGCTGCTCAAGCTCTACGAGGACAACGCCTCGACGCTGACGCCCGACCCGCTGTACGTGCGCTTCTACTACTCGCACCCGCCGGCCTCGGAGCGCCTCGCGGCGATGCAGGCATGAAGCTCGCCGACCAGCGCTGCCAGCCGCGTGACGGCCAGGCCGCGATGCCCGACGACGAGGTCGAGTACTACCTCGACGAGCTGAGCGGCTGGGCCCGGGTGGACGGCGCGCTCGAGAAGGCCTACGCCTTCGCGACCTTCCACGAGGCGATGGCCTTCGCCAACGCGATCGCCTGGCTCGCCGAACGCGAGGACCACCATCCCGACCTCGCGATCAGCCATGGCCGCTGCGCGGTGCGGCTGGCCACGCACGCGGTCGGCGGACTGTCGATGAACGACTTCATCTGCGCGGCGAAGATCGACGCGCTGCTGCCTTGACGGCGACGGTCGAGCTCGACATCGGCCTGGTGGTGGCCAATCACGGCCGCCATTGCGTCGTCGAGACGCCCGAGGGCCGGCGCATCCACGCCCGGGCGCGCGGCAAGAAGAGCGAGGCCGTCGTCGGCGACCGCGTGCGCTGGCAGCCCACCGGCGCTGGCGAGGGCGTGATCGAACACCTGGAGCCGCGCCGCAACCTGCTGTTCCGGCAGGACGACTTCAAGACCAAATCCTTCGCCGCCAACCTCGACGGGCTGCTGCTGTGGTTCGCGGTCGACCCGGTGTTCAGCGAGTCGCAGCTCACGCGTGCGCTGATCGCGGCCGAGTCGGCCGGCATCGCCGCGACCATCGTGCTCAACAAGACCGATCTGCCCGGTGTCGATGCGCAGCGCGCGCGGCTCGCGCCCTACCGCACGATGGGCTGCGAGCTGCTCGAGCTGCAGCTCAAGCCGACGCCCGACGCGGCGCGCGCGGTGCTGCTGCCTCGGCTGGCCGGCCGCACGACGCTGGTGCTCGGGCCCTCGGGCGCCGGCAAGAGCACGCTCGTCAACGCGCTGGTGCCCGATGCGCAGGCCCAGGTCGGCGAGATCTCGCAGGCGCTCAATTCCGGCAAGCACACGACGACGACCACCCAGTGGTACTGGATAGCCCGCGACACCGGCACGGCGCTGATCGACTCGCCGGGCTTCCAGGAGTTCGGCTTGCAGCAGCTCGAGGCCTCGCAGCTCGTGGCCTGCATGCCCGACCTGCGCGCCCATGCCGGCGGCTGCAAGTTCTACAACTGCACGCACCGCCACGAGCCCGGCTGCGCGGTGATCGCCGCGGTCGAGCGCGGCGAGGTCAGCGCGAGCCGCTGGCGCATCTACGGCGAGTTGATGGACGAGGTCGGACGAACGCGCTGGTAGTGCGCCTCGCGCCGCTATGCTGCGGACCGACACGGCAACGACCCGAGGTGCGGCATGCGCGAGGCGTCTCCCTACTCCAGCCTGGCGAAGTCCACGGCGCGCTGGTGCGGCAAGCCGCACACCTTCGCGCTGGCGCTTGGCGTGATCGTCACGTGGATCGCGACCGGCCCGCTGTTCGGCTTCAGCGACACCTGGCAGCTGGTGATCAACACCGGCACGACGATCATCACCTTCCTGATGGTGTTCCTGATCCAGAACACGCAGAACCGCGACACCGAGGCAATCCAGGTCAAGCTCGACGAGCTGATCCGCGCCACGCAGGGCGCGCACAACGCGCTGCTCGACCTGGAGGAGATCGGCCAGGAGCAGCTCGATGCCTTCCGCGCGCGCTACCAGGCGCTCGCGGCCATCGCGCGCGAGGAACTGGGCCGCGGCATCGAGGACACCGGCACGCCCGAGCCCTGAGCGGCGCGGCTCACCAGCTGCCGACGTTGGGCATCGACGCCCAGGGCTCGGCCGGCGCCAGCGGCTCGCCGCGCTGCAGCAGCTCGATCGAGATCTGGTCCGGCGAGCGCACGAAGGCCATGCGGCCGTCGCGCGGCGGGCGGGCGATCACGACGCCATGCGCCTGCAGCCGCCGGCAGGCGGCGTAGATGTCGTCGACCGCATAGGCCAGGTGCCCGAAGTTTCGCCCGCCGGTGTAACCCTCGGGGTCCCAGTTGTAGGTCAGTTCGACCTGGGCCTCGCGGTCGCCGGGGGCGGCCAGGAAGACCAGCGTGAAGCGGCCTTGCGGCACCTCGCGGCGCGAGAGCTCCTCGAGCCCGAGCGCATCGCGGTAGAAGCGCAGCGACGCGTCGAGGTCGGTGACGCGGACCATGGTGTGCAGGTATTTCATCGGGCGACGGCGCGAGAGCGGACGGAAGTCCGATTCTCGGCGGCCGCCGTGCGGTGCGCTGCTCCCGAGGGTTTCTCGTCCCGGCCACGAAAAAGGGCTGCCGTTGGCAGCCCTCTCGACGATCGGCGCGAGCCGCTCAGCGGCCGTCGCGCGATCCGAAGCGCGGCGCGCCGTCGCGGCGACCGCCACCGCCGAAGCCACCCGGCCGGCCGCGGCCCTGACCCTGGCCATGACGCTGGCCCGGCAGCGGCTTGGCCGGCCGCGGCTTCTGCGGCGTCGGTTCCAGGCCGGCGATCTCGCGCGTCTGGATCGGCTGGCGGGTGTAGGCCTCGATCGCGCGGATCTTGCCGCGTTCGCGGTGCTCGGCGATCGTGATCGCCACGCCGCTGCGGCCGGCGCGGCCAGTGCGGCCGATGCGGTGCACGTAGTCCTCGGCCTTCATCGGCAGGCCGAAGTTGATGACGTGGCTGATGCTCGGCACGTCGAGGCCGCGCGCGGCCACGTCAGTGGCAACGAGCACGCGCACGCGGCCGTCGCGCACGTTCTGCAGGCGGCGGTTGCGCACCGCCTGCGGCATCGCGCCGTGCAGCGCGATGGCCGAGTGGCCCATCTGCTGCAGCGCCTCGGCGATCGCCTCGGTGTCGCCCTGGGTGCTGGCGAAGACGACCGCCTGGTCGACCTCGGCGTCGCTCAGCCAGTGCTCGAGCAGCTTCTGCTTGTGGCCCATGTTGTCGGCCCAGTGCAGGGTCTGGGTGATGTCGGCATGCACGTCGTGCGCGGTCGCCAGTTCCAGGCGGCCGGGCGTGCGCATCAGCTTGGACGCGAGCGCCATGATGCGCGGCGCGAAGGTGGCCGAGAACATCAGCGTCTGCTCGCGCGCCGCGGTGGCGTCCTGGATCGCAGCCAGGTCGTCGGCGAAGCCGAGGTCGAGCATGCGGTCGGCCTCGTCGACCACCAGCACCTGGGTGCCGTCGAGCGCGATCTGGCCGCGGGTGTGCAGGTCCAGCAGGCGGCCCGGCGTGGCGATGACGAGCTGCGCGCCGCGCAGGTCGAACAGCTGCTTGCCGAAGGGCATGCCGCCGACCACGGTGGCCACGCGCAGGCCGCGCACGGCGTCGCGCATCGGGTGGTGCTTGCTGTCGGCACGCATCGCGTCGCCGACGCCGCGCATCAGGTCGATCGCGTCGGCGGCCACCTGCTGGGCCAGCTCGCGGGTCGGGCACAGCACGACGGCGCGCGGCGTGGCGACCCGGGTCTGCGTCGGCGCGCCGGCGTTCAGCAGGCGGTGCAGCATCGGCAGCAGGAAGGCGGCGGTCTTGCCGCTGCCGGTCTGGCTGCTGACCATCCAGTCGCCGCCCTTCAGCGCGGCCGGGATGGCCTGGGCCTGAACCGAGGTCGGCTGCGTGAACCCGAGCTGGGCCACGGCGTGCAAAAGAGGAGCGGCGAGGCCGAGGGCCTCGAAAGTCGAAACGTCAGTCACAGTGCAGCCGCCGGGGTTGTCCGGCGGGTCCGTCAGGGCCGCAGGAATGCGGCAGGTTGGTTCGACACATCGACCAACAGACGGAACGCACAGGGTGCGGGGCCTCGAGTACGACGCGTGAGCGCCAGGCCGGACTGGTGACGACATGCACAGGCCCCGGTCGCCCAGGGCACGCCGCTCTTTGATGTTGCGGCGCAGCGAGATTGTCGCACAGTCGGGCCGAGCGGGTGGCCTTCCTAGAATGCCTCATGAGCACGTCCCCCCTTCCCGCCTGGCTGGAGCCGCTCGGTCACGGCGTCCACGCGATCGACACCGGCTTCCTGCGCCCGCGCTTCGACGCCGCCTACCTGATCGTCCAGGACGGCCGCGCCGCCTTCGTCGACAACGGCACCAAGGATGCGCTGCCGCGGCTGCTGGGGGCGCTGGACGTGCTCGGCGTCGCGCGCGATGCGGTGGATTTCGTGATCGTCACCCATGTCCACCTCGACCACGCCGGCGCCACCGGGCTGCTGATGCGCGAACTGCCGAGGGCGACGCTGGTGGTGCACCCGCGCGGCGCGCGCCACATGATCGATCCGAGCGCGCTGATGGACGGCGCCCGCGCCGTCTACGGCGCCGAGGAGGTAGCGCGCACCTACGGCGAGCTGCTGCCGGTGCCGGCCGAGCGCGTGCTCGAATCGGCCGACGGCATGACGCTGCGCCTCGCCGGCCGCCCGCTCGTCTTCATCGACAGCCCCGGCCACGCCAAGCACCACCACTGCATCTGGGACGAAGTCAGCCGCGGCTGGTTCACCGGCGACACCTTCGGCCTGTCCTACCCCGAGTTCGACGGAGCCGGCGGTCGCTACCTGCTGCCGACGACGACGCCGGTGCAGTTCGAGCCCGAGGCGCTGAAGCGATCGGTCGCCCGCCTGCTCGAGCGCGAGCCGCACTGCATGTACCTGACCCACTACGGCCGCGTGACCGACGTCGCCCGGCTCGCGACGCTGCTGACGACGCAGGTGGACGCGATGGTCGACATCGCCCGCGGCCTGGCCCGTGCGCCGCAGCGCCACGAGCAGCTCAAGGAAGCGCTCGGCCGCCTGTACCGCGAACAGCTCGCGGCGCTCGGCAGCACCTTGGCCGCCGCGCGGGTGGACGAGCTGCTGGCGCTCGACGTCGAGCTGAACGCGCAGGGCCTGGCGGTGTGGCTCGACCGGCCGCCGCGCGCCGCCTGAACGCTCGAACAGGCCGGTCCCGCGGGGCCAATTCCGGGGCGCGACCGCTGTTTGGCAAGGCGCCGACATGCGCCGACAAGATCTCCCTACAGCAGCGCGACGGGGCGTTGCCGATAGTGGCTGTGTCCGCTGCGGCATCGATGCTGCGGCCACCGCCACAGCGCCCATGAGGCGCAGAAAGATCGACCGATGCGCCTGAATACTCCCGTCACCGCCGTCGAGTACCCGTTCCCTCGTGGCGAAACCCTCGTGTCGGTCACCGACTTGAAGGGCCGGATCACCTACTGCAACCCGGCCTTCATCACCGTCAGCGGCTTCCAGCGCGACGAGCTGCTCGGCCAGCCGCACAACATGATCCGCCACCCCGACATGCCGGAAGAGGCCTTCCGCGACATGTGGGAGACGATCGCCGCCGGCCTGCCCTGGTCGGGCTACGTGAAGAACCGCCGCAAGGATGGCAGCTTCTACTGGGTGCTGGCGAACGTCACGCCGCTGATGGAAGGCGACCACCCGAGCGGCTTCATGTCGGTGCGCACCGAGCCGGCGCGCGACGCGGTGCAGTCCTGCGAGTCGCTGTACGCGACGATGCGCAGCGAGAAAGCGACCGGCAAGCTGGTCCACACGCTGAAGGCCGGCCGCGTCATGAAGGCGGGCCTGGCCGGGCGCATCGCGCGCCTCGCCGACCACCTGCCGCGCCTGCGCCTCGGGCTGCTGAGCGCGGCGCTGGCCGGCACCGGCTATGCCGTCGGCGCCTACGACGGCCTGGGCTCGATCGCACTGCCGCTCACCGCCCTGCTGCTGGTCGCCGGGGCGGTCGGCAGCACGGTGCTCAACGGCATGACCGTGCGGCCGCTGGCACCGCTGCTGCGCTTCGCCAACCGCATGGCGGCCGGTGACCTGACGCAAAAGCTCGCCAACGACCGCCACGACACGATCGGCCAGCTCACCAAGGCGCTGAGCCAGCTCAACGTGAACCTGCAGTCGATCGTGCGCGATGCGCGCAACGAAGTCGACAGCATGCGCGTCGTCACCGGCGAGATCGCCTCGGGCAACCAGGATCTGTCGGGCCGCACCGAGTCGCAGGCCTCGAGCCTGCAGCAGACCGCGGCGTCGATGGAGCAGATCACCGGCACCGTCAAGCAGAGCGCCGACTCCGCCGAGCAGGCCACCAAGCTCGCCGCCGACGCCACCTCGGTCACCCAGCGCAGCAGCGACGCGGTGCAGGACGTGACGCGCACGATGGGCGAGATCTCGCAGGCCTCGCACCGCATCGCCGAGATCATCCAGGTCATCGACGGCATCGCCTTCCAGACCAACATCCTGGCGCTGAACGCCGCCGTCGAAGCCGCGCGCGCCGGCGAGCAGGGCCGCGGCTTCGCGGTGGTCGCCTCCGAGGTGCGCGCGCTGGCGCAGCGCACCACCACCGCGGCACGCGAGATCAAGACGCTGATCGAGGACTCGAGCACCAAGGTCGACGCCGGCAGCCGCCTGACCGCCACCGCGCGCACGACGATGGACGACGCACTGCGCACCGTGCAGCAGGTCGGCACGCTGATCGGCGAGATCAGCCACGGAGCGCGCGAGCAGCTCTCGGGCATCTCGCAGATCAACGAGGCGGTCACGCAGCTCGACACGATCACGCAGCAGAACGCCGCGCTGGTCGAGCAGATGGCCGCGTCGGCGGTGTCGCTCGAAGGCCAGGCGCAGACGCTCGCCGAGACCGTGAAGGTGTTCCGCATCGAAGGCGGCGGCTCGTCCGCCACCGACGCGGTGGCACTGCGCAAGGCCATGAAGCAGCAACAGCAGAAGCGTCTGCAGGCAGCCTGAGCGCCGACCAGCGCTGCCAAGCGCACGCTACACTGAACCGTCGAAAGAGCCCGCCACGAGCGGGCTCTGCCGTTCAGGAGAGCGTGATGAATGCAGTGAACTTCGCCCTCGCGGGCAAGGTGGCGGTGGTCACCGGTGCCGCGCAGGGCATCGGCGCGGCGTGTGCGCGGCGCTTCGCGCGCGAGGACGCGCCGGTGGCGCTGTGGGACGTGGACGACGCGCGCGGCGAGGCGCTCGCCGCCGAGCTGCGCGCCGCAGGATGGCAGGCGCTGTACGCGCACTGCGACGTCTCCCGCTCCGCCGAGGTGCGCGCCGCGCTCGACGCAACGCTCGCCGCCTTCGGCCGCGTCGACGTGCTCGTCAACAACGCCGGCATCTTCAAGGCGGCCGACTTCCTCGACGTCACCGAGGCCGACTGGGACGCGGTGATCGCCGTCAACCTCAAGGGCCAGTTCCTCGTCGGCCAGGCCTGCGCGCGGGCGATGGCCGCGCAGGGCTCGGGCGCGATCGTCAACATGAGCTCGGTCAACGGGCTGATGGCGATCCCGAGCATCGCCAGCTACAACGCCAGCAAGGGCGGCATCAACCAGCTGACGCGCGCGATGGCGCTGGCGCTCGCCGACCGCGGCGTGCGCGTCAACGCGGTGGCCCCCGGCACGATCGCCACCGAGCTGGCCGCCAAGGCGGTGCTGACCAGCGAGGAGGCCAAGGCGCGCATCCTCGGCCGCACGCCGCTGAAGCGGCTCGGTGAGCCCGAGGAGATCGCCGATCTGGTGGCCTACCTCGCCAGCGACGCGGCGAGTTACCTCACCGGCCAGGTGGTCTACGCCGACGGCGGGCGGCTCGCGCTGAACTACACCGTCGCGGTCTGACGCCGGGCATGGTGGCGGAAGCCTTCGCCGTCTCGACCGGCGTCGTCGCGCTCGGCGAGATCGGCGACAAGACCCAGCTCCTCGCGCTGGTGCTGGCCGCGCGCTGGCGGCGGCCGGGCGCGATCATCCTCGGCATCCTGGTCGCAACGCTGCTCAACCATGCCGGCGCCGCCGCGCTCGGCGCCTGGGTCAGGCAGGCGGTGTCGCCCGAGCTGCTGCGCTGGGCGCTGGCGGCAAGCTTCTTCGCGGTGGCCGCCTGGGCGCTGAAGCCGGACCGGCTCGACGGCGACGAAGCGGCACCGCGCTCGGGCCTCGGCGTCTTCGGCCTGACCGCGGTGGCCTTCTTCCTCGCCGAGATGGGCGACAAGACCCAGGTCGCGACGGTGATGCTGGCGGCGCGCTTCGCCGCCGACGCCTGGAGCTTCGCTGCGGTCACTGCCGGCACGACCCTGGGCATGCTGATCGCCAACGTGCCGGTCGTGCTGCTCGGCGAGCGTGCGATGCGGCGTGTGCCGTTGCACTGGGTGCGACGCGCGGCCGCGGCGCTGTTCACGGTGCTGGGCCTTTTGGTGTTGTTCGGCGCCGTCTGAAGGCTTGACAGGACCCCCAGGCGGCCGCTAAGTTGCTGCCGTGCAGCAAGGGTTCGATGTCGAGTGCGCCCCGGCCCCGGCCGGCGACGACGCGCCGCCGCCAGCGCCGTTGCGCGATCCCGAGCTGCTGCTCGAGCGCACGCTCGCGGCGCGCAATCCGCGCGAGGATCTCTGGGTGTTTGGCTACGCCTCGCTGATCTGGCGGCCCGAGTTCCACGCCGCCGAGCAGCGCACGGCGCGCATCCATGGCCACCACCGCGCACTGCAGATGCGCTCGCGCATCAACCGCGGCACGCCGCAGCAGCCCGGCCTGGTGTTCGCGCTGGTGTCCGGCGGATCCTGCGCCGGCATGGTCTACCGCATCGAGCGCGAACGCGCCGAGGCCGAGCTGCGCCGCCTGTGGCTGCGCGAGATGCCCACCGGCGTCTACGACCCGAAGTGGCTGCTGTGCCGCACGCCGCACGGGCCGGTCAGCGCACTGGCCTTCACGCTGAACCGGTGCAGCCCCAACTACACCGGCACGCTCGACGAGGAAACGCTGCTGACCGTGCTGCGCCACGCGCGCGGCCGCTACGGCAGCACGCTGGACTACCTGCTCGAGACGGCCCGCTGCCTGCACCAGCGCGGCATCCGCGACGCCGCGATCGAGCGCCACCTCGCGCTCGCGCGCCGCCACGGGCTGGCGACCTGAGGCTCAGCCGAGGGCCGCGCTGGCCGACCGCGCCGCGTGGACCGCGCGCAGGGCTTCCAGGTCGTCGACGGTGTCGAGGTCCATGCGCACGCCCGCATCGGGCACCTCGACGGCGCGCGCCGGGTAGCGTGCCAGCATGCGGCGCGCGCCCTCGTCGCCGTGCAGCGCGGCCAGCTCGGAGAAGAAGGCCTTGTCGAAGCCCACCGGGTGGCCGCGCCGGCCATGGTGCTGGGCGTAGACGAGCAGGTGCCCGGCCAGCGCGGCGGCCACCGTGCGCAGCGTCTCGGCCTGGATCAGCGGCAGGTCGCCGGGCAGCAGCAGCCAGCCGGCGGCATGCGGCCGCGCCATCACGCCGGCGGCGATCGAATCGCCCATGCCGCGGGTCGGTGCACTGCCCTCGATCGGCGGCAGCAGCAGCAGGTCCTCGTCGGCGATGCAGGCGCCGGCCAGCGGCCGCAGCGCCGCGGTCGTCACGACGACATGCGGCAGGCCACTCGCTGCCACCTGCGCGAGCGTGCTGCCGAGCACGGTACTGTCGCCGAAGGGCTGGGCGAGCTTGTGGCCCAGGCCGCGCTGCGCAGCGTCGAACCGCGCGCCCCGCCCCGCCGCGAGCACCACCACCACCGGTCCGTCATCCACCTTCGCGCCCCCTCGAGTTCCTTGTCGGCCGGCCTGCGCCGCCTGCCGACATCAGAACCGCTGCGCGGCCGGCGCGGAACTGGGAACTCCACGTAAGGCCCAGCCCGGGGCCCGGTGTGGTGCGCAGGGTGCAGTTGTTCCACCGCGCAGCGTTGCCTGGCGGCTCAGGCCAGGTCGTCGAACGGCAGTTTGCGCAGCCGCTTGCCGGTCAGCGCGGCCACCGCGTTGGCCACCGCCGGGGCGATCGGCGGCACGCCGGGCTCGCCCAGGCCGGTCGGCGGGTCCTGGCTGGGCACGAAGTGCACGGCCACCGGCGGCGCGTCGGTGATGCGCGCCGGTGGGAAGTCGCTGAACTGGCTCTGCTCCACCTGGCCATCCTTCAGCGTGATCGCATGGCCCGGCAGCGTCATCGTGAGACCGAACACCGCGCCGCCCTGGATCTGCGCCTCGGCGGCCGTCGGGTTGACGATCGTGTTCGCGTGCACCCCGGCGGTCACCGCATGGACCTTGGGCCGCCCGTCGGCGACCGACACGTCGACCACGTAGGCGACCACCGACCCGAAGGACTCGTGCACCGCGACGCCCCAGGCATGGCCCTTGGGCAGGCTCTTGCCGTAGCCCGACTTCTCGACCGCCAGCTTCAGCGCGGCGATGTGGCGTGCGTGCTTCTTGGCGTCGTAGCGCGCAAGTCGCCAGGCCACCGGGTCCTGGCCCGCAGCGCGCGCCACCTCGTCGGCCAGCGTCTCCATCACGTAGCCCGTGTGGGTGTGGCCGACCGAGCGCCACCAGAGCACCGGCACCGCCACCTCCGGGTGCGTGACGCGCAGGCGCATCGGCACTGCGTAGGTGTTCTCGACCACGCCCTCGGTCATCGTGTGGTCGACGCCGTCCTTGACCAGGAAGCCCTCGAAGGGCGTCGCCTTGACGATGGACTGGCCGACGATGGCATGGTCCCAGGCCGTGACCGCGCCCTGCCCGTCGAGCGCGATCTCGACGCGGTGCAGATGGGCCGGGCGGTAGTAGCCGCCCTTGATGTCGTCCTCGCGGCTCCACACCACCTTCAGCGGCGCCTTCTGCCCCTTGGCGGCCCAGGCTTTGGCGATCGCCGCGCCTTCGCGCAGGTAGTCCGAGGTCGGCACCGCGCGCCGTCCGAAGCCGCCGCCGGCCGGCATGGTGTTCAGCGTCACCTGCTCGGGCTTCAGGCCGAGCGTCTGCGCGATTGCCTGCTGGTCGATGGTCTGGAACTGCGTGCCAGCCCAGACGGTGGCGCGCTCACCCTCGAGCTGGAAGGTCGCGTTCAGCGGCTCCATCGGCGCATGCGCCAGATACGGGAACTCGTACTCGGCGACGATCTTCTTCGCCGCCCCGGCCAGCGGCGCCACGTCACCCTTCAGCGCGGTGAGCTTCGGCGCCTTGGCCTCCTCGCGGTACTGCGCGAAAAGCTTGTCGCTGCTCACGGTGCCACCAACGCCGGGCTTCCATTGCACCTTCAGCGCATCACGGGCCTGCTTGGCGGGCCAGTAGCCGTCGGCGATCACCGCGAGGCCGGTACCGCCGCGGTCGGTGGGCACCTCGAGAACATCGACCACGCCCTTGATCGCCTTCGCGGCGCTGGCGTCGAAGCTCGCGACCTGGCCGCCGAAGGTCGGCGCGCGCATCAGCAGCGCGGTCTTCATGCCGGGCAGGCGAAGGTCGATGCCGTAGCGCTTCTGGCCCTTGGCGGTGGCCACCGCGTCGATGCGGGCGCGGCCCTGGCCGATGGTGTGGAAGGCCTCGGGCTTCTTCAGCACCACGGACTGGGGCACCGGCTGCTGGGCGGCGGCCTTGGCGAGCGAGGCGTAGGTCGCGCGCTTCGTGCCATGCAGGACTTGCCCGGCGCCGGTCTTGCACGCCGCCGGGTCGACCTTCCATTGCGCCGCCGCCGCGGCCACGAGCATCTGGCGCGCCGCCGCGCCGATCTCGCGGTGCTGCTGCCAGGAATGCGCGACCGCGGTCGAGCCGCCCGTCATCTGGATGCCGAACAGCGGGTCCTTGTAGGCCTCGCCGGCCGGTGCAAGGCTGGCACGCACCTGCTTCCAGTCGACGTCGAGTTCCTCGGCAACGAGCATCGGCAGCGCGGTCAGTGCGCCCTGGCCGAAATCCAGCCGGTTGACGCGAATCTCGACGGTGTTGTCCGGGTGGATGGTGATGAAGGGCGAGGGGTCGGCCGGCGGCTTGGGCGCCGCGGGCGCGGCGTCGGCCGCCCGGGCGTCGAGGCCGGCAGCGTAGATCGCGAGGCCGCCGCCGCTGAGCGCGGTCATCCGCAGGAAATCGCGGCGGTCAACCGCCGCAGCCGGCGCAGCGCCGGCGAGTCGCTTGGCGATGAGGGCGTATTCCATCGTCATCTCCTCAGGCCAGTGCCTTGGCGGCGTCATGGATCGCGCTTCGGATGCGCTGGTACGTGCCGCAGCGGCACACATTGCCGGCCATCGCGGCGTCGATGTCGGCATCGCTCGGCTTCTTGTTCTGCTTCAGCAGCCCGGTGGCGCTCATGATCTGGCCGCTCTGGCAGTAGCCGCACTGCGCAACGTCGTGCTTGACCCAGGCGGCCTGGACGGCCTGGCCGACCTTATCGGCGCCGACGGCCTCGATGGTCGTGACCTTCTGGCCCGCGACGGCCGACACCGGCGTGATGCACGAGCGCGTCGGACTGCCGTTGAGGTGCACGGTGCAGGCCCCGCAGGCGGCGATGCCACAGCCGAACTTGCTGCCGGTCATGCCCAGCTCGTCGCGCAGCGTCCACAGCAGCGGCGTCGACGGATCCACGTCGACGCTGACGGACTTGCCGTTGAGGGTGAAGCGTGTGCTCATCGAATGCTCCCTTCGGTGTATCGCGCTGGACTGTGCCGCGCGGCCGGTGGGGCACCGCGGCGGTGCGTCGATGTCCGAGGCTGCGACAGGGACAAGCCGGCGCGCCTGCACGCCCTACACTTTTGTGCATGTCCAAGAACATCGCCGACCTGCGCAAGAGCTACGAACAGGGCGAGCTTGACGAGAGCCACTCGGCAGCGGACCCGTTGCAGCAATTCGCCCTCTGGTTCGAGCAGGCGCTGAAGTCCGAGCTGCCTGAACCGAACGCGATGACGGTGGCCACGGTCGGTGCCGACAACCGCCCGTCGACGCGCGTCGTGCTGATCAAGGGCTTCGATGCGCGCGGCATCGTCTGGTACACGAACTACGAGAGTCGCAAGGGTCGCGAGCTGGCCGGCAACCGGTTCGCGGCGCTGCAGTTCCACTGGGTCGAGCTCGAGCGCGTCGTGCGCATCGAGGGCCGCGTCGAGAAGACCGGCGCCGACGAGTCCGACGCCTACTTCCACTCGCGCCCGCTCGATTCGCGGCTGGGCGCCTGGGCCTCGCCGCAGAGCCAGGTGATCGCCTCGCGCGCGGTGCTGGTCGCCAACGCCGCAAAGGCCGCCGCGCGCCATGCGCTGAACCCGCCGCGCCCGCCGCACTGGGGCGGCTATCGGCTCGTCCCCGACCGCTGGGAGTTCTGGCAGGGCCGCAAGAGCCGGCTGCACGACCGTCTGTGCTACACGCAGCAGCCGGACGGCAGCTGGCTCAGGGAACGGCTCGCGCCCTAGAACGCGACGCGCAGGCCGGCGGAGACCGAGCGCCCCGGCTGCGGCGACAGCACCCGGACGGTGGCGATCGCCGCGGCGTTGTAGGCCAGTTCGTCGGTCAGGTTGTCGATGCGCAGGAAGGCGAGCGCATCGAGCCCGCCCAGCGTCAGCGATTTGCTCGCGCTCAGGTTCACCAGCGTGTGACCATCCGTCGGCACATCGTCGGCCGGCACGCGCTTTTGCGGTGCGGCTCGGCGCAGTTCGCCGCGCAGCGTCCAGCCCTGGTGGTGCCAGCGCGCCCCGAGCGTCAGGCGCGCCGGAGCGATGCGCGGCAACGCCTCGCCGCTGCTGCGGTTGGTCGCGCGCACCAGGTCGAGCGTGGCGTCGAGGTCGAGCTGCCCCTGCGGCCCGTCGACAACGCGACGCGCCGCCTCGAACTCCAGACCCCAGAGCCGCGCTTTGACGCCGCGGAAGGCATAGACCGGGAAGAACTCCCCCTCGTCCTCGAAGTCCGGCTCTCCCGTTCGCAGCAGCGCGATGTAGTTCGCGTAGCGGCTCGCGAAAGCACCGCCGCGCAGGCGGTCGACACCGTCGCGCCATTCGAGCGCGAGGTCGAGGTTGGCGCCGCGCTCCACGTCCTGCGCCGCGTCGCCGCGCTCGTAGGCGGCGGTCGCGATGTGCAGGCCGTCGGCGTAGAGCTCGAAGGAGGTCGGCGCGCGCTCGGTCCACGCCAGGTTGGCGCTGCCCTGCCACCCGGGGCCGAGCGCGCCGGCGAGATCGAGCACGCCGCCGAGCGCCGCGCTGGCGCTCGTGAAGCGGCGCTCGCGCGCAGGCCCGAACCGCTCGTCGGCCTCGGCGGCCACGCGGCTGCGCTCGACGCGCGCGCCGAAGCTCAGGCGCGACGCACCTTCGAAGGGCAGCTCTTCATGGACGAACAGCGCCGACTGCCGCGTGCGACTGCCGGGCACGAAGGCCTCGTCGCCGACCGCCTCGAAGTCGCCCTCCTCGATTTGCAGGCCGACGACGCCCTTCAGCGCGCCGAACGGCGCATGCACGGCCTCGAAGCGCGCGTCGTGGCCGCGGTTGCGGAAGGTGGTGCCCAGCTCGGCGCCTTCGAACTCGCGGTGCTCGTAGTCGCTGAGCTGCACGCGGCCGCGCAGCGTGCGCAGCACGCCGTCCGGGCTGCGCCACTCGCCGGCCAGCGCGAGCTTGTCGCGCTGCATCTTGATCGTGACTTCGTCCTCGACGACGACGCCGTAGTCGTTGCGGTAGCTGTCCACCGCCACGCCGAGGTGCCCGCGCTCCCACAACAGCGATGCGCCGAGCGCGCCGCCCTCGGCGTCGGACGCGGAGTTGAAGACCCGCTCGCGGCGCTCGCTGCCACCGCCGGTCGGCCGCTCGAAGGCGGGCACGCGCAGGTCGTCGGTGCGACGCTTGAAGGCGTCGGCATGGATCGCAACGCCCGGCCCCCCCGCTTCGAGCAGCGCACTCGCGCCGCGTTCGCGCGCCGCACCGCCGCCGCGCAGCTCCAGCGCACCGCCGACGCCGTCGATCGGCTCGTCGGGGATGCGGTTGTCGATCGCGTTGACGACGCCGCCGATCGCGCTGCCGCCGTACAGCAGCGCCGCCGGCCCGCGCAGCACCTCGATGCGCTCGACCGCGAGCGGGTCGATCGGCACCGCATGGTCGAAGCTCAGCGCCGAAGCATCGAGCGTCGCGCCGGCATTGCTCAGGATGCGGATGCGGTCGCCGTCGAGGCCGCGGATCACCGGCCGGCTGGCATTCGGCCCGAAGCCGCTCGCGCTGACGCCGGGCAGGCCGGCGAGCGTGTCGCCGAGCGAGGACGCACGCTGCAGCACCAGGTCGGGCCCGCGCAGCACGCTCACCGGCGCGGCCGGCGCGTCGCTGCCGAGCGGGTTGCCGGTGACGGTCACCGTCTCGAGCGTGGCCGTCTGGGCCAGCGCGGCGGAAGTGCACAGGGCATGCAGCAGCACGCCCGGGAAAAGCAGATTCGATCGCATGAGGGCAGGCCCGCGGTGCGGGCTCCGTTCAATTCGGTCCGAGGGACGGACGAGCGCGCCACGGCCCGGAAGGGCGCGGCGCAGGCGGCGCTGGACTCAGGCGAGGAAGGGCGGCGCGCGGGCGCTGTAGCCGAGCGGCGCCGGCCCGGCCTGCAGCGCCGGCGGCGCGGCCTGAAGCGCGGCCGGCGGCAGCGCCGCGACGACGACCAGCACCTTGCCCCCGAGCGCATCCGCGGCGGCGAGCTGGTCGAACAGCCGGCACTCGGCCGACTGCGGCGCGTGGCGCAGCGCGTCGTCGTGGCCAGCCGCGCTGGCGACGGCCAGCGACGCGCCGGGCATGTGCAGCACGCGGTGCGCGAGGCCGAGCGCCTGCGCCCACAGCAGCGCCAACGCCAGCAGCGCGGCAAGGCCGCGGCCGACATGCGGACGATGAGTGGGGTGACGGGCGCTCACGACGGCGCGAAGTATGCGCCGTCGCGGCTCAGGCGCGCTTCGCGAGCGCCGCGAAGGTCTTCCTGAACTTCTCGACCTTCGGTGCGGCGACGAAGGCGCAATAGCCCTGCCCCGGGTTGCGGGCGTAATAGTTCTGGTGGTAGGCCTCGGCCGGCCAGTAGTTGCGCTCCGGCTCGACCTCGGTGACCACCTTGCCGCGCAGCGTGCCGCTGGCCTGCAGCTCGGCGATCACCTCGTGGGCGATGCGCGCCTGCTCGTCAGAATGCGTGTAGATGCCCGAGCGGTACTGCGTGCCGACGTCGTTGCCCTGGCGGTTCGGCGTGGTCGGGTCGTGGACGACGAAGAAGATCTCGAGCAGCTCGCGGAAGCTGACCTTTGCCGGGTCGAAGCGGATGCGGATCACCTCGGCATGGCCGGTGTCGCCGCGGCAGACCTGCTCGTAGCTCGGCTGTACGGTCTGGCCGTTGCTGTAGCCGGACTCGACCGCGAGCACGCCCTCGACCTCCAGGAACACCGCCTCGGTGCACCAGAAGCAGCCGCCAGCCAGCGTGGCGATCACGGTCGAGGCAGGAGTGGCGTTCATCTTGAGGGCCTTCGCAGCAGTGGAGACCGCGATCGGTCGCGGCGCGGCATGCACAGATTACAGCCCACCAAAGAGAAACCCCTCCCGACCTTGCGGTGGGAGGGGCGGGTGGCGGGGCCACCTTTGGAGCTCCGGGGAGATTTCGCCCAGGGCTCCCGGCACGCAGAGACTGCGCCCTTGGAGTTGCCTGCGTTGCAGGCAGAGCAAGAGTAAGCCCGCGCCCGTCGGCCCGCAACGCATGCTTGGCTATGAGACGCCGGGGCCCGATTGGCTGCCGAACAGCGCCGCCATGCGCGCCTCGACCTCGGCGTCCATCCGGATCGCGCGGCCCCACTCGCGCGCGGTCTCGCCGGGCCACTTGTTCGTCGCGTCCAGACCCATCTTCCCGCCCAGGCCGCTGGTCGGCGACGCGAAGTCGAGGTAATCGATCGGCGTGCCGTCCACCAGCGTGGTGTCGCGCACCGGGTCCATGCGGGTCGTGATGGCCCAGACGACTTCCTTCCAGTCGCGGATGTCGACGTCGTCGTCGGTCACGACGATGAACTTCGTGTACATGAACTGGCGCAGGAAGCTCCACAGCCCGAACATCAGCCGCTTGGCGTGGCCGGGGTAGCTCTTCTTGATCGAGATCACCGCCATGCGGTAGCTGCACCCCTCGGGCGGCAGATAGAAGTCGGTGATCTCCGGAAACTGCTTGCGCAGGATCGGCACGAACACCTCGTTGAGCGCGACGCCCAGCACCGCCGGCTCGTCCGGCGGCTTGCCGGTGTAGGTCGAGTGGTAGATCGGATCGCGGCGGTGGGTGATGCGTTCGATCTCGAACACCGGGAACCAGTCCTGCTCGTTGTAATAGCCGGTGTGGTCGCCGAACGGGCCCTCCAGCGCGTGCAGGTAGCCGCCCTGCTCCTTCAGCGGCACGCCGTGCTCGCTCTCGCCGGCGTAGCCCGGCGCGGCGACCGGGATGTGGCCTTCGAGCACGAACTCCGCGCTCGCCGGCACCTGCAGCGGGTGCGCGGCTTCGCCGACGCCGCTGTCGGCCACCTCGGTGCGGCTGCCGCGCAGCAGGCCGGCGAACTGGTACTCGCTCAGGCTGTCGGGCACCGGCGTCACGGCACCGAGGATCGTCGCCGGGTCGGCGCCCAGCGCCACTGCGATCGGGAACGGTCGGCCAGGGTTGGCAAGCGCGAAGTCGCGGAAGTCGAGCGCGCCGCCGCGGTGCGCGAGCCAGCGCATGATGGTTCGGCGCGGACCAATGACCTGCTGGCGGTAGATGCCGAGGTTCTGGCGGCGGCGCGGCATCGCGACGGTCTGGGGGCCGCGCGTGATGACCAGCCCCCAGGTGATCAGCGGCCCGGCGTCGTCGGGCCAGCAAGTCTGCACCGGCAGCCGGGTCAGGTCGACCTCGGCGCCTTCGAGGACGACCTCCTGGCAGGCCGGACTGCGGACCCGTGCCGGCTTCATGTCCCACACGGCCTTGACCAGCTGCAGCAGCCGGCCAGTGTCCTTCAGTCCCTTCGGCGGCTCCGGCTCCTTGAGCCGCGCCAGCACCTCGCCGACCTCGCGCAGCGCCGCCACGTCCGCGGCGCCCATGCCCAGCGCCACGCGCCGGGGGGTGCCGAAGAGGTTTGTCAAGACCGGAAATTTGTAAGCGCCCCCCGGTCCCAGGGCCTGCTCGAACAGCAGCGCCGGGCCTTCGGCGCGCAAAGCGAAGTTGCTGAACGCTGTCATTTCGAGCCGCACGGAGACTGGCTCTGCGACCCGCCGCAGCTCGCCGAGGCTGTCAAGGCCCGCCAGGAATTCGCGCAGGTCGCGGTACTTCATGTCTGCAAGTTATAATGATCTGTTTTCATAGGCTTGACCGGTTATTTTCGGTCTTCCTAGAATTCGGTCTACCCGTTAAGGGTTAACCCGCGCCAGGTGTCTCCTGGCGCAACGCTGCCGGTGATCACCGCCCGGCTGGCCCGCTCTGCGGGCCAGTGTTCTGCACCGGGCCGATTATCGCTGCGGGGTCTGCGACCTTCCGTCGCGCGCCCTGCACCATCTGAAAGGAGAGGCATGACGGCGTTGGATTCCATGAGTGCAACCGTTGGCCGCAATGCAAGAGCCTGCGCCCGCCCGGTCGTCGTGTTCCTGAAAGACGCCGGCCAGGGTCTGCTCGAGATCAGTCACAACTCGCTGGCGCTGGTCGGGCTGGTGGTCGTCGCCCTGTCGATGTTCTTCGCCGGCCGCGCCGATCTGCGTCACAACCTGGAGGAGCGCGCCCTCGACTGGCTGCAATCGCGCCAGGAGTCGCGGCTCGACGCCGACGACTCACCGGCTGCGCTGGCGATCGCCCTCGGCGAGCGCGGTGCGGTCGAGCGCGCGACCGCCATCGACCCGGCGGAGCTGAATCGCCAGCAGGCCGCCGTGGCCACCTGGATCGCGCGGCGCTACCGCGTCGCGCCGGAGCCGGTGGCGCGCTTGGTCAAGGAAGCCTGGACCGTGGGCCAGCGTGCCAAGCTCGACCCGACGCTGATCCTCGCGATCATGGCGATCGAATCGAGCTTCAACCCCTTCGCGCAAAGCTCGGTCGGCGCGCAGGGCCTGATGCAGGTGATGACCCGCATCCATGACGACAAGTACGACGCCTTCGGCGGCACCCATGCCGCCTTCGATCCGGTGACCAACCTGCGCGTCGGGGTCCAGGTGCTGCGGGAATGCATCGCACGCGCCGGCAGCCTGGAAGGCGGCCTGAAGTTCTATGTCGGCGCCGCGAACCTGCCCGACGACGGCGGCTATGCCGGCAAGGTGCTGGCCGAGCAGGCCTACCTGCGCTCGGTGGCCTCGGGCCGGCAGGTGGCGTTCAACGCACCGATCATCGTCGCGCCGCCGGCCGACCCCGCCGCCTCGGCGAACGACGCGCCGGGCGATCCCCCTGCGGCCGACTCGGCATCACCGGCAGCCGACGCCGAGCGCATCGCGCTGCGCTGAAAGTAGACTGTCGGGCTCGAAGCCGCCGCCTCAGCGGCGGCTTTTTCGTTTCAGACTTGCCTCCGAAGGATCCCATCATGTTCGACCGCACCTCCTCCACCGTTGCGAAGGTGGACCCTGAGCTCTGGAGCGCGATCCAGGCGGAGAACCGCCGGCAGGAAGAGCACATCGAGCT